>QGNH01000976.1_pt1 | contig 11528 bp, 9 predicted proteins | sample 1735481 | NCBI WGS metagenome assembly QGNH01 (sample SAMN09239004, study PRJNA386568) | Viral metagenome, whole genome shotgun sequencing project. | reverse complement strand
AAGGAGTGGGTGGAGGTCCCGTTGGAGTTCGACCCGATCCCGAGCGCGGAAGATGCCTTGGCGGGTGGCGTGTCGCCGATCGTATGCACAGTTGCTAACGCAACTACTACGGAATTCTGAGCTAGCACGCCAACGAGCCGCCGGAGGGAGCAGTCCCCGGCGGCTCGAAGATGGGTGGGGCAAGGGCTAGCTCAGGCCGCAGACTGTGAAGCCGTAGTTCGCGACCGCTTCATCGGCAGCGACCTTCGCGATTTCGGCCTTTGCCGCGTCGCTGCCAAGTGCGAAGGGTTCTTCATTGTGCTCGTCTACACCGACGTTATATGAGGCAACGATGCGTTCGCTGTCCGCGTTGAAGTAGCCAATGAGTTCAATGCCACCGGCAACGGGACGGGGGAGCGCACGGAGCTTCAGGAACGTCGCTTGCGTGGCCTTCGCTGAGACCATGATCGCTTCACCCGCCGCGGCAGAGCCATCGGTGCTCATCGCCGCTTTGATGCCTTCCCATGCGGGCGTGAACTCGGTGTTCATGGTGGCGCAGAGTCGATCGGCGGTCTTGATGTACTTCGCCTTGCTGACGCCCTTGGCGTGCTTGTGGGATGAGGGCTTCGGGGGTGCGCCGCCGATCCCTACCCCCGGCAGTGCCGTCGCGGTGGACGTGAGGCCGGCGAAGCCAACGGCGATGGTGCTGAGTGCTAGGGCTATGTTCTTTGTGCTGGTCATGTCTGCTCCTGTCGGTTGGGTTGATAGGAGTCTATCGGCTATTCGGGCCCGAAGCTTTAGCGTCTCTGGACGTTTGTTTGGCCGTGGGTGCGCACGGTAAGCTGGAACCTACGCAAACCTAAACAGGAGACACGAATGCGAACGATCAAAATCCCAGGCGGCACCGCCGCCCTACGTGAAAAGCACGAGATCAAGGTCCGTCACAAACGCCTGATTGAATCGGCCACCATCGGCGCCGCCGTCGCTATGGCGAAGCTCCCGTCCGACCAAGCCGAGCTGGAGGCCGCGTCTCTCGCGGACTTGGACCTCACCTCGGCCGAGGCTGATGGGCTATTCGCGCTCCAGGATGCGACCATCATCGCCACCTTGAGCGCCTGGTCGCTGCCTGAGCCGATTCCAACGCTCGCGACGCTCGGAGACCTCGACCCGGACGTCTACGACGCTCTCGCCGAAGGGTCCCGCGAGATGGGTACGGCTATCACAGCGGGCGAGGACTTCAACCCGCCCGATCCACAAAGCGCAGAGTTCGCGCTTTCCCCTACCTTGCCCTCAGGCGCCTCAGAGGGTGGCTTGAGGGCAGACCAGGCACAGGCATCGACAGCCGCACAGCCGAGCGATACCAAGAGTGGCGCTACCGCCGAGCTTTCCCCGGCCTGACACATGACGAGTACCTCGACGAGCCGAGCGTAACGGTGGACTGGCTACTTGCGATCGACGGGGTTGCGCGCGACATAGAAGTCGAGCGGCAGAAGCGGGCCGAACGTGAGCGTTGACGACGCCGCTTTTCAGGCCGCCGTCGACGCGCTGACCGCGAGGGTCCACGCGGCGGGTGCGGTAGCTGTAAAAAAGGCGACTCTCGCTATCCAGGCCGCGGGTATGGCGAACACGAAGGTGGTGTCTGGGTCCAACCGCCGATCGTGGCGTATGGAGGAGGCGGGGCCGTTCGCGGCGTTCACGGGCCCAACGATGGTCTACTCCCGTCGCCTGGAGCTCGGGTTCAAGGGACCGGACTCGCTCGAGCGGGTCTATAACCAGGCGCCGAAACCGTACGTGCGGCCGGCGTATGATGAGATGCTCCCTCGGGTGCGCCCGTTCTTCATCGCCGCTATCTCTGGTGCCCTAAGGGGGTGATCGCATGGCCGACGGCTTCTTGCCCCCAATTGTCATTTCCGTAGCCCTGGCGGACGCGCCCGCGCTTGCTGGGCTAGCTGGGCTCAAGGGGGCGGTGGCTGATACCGCCGCGTCGATCGATGTGAGCACCGCCGCCGCCAGCAAGAGCGTGGCGGGGATGGGCGCGGGCGCCGCTACCGGCGCGGAGGCGATCGGCGTCAACGCAGCGAAGGCCGGCAAGTCTCTCGAGGGGATGGGCGCGGGTGCAGTACTGAGTCAAGCGACAATAGACAAAGCTCTATCAGATGAGACTCCGTATCAAAAGGCGGTTCGTGCCTCAGCAAATGCGGAGAGGGACATAACAAGCCAGAGTAAGGGTTTCGCTGGCCGTATGGCGATGATGTTTGAGAGCGCCGGCAACTCGATGGGAAGCTTCGGCCTCCCGTTCGGGAACTCCGTGAAGAAAATGGGCTACGCGATGAAGGAGGGTGAGTCCGGCGCTAAAGGCTTCGGCGCTAGCTTGATGGGGTTGAGCAAGATCGCGTCTCTAGCGTCGCTTGCGATCGGTGGGGTTCTCGTCGCTGCCGCCCTGAAAGCCGCGGATGCGACAGATGCAGCTAACGCACGCTTGATGACAGCCGCTCAGGATACAGGCAAGTCTATGGTAGGCGTCGAAGGGGGATTTCTGAAGGCGGAGAAAGCTGGCGTAAAACTGGGGTTCATGACGGACGAAACCGCGGAATCTCTAGCTAAACTAACCGTCGCTACGAAGAGCCCTACAGAGGCAATCGAACGTCAGAGCCTTGCAGAGAACCTAAGCGCAATGCGGAAAGTTTCGCTAGGAACTGCGACGGACGCGCTAACAAAGCTGTACGCCGGGTCGACGAGAGCGCTCACGGCGATGGGCGTTCAGATGAATATAGGTTCGCTGAAGATGACGGCGCAGGCGAAAGATACCGAAGCGCTCACAAAAGCGAAGACGAACCTGAAGACTGCCGAAGAAGGTATGGCCGCGGCCGTCAAGAAGGGCGCCGAAGAACACGAAAAGGCCGAGGCTAGGGTTACGGCCGCGCAGGAAACACTTTCGGGCGCGCAGCGGACACTGGCGGGTGGGTCTGAAAGCCTAGCCGCGGCGCAGCACACGTTGACCGAAGCGCAGAAAGGTGTAGCCGAAGCTGCTGAAAAAGAGAAGACGGCGATTGCGGAAGCGTCGAAGGCTCTGAAAGCCGCAGAAGAAAGCGCAAGGGAAGCTGCCGAGACCGGCGCGAAGGGTATCGAAGCGGCCAAGTCGAACCTGAGCAAGCTTGAACAGGAACGCGCTAAGGAAGGTAACGAAGCCGGTATCAAAACGATCGAAGGCGAAGAAAAAGTCTTGGAAGCGGTCAAGACTACGGCGTCGGAGGCGGCGCTCGCCCAGTTGAAAGCCAAGAGGGCGGCACTTGAAGCGGCCGACAAAGGGATGGAAGCGCAGAAGAAGGAAGCGGAATTGCAAACCGCGCACAAGGGGATTATCGAAGCTGAAGCGACCGCCCACAAGAACGACGCAAAAGCCATGTCCGTGGTGGAGGCGGCTCACAAGAAACTCGAGAAGGCGCAAAAAGACGCGCTGAGCTCCAGTAAGCAAAACGTCGCCGCCGCGAACAAACTCGCTTCAGCGCATAAAGGGCTCTCGTCGGCGGAGCGGACGCTGACAACCGACGAGGCAAACGTTCATAAGGCGACAGATGCGCTGAAGCAGGCGCAGACCGAAGCCGCAGCGCCGCCGAAAGCGCTTGCCGCCGCGCAGGAAAAGTTGAAAAAGGCGCACGAAGCCGTCTCGACCGCGTCTAAAAAACTAGCGAAGGACTCGGGAGCGTTGGGGCAGGTTCTCTCTTACTTGTCAAAGGTCAGCATGGGGCAAGCTCAGAAACAGGCCGAAACCACAGCAGGGAAGCTGCTGGTAATGAAGGCGGTTATGAACGAAGCCGCCGCCGATATCGGCAAAAAACTGGAGCCGGTACTTGCCAAACTGTCGGTTGACCTCACCAAGCTAATCGGCTTCTTCCAAAAGAACAGCGTAGCTGCCAAAGGTTTGGCTCTGGCTTTGGGATTGGCTGCGGTCGCTTGGCCGATCGCGAAGGTCGTCGGGTTCGTGTCCGCTCTCAGCAAACTGCTGATGCTCGGCAAGCTGGCGACACTGGCTAAGGGTGTTGCCACCTCGTTCGGACTGATAGGTGTTGCTGAGGGGGAGGCGGAGGTGGCGGGAGCACCGTTGATCGGTATGTTCGGCTCGATTGCGCTTGCGATCGGCGGTGCAGTGGCTGCCGCTGAAGTCTTCAGCCGGCTGCTCGGTAAGGGCAGCTTTATCGAAAACGTGAAACAGCTCCTCGGTGGCGGCGACGCAAAAGTCGAACACCTCGAAGCCGAAACCAGACTCAAGGAAGGGATCAACACCCAACGCCAGGCGGAACTGAACGCGCGCCGCGAAAAAGAAGGCAAGAAGCCGGTCATGTTCGCGGCCGGTGGGATCGTCACGAAACCAACGCTGGCGATGATCGGCGAGGCGGGTCCCGAGGCTATAATCCCGCTCGCCAGCGGCGGCCTCTCTGCGCCGGCCGGGGTAGCACCGCTGCCGAGCTTCTCTCCCAGCGGCTCGCCTACGGCAGGCACGAGTAGCTCGGGTGGCCTAACCGTGCAGAATCTCACGGTGAACGGGATGGCTACACCCAACGCGCAGGTCGTGCAGGAACTTTACAGAGCCCTCAGACCCCTGCTTCAGAGCGCCTGATGTTCCCTAGCCCCTCGCTCACACCGCCGACGCTCGAAGGTTTCCAGTGGGAATACAACGGGCTCGTGATGGGTGCGGGCACGGCGTTCGGGGTGCTGGGCGTAGAGGGACTGGACATGGCGGACATCCGGTCCGGTGACGTGAACCTACCTCGGGATGACGGGCAGACGATGGGCCTCGACCTGTACGGTGGCCGGGACATCATCCTAGATCTGTGGATGAAAACTGACGGGACATCGCTGCAGGCCGCGCAGCTCGAACTGGCGGCGGCGACGGTGGTCCGGCCGAACGAAGAGATCCCGTTGTGGTTTCAGCTCCCGAACCTGCCGATCATGTGTGTGATGTGCAGGCCCCGGAAGCGTCCGATGAAGGTGGACTCGGACTATGCGGCGGCGCAGGTAGGCAAACCGGAACTGTCGTTGCATGCGACCGACCCGCGTATCTACGGTGAAGGCGTGGAAACGGAAATCTCACCGAACCATCCGGCGACCACGGTGACGCTCGACAACACCGGGAATCAGGAGATGCGGCCGATCGCGGTCTTTACGGGTCCGCTCGCGCGCCCGACGATCAAGAGTAAAGCGATAGCGGGTGAACCGTTCTTGACGATCTCCCGTGCGATCCCGGACGCCGAAGAAGAACTCGGCACGCGTGAACGCACGGAACGCAGCGCGAAAGCTTCACGGGAAAGCGCGGAAGCGGTGACCCTTGCTGCCCGTGAACTCGAAGAAGCGAAATACAAGATCGCCCAGGAAGAAGCGGAAGCGGCCAGGCGCGTCAAAGCGGAAGAAGACGAAGGCGAAGCGAAAGTAGAAGCGGAAGAAGCGGAACACGCCGCCAAGAAAGTGAAGGAAGAAGCGAAAGAAACCTACATCTCTCCGCGCGAAGCGAGGGAAACGACGGAAGCTACCGCGCTCGCGACACGCGAAAAGAAAGAAGCCGGCGAAAAAGCCAGCCGGATCGCGGGTGAAAAGGCCGACAAGGAAACGGACGAAGAAGAAGAAATCACGGCGCGTGAAAAAGCGGAAAAAGAAGAAGCGGAATCGAAGGTCACGGAAGAAGCCGCAGAAGCACTCGCGCGGATAGCGCGTGAAGAAGCCGAAGCGGCGGGCGCGCACCCGACCGTGGAAGCCGGCGACCAGATCCTCGTGGACCTGGCCACGCCGCACCTGGCGCAGTACTACGTCGGCGGCATCGCGACGGGGAAATCTAAAAGCGTGCTGGGCTGGCTTACACCCACGTCCACATGGTGGGATCTGATACCGGGGAGCAACCCGATCCAGTTCTCGTCTTATGACACTGGGGCGACGGCTGGCACCTGCGAGATCCAGTGGGCTAGCGCAGACCAGCTCTAATGACCAAACCCCCGGTCATCACCACCCGGTTTGCGGGGCTGCTCCAGTTCTCGAAGATCGCGGACCTGCCAGTCAACGGGTTGAAGTTCTCGAAAGTCCTGAACGGTGTGGGGCCGTGGAGCGGCTCGCTGAGCGTCGAGGATCCCGAGGTGCGCAAGTCGGCGTGGGTCAACGCGACCGCGCCGAACCTGACGTCGATGTGGGTGGATATCGACGGGGTGCTTCTCTACGGCGGCCGGACGATGAGCCGGCAGTACCACTTGAGCCAGGGGAAGGCGGACCTGTCGGGCACGGACTTCTGCGGATACTTCGCGCAGCGGCTCCAGGCGCAGGACTACGCGGCGTACGTGGACCCCGACGGGCACGCGTGGGCGTCCACGGGCGCACCGGTGCTACGGATGGCCTACTACACGCTCTCGCAGGCGCTCAGCAAGCGGTTCTCGATCCCTGTGGAGATCGTCGCGGAAGGCCCCACCGCGGATGCTGGGTACTGGATCACGTTCTCGGCGCCGGCCACGCAGCAGCAGACGTTGGCTTCGCTGCTGTCGCAGTTTCAGGAACTCGGTTACTTGACCGGCATCGACTACGCGCAGGACGTCGCCTACGTGAACGGCAGGCTGACCGCGACCGTCACGTTGTCCTACCCGCGGCGTGGATCGGAGGAAGGCGAACCGGTCACGATTGAGCTCTCCCACGCGCTGGATTTGGAGTATGACGAGGACGGCACCGAACAGGCCACCCGGATGGTGGAGCAGGCCGGGGCGACGGAGATCCGCACAAGGGGCGAAGTGTGGGGGCCGGCGCAGGTCGCTGGCTACCCGTTGCTCGAGACGACGGTCTCCCACACCGCTCTCGCACCCTCGGAAGACACGAGGGCCGTGCTGGAGGCGTACGTGGCGGGGAGCCTGGCGACTCGTGCGTTCCCGTTGACGGCGCCGGTGGTGACGCTGCCGCTGTTCGGGGAACCGTCGATCTTCGACCTGGACGTTGGGATGGAAGCGCTCTTGAAGTCTCCTACGGGCGAGGGGGATCTGCCGTTCAACTGTCCGCGGTTCCCGAACGGGCTCAGTGAGCGGTTCCGGATTGTGCGGATTGATGTCGATGTGCCTGATGAGGGTGTGCCGACGATGGCTATCGCGTTGAACGTCCCGGCGTTCTTGACCCCGGTCGAACCGCCCGAAGTGACTACGACGGAACCGTTGACGGAAGCGGAAGCGGAACGCAAAGCGGCGCAAGCCAAAGCGGCCAAAGAAGAAACGGTGAGTGTCGAAGAAGCCAAGGCGGCCGAAGAAGAACAGGCGAAAGAAAAGGCGGAAGCGGAACTACTGGCGCAGCAGGAAGCGGAAGCGCTGGCGGCGCAGGTCGCGGCGGACCAGGCGGCGGCGCTCGCGGCGGGGTTGACACCGGCGCAAGTGGTGAAGCTGAGCCCCAAGGAACTCCACGAAAAATATGGGCCGCTCGGGCCAGTCGGTGTGGTGAAGCTAAAGAAGGCGATACAGAAGACCGCAGCGGAAGCTAACGACGCTCGGGAAAAATCCGAACAGGCCCAGAGAACGGCTGTCGAAGCTAAAGGCGGTCGAGGAGGCTACGAAGATGCCATTTCGATAGGGTACGTTCCGTACAAAAAAGTAGAAACCGCAGAAAAAGCCTGCCTCTTGATCGTGTACTTTGGAGGGAACGTAAAGGTCTTTGTAAACGGCGGCGAAACGGCAGGTGGTGAATCCGCTTCAGGCACGATTACTTTACCGTTGGTAGAAGGCGATAAATGGGAACTCGAAGGGGCAGGCTTCAATCAAGTTAGCATAGCGAATCTAAAATAATGCCGCCGATCACCCCCCCCACCCGCATCCGCCAGCTAGCCGCTCTCGGTGGCAACACCCAGAACGAGCTCAAGCAGCTCGCGAGCCGGCAGGGCTTGGAAGCACGCCAAGGCAAGGTCGGGGCGCCCGGCAGCGTGGGCGGTGCGGGCGGCGTGGGCGCAACGGGTCCCACGGGGCCAACGGGGCCGTCCGGTGGCCCTACGGGCGCGACTGGACCCACTGGAGCGACGGGTGCGGGTGTCACTGGAGCGACGGGTCCTGCGGGTGCTACAGGGCCGTCCGGCGCGACCGGCGCGGGCGCGACGGGCGCGACAGGACCCGAAGGCCCGTCGGGCGTGGGGACCACGGGGGCTACCGGCCCTACCGGCCCGGAAGGCAAAGACGGCGGCGGGTTGACGTGGCGGGGTGAATGGTCCGCTGGTGCGGCTGGGTTCCCGCCCTCGTTGACTGTGCTGGACTCGTTCGCGCGCGCGCCGGAAAACCCGTTGGATAACGGCGGTAAATGGGCTGCCGCAACCGGCTTGTATGCGGTCAGTGAAGCCGGCGAAGTCGAAGGCGAAAAGTATGTCGGGAACCCGTCGGGTCGCCGGGGTGCTTACTGGACGCCTGAACAGTTCACGGAAGGCGTGGTCGCCGCGAAGGTGTACGGGGTGGAAGGCACGCTGGACGGCAACATTGATATTTACAACTGCTTGCAGAGCCCGACCAGCAGCGAAGATGGGTACGTGGTCAGCCTTGAACATGGTGGGGGTGCCGGGGAAGTCAGGTGCGCCGTGTTCCAGACGGGCGTGGCGTACCTGGGCGAAGTTGTTATCGCCGGGATGAAAGAAGGCGATGGGATCGCGCTTGTCGTTCACGCCGGGAAGGTGCAGGTTTGGCACAAGTCGGGGACGGAAGAATGGGCACTCGTTTATGAAGTAGCCAACTCGGCGTACACGAAAGGGTACGCGGCGCTGGAGTGCCAGGAATCGGCGAACGGCGGGTTCACTGACTTCGCGGTCGGCACGATCGGCTCGAGCGTGACGTATGTGCCTGACGATGCGGTGTTCTGGGCTGGCAGCTCGTACGTTTGCGTCCTGGAAAGCGCGGGGGACGAACCGCCTAACGCTACCTATTGGGAACCGTTGGCGGAGGAGGGCGCTACCGGGGCCACTGGACCTACGGGTGGCACTGGTGCGGCGGGTGGTACTGGTGGAACCGGGGCGGCCGGGGCTGAAGGTCCTAAAGGTGCCACAGGTCCTGAAGGAGCCGCTGGCGCGAAAGGGACGACTGGGGCCACCGGACCGGAAGGGCCAAAAGGCACAACCGGAGCGGAAGGCCCCACCGGCCCTAAAGGTGAAATGAACTGGCGCGGTGCCTGGAAAGCCGCCACCGCCTACGCGAAAGGCGACGCGGTAGAAAGCAAAGGCAGCTCGTATATCTGCATCAAAGCGCAGACGACCGGCGAAGACAAAGAACCGCCTAACGCGACGTTCTGGGAACTAGTGGCAGCGGAAGGAGCCAAAGGGCCGACGGGGGCTACGGGTCCCACTGGCGGCACCGGGGCGGCCGGGGCTGAAGGTCCTAAAGGGACTACCGGACCCGCCGGGCCGAGCTTCGGCACGACGACCGTGGCGACGGCGTACCGCAAAACCGCACAGAAAATCAAAAACGCGGAAGTCGTAGTAATCAAACTCGATACCGTGATAAATGACCCCGGCAGCAACATCAGCACCGTCAAAACGTGCTATGTCGCGCCGGAAGAAGGCTACTACTCGGTAGCGGGAGAGGTACTAATGGCCGTAGGCACGGTCACGACGGCACTGTTTACTTCGTGCTCGATACGCGTGGGCGGAGTAGCGAAGCTCTCCGGCAATGAGGCGGTTACCACGGTCTCCGCCGGGACGGTAGGAGTCACGGTAGCCGGAATCGTGCTCTGTAAAAAAGGCGACGAAATCACGCTAGCGGTCGTGCAAGAAGATCCGGCCTTGGGGGCAGAAAAGGAACTGACCATTTCCGAAGCGGCTAACCGCCTAAGTGTAGTGAGGGTGGCATAAGCCCGGAGCGGCCAACTAGGCGTAGGGCGCGTGAGTGCTGTAGTCTCACGGCTATGAGCAAACCGACTTGCCACCTGCTGTGTCTTCCCCACACGAGCCCCACCCGTAAGTTTGACCACTGCGCATATACGTCGAAGCAACGCAAGCTCGCGACCATGCTAACGGCTCAGGGCTATCGCACGATCCTCTACGGCGCTGGCCCCAACGAAGCGGAGTGCACCGAATACGTGAAGGTGCTCTCTGCCGCGAAACAGCGCGAGCTGTTGAAGGATCAGCCGTGGTATAAAGCGGGCGAAATCTACGCGTTGCCGTACGACGAGCAAGAGCCGATCTGGCAGGAGTACAACTTCGCGGCGATCAAGCAGATCGAGAAACGGATCGAGCCGCACGACATTATCTGCTTGCCGTCGAGCACGCACGCGCCGGTCGCACGAGCGTTCCCGAACCACATGAGCGTGGAGACGGGCGTTGGGTACGAGGGCTCGTGCTGCAGCTACCGGGTCTTCGAGAGCGTCGCGTGGATGCACACCGTGTACGGCTACCAGCAGGGTGCCGCTGCCGCGGACGGCCATTTCTACCACCAGGTGATACCGAACTTCTTCGAGACGCAAGACTTCCCCGCCGGCAAGGGCGACGGCGGGTACTACCTTTTCATGAGCCGCATGACGCCAAGGAAGGGCTACGAGATAGCGATAGGGGCCACCGCGCGCGCCGGAGCGAAGCTGCTGGTAGCCGGTGTCGGCGGCGACCACCCCGAAGCCGAGCACGTCCAGTACGTGGGTTTGGCGGACACCGCGAAGCGCGCCGAGCTGATGGGTGGCGCGAAAGCGATCTTCGTCCCGACACTCTACCTGGAGCCGTTCGGCGGGGTGGCCGTCGAGTCCATGCTGTGCGGCACACCCGCCATAACCACCGACTTCGGCGCGTTCACCGAGAACATCCAACACGGTGTCGACGGCTACCGCTGCCACACTCTCGCCGAGTTCGTCCAAGCCACCCATGACGCCGGGAGCCTTGACCGCGGGCTGATCCGCGAGCGCGCCATTCAACGGTTCTCAACCGAGAACGTCGGACCCATGTACTCGACGTACTTCGACCGTCTCGCCGGCCTATGGGATGACGGCTGGTACGCCGAGTAGCCTACCGTCGACCCTCACCTTCAGCGCGGTCAAGCTTCTCATCCGCGCGCCGCTTAGCGTCACTGGCCTGGATAAACGCGATCTGCACGTTCAACGCCGCGATCTTCTGTGCCGTGGTGCTCTCACTGTTCATCACTGCCCCCTTACGTTCGGTGTCCATACAAGCCTTATCGGCAAGACATGCACACACCTTGAACGGCCCCCGGAGACAGTGGACGTTTCAGCTCTGACGCCTTACCGCGTTTTCAGCGTTCACGGCTAGGACGCTCTCTAGCTATCAACCCATGCGCGAAAGCTGTTTTAGGGGTAGGTCGCGCACGCGCACGCGCACGTTGTGCTTGCGACTTCGACGCGATGACGTTGCACTGAGACCCACACTTCAGGGAGCCCCGTCTGCCCCTTGGGGCTACGTTCTCACTCGTCTACCGGGGTATGGGGCGCAGAGCCGACCTGCGCGCCGGTGTCTACGTCTTGGGGCTGGGAAGCGGGTGGCTCGCGATGATGAACTCGGCGGGTAGGTCGGCGTATCGGAACGCGCGGAAGTGGCTTGATCCGTCTGGGTTGGGCTTGGCTATTCCTGG
>QGNH01000021.1_pt1 | contig 11556 bp, 18 predicted proteins | sample 1735481 | NCBI WGS metagenome assembly QGNH01 (sample SAMN09239004, study PRJNA386568) | Viral metagenome, whole genome shotgun sequencing project. | reverse complement strand
CATAGCCAGCGGCGGCGCGACACCCTCGACCGTGTGGAACTCAGACAGCAGCGGCAACACCTACCAACTCGGACGCCACGACTTCTACAGCGGCTCAACTCTCGCGTGGCGCTGGAATTGCGGCAGCACGAGCGCCTGCAACATCGACTCTGAAACGCCTACGGCCAACGCTCACCACATCCGCCTCTACAACGGCGCCGGAACTGACATCGACAGCGAATCCACGGGAGGAGTCACGATCAACAACAGCACGGGCGGCGGCACCGGCCCGTTCACCGTCTACGGCGGCAGCGCGACCTACTACGACACCAAGCTCTTCCAGATCCAAAACAACGGCAACGGCACAGCCAACTACCTGCTCCCGTCCATCGCGGCCGGGAGCGGCAACAACTGCCTGCAGGTCGATAACTCCGGGTACGTCACAAACACCGGCCATGCTTGCGGCACCGGCAGCGGCTCAGGCAGCGTCACGAGCGTAGGCTTGAGCCTCCCGGCCCAGTTCAGCGTAGCGAACTCACCAGTCACCAACTCCGGCACACTCACCGCCACTTGGGTCAGTCAAGCCGGACACAGCTTTCTGGCCGGCCTCGATAGCAGCAGCACGGGAACTCCCGCCTTTCGCGCCATCGCAGCAGACGACGTGCCCACCCTCAACCAAAGCACGTCAGGAAACGCAGCCACGGCCACCGCCAGCGATCACAGCCCGACTCAGTGCTCATCCGGCCTCTACAGCCAGGGCGACACCACAGGCTGGGCCGCAAATTGCGCCACGGTCCAGTACAGCCAGCTCGGAGGGTCTGCGCCGACGTGGAACCAAAGCACCACCGGCAACGCGGCGACGGCCACCACCACCACCGGCAACGCGGCAACCGCCACGGCGCTCGCCGCTACCCCCGGCCAGTGTTCCAGCGGCAACTACGCCACGGGCATCGCTGCAGCTGGCACCGCCAATTGCGCCGCCGTACCGACCGCTCTTCCACCCAACGGGACCGCCAGCGGCGACCTCAGCGGCAGTTACCCAGGCCCCACCGTCGCAAAGATCGAGGGCGGATCCATCCCAACATCGGTCAACGTCGCAGGCTACAACGGCAGCGGCCAGCCCACCGCCGCGCCCAACACGCTCGGATGCGTGGACGGCTACGACCATCTGCCCTGCATAGTTTTTCAGCAGACCAACCAAAGCACCTCCACCACCCAAAGCAGCTACACCACCATCTGGCCATCGAGCGGAAACGCCACCGCAGGCATCTACCGTGTCACCGGCTACGTTTTCGCCACCACCGCCGGAACATGCAGCGCACCTTCAAGCCTCACCGCCGAGGCCTTCGTCAAAGCGACAAACAACGGCGGAAGCGCCAACGGCTGGGCAGTCGCCAGCGCCCAGGTAGCTTCCACCACCGGAACCAGCAGCAGCGGCAGTGTCACCGCGTCCCCCGTGTTCAACATCGCGGCCAGCACCACCGCATTCAGCGAAGAAGTCACATTGACCACCTGCACCGGCACACTCACAGCCGCGCCCGTCTACAGCTACGCGCTCACCATCGAACGCCTAAAATGACCTATGCTCTTCCTGCCCAAAGGCGGACTCCCACCGAAAAAGAACAAGATGGGATACGCGCGCGGCCACGGGCCTAGCGGCCACTGGCTACGCGCCCGCGCTTCCGTGGTCAACACCAACACGGACGGCATGAGCCGCTGGCGTCACCTTTTCAACGTGGCAAAGATCAATTTCAAGGCCACCCAACCCGGAGGACGCAACACAGCGCCCGTGCTCGGCATCACCCCGTTCGAGGCATGGTTCTATCAGTCGGCGACCTACGTCGGCATTGTGCTCGCCGGACTCTACGAAGGCGGCATCCAGCTTATGCAGACCCTCATCGGATGCAGCAGCGTTGAAGCCTACGAAGTCATGATCTCCACCACGCTCGCCCAGATGAATCAGCCCACGCCCATCGCGCCGCCCATCACCACCGTCAAAGCGGCCGCGAGCGGCTCCACCGTCTACGAGGGCGGCTCATCCGGTTACAACACGCAGAGCTTCAGGCTCGACAGCAGCGGCAACCCTTACTTCCCTCAACTCAAGTCGACCACCGGCACGCGATACCTGTGCATCGACACGTCCGGTGAAGTCCACAGCAGCGCCACCGCTTGCAGCGGCACATAGGAGCCCTCATGGCTGATGTAGATAAGGCGGTCCAGTTCGTGCTGGGCCTCGAAGACGCGCGCCTGAAGGGCGACGTCACCACACTCCCCGGCGACCGCGGCGGTCCAACCCGCTTCGGCCTCGCCTCGGCTTCTCACTCCGACCTGGTGGCCGACGGTTACTTCGAGGTCGAGAACGGCGAGCCGAAGATCCCGCACGACGAAGCACTGGCCATCGCGGAGAAGGCTTACGCCGAGCAGTACGGGGCCAAGGTGCAACTCGAAGAGATCGACGACCAGGACGTGGCCAACCGCGTTCTCGGCTTCGCCATCAACGAAGGCCCCGGCGAAGCGACGGCCATCCTGCAAAAGGCGCTGAACTCGCTGAATTCCAGAATTCCAGAAGATGGAAAGTTCGGCCCCGCAACCCTCGCGGCAGTCAACGCGGCCGAGCCCGACAGACTCATTGCCGCTCTGCGCTCTTTCGAGAGGCAGTTCTACACGCACTTGGTCACGGTGCGTCCCGAGCTCATGCCGTGCTTCCACGGCTTTCTCAACCGGGCGGACGCTTAGGCGCCGCGCGACTCTCAACTCCTGGAGGAGAACATGAACAACCTTATGGCGGCGCTCTTCGAGCGCATGGCGGCTGTGTGGATCGAGCGCATTGCCGGAAGCAAACTGAGCACTATCGCCGGCGTCCTGGGCATCGGCGCAACCTTCGTCAGTCAACTGACGACCTACATCCCCGAGCAGTACCGCACCTATGTCGCCCTGGCCGGTGTCGTGCTCGCCGGCGTGGCTGCGATCCTGGCCAAGGACAAGGACAGCGCCACCGTGCCTGCGCCTTCGACGGCCAGCACCGGCTCTACCGCAAAGCTGGGGGCGCTGATGCTTTGCGCAATCACGATCATGGGCACCATGCCTCTGGCCGGTTGCAATGGCGTCACGGTCGCACAGGAAATCGTGAACTGGACGCCCATGCTGCAGAGCGCAGTTGCCACCGTAGACACGTCCGTCGGAATTCTTGACCCTGCGGCCGCACCGATCCTTGCCGTCGCCACGGTAGGCTTCGACGCCGCCAGCAATGTGCTTGTGGCGCAGGCCGAGGCATATCTCGCCAACCCGAATGCAACCGTTCTCGCCCAACTCCAGACAGCGGTGGTGACCTTCCAGCAGCAGGTCAACACGGCCTTGCTGGAGGCGGCGAAGATCACCAACCCGGCAAGCCAGCAACACGCTCTGACCGCCATCAACGCGGTGGGAACCGTGGTGAACGCGATTCTGGCGCTGGTGACTCAGGTCTCGACCAAGGCTCAGATCGCACAGATGGCCGCGGCTTCGACTGTCAAGCTGGCCGTCGTGATGCCTCTCTTGAATCGTGACCAGGCTGCGCAGATCGTGGCCATTCACTACGGCGAGACCACGATGCTGTCTGCCGAGCAGACCCGCGCTGCGCTGTCCATGGAAACCGGCGCGGGCTTCTAAGCGCGCCTCTTTTCATGTCGCAAAATAGGAAATGGCCCCAGGCTTCGGCTTGGGGCCATTCTTTTCGATGGGGAGTCTACTGGGTGAGTTGGAAGCGGTTGTCTTCCCATGTGGCGAGGCCAATCAGATCGCCGATTTCCTTGAGTTCATTCTTGCTGCTGGCGCGGCCTTCCAGGTACATGGTGATGCTCTTCTTGATGTTCCCGCGCGTCGCGCCCTCTTTGCCGGGGCGGAAGCCGCTGGCAATGATCCCCTCGATGATCTCCTCGCGCTTCGCTGGGCGGCCGAGGTCTGAGAGATAGAGCTTGATCGCATCGATCACATACTATGGGAGCAGCTTCCACCCGTGGTGATAGTGCTCCTTGGTCTTCGGGGCAAGGTTCCCGGCCTTGGTTGCGGCGTCCACTTCTTCGAGGAACTTCTTCGCAACCTCGGACAGCAGAGGAGCCTTGCGCATCTGGCGGTTCAAGCCGCCCTCACGGATCTTGGTCATGAGGATCGATTCGAACTGCCGGGCCTTGCCCACCGTGTTCTCTTTCGTCGATCCCCGGTAGCGGACCCCGTCGATCATGAACTGGTAGTGGAAGGCCGACCCCCGCTTAAAGACTGACATAGGCCCCCTCCGCGTTGACCTGGACGGTCTGCTGGTGCCTGACCAGGGATTGCTCCCAGGCGACCAGATCGGCCATCCGGTAGCGAACGTGACCGCGCGGCCCGGGGGTCAGCTTCAGGTACGCCGGCCCCATCCCCTTATTCCGCCAATTCGCGAGCGTCTCCACCGTCACATTCAGCCGCTCGGCGAGGTTCCTGCTCGACATTAACTGTGATAGTTCAATAACGGTGCCATCTGCCATGCTTGTTCCCCTTTCCGTTGTTGTACCACGAAACAGCCCACTAGAGGAGATGTTTTCGGAAACTTTCTTTCGTTTCCCGCTTGACAGGCCATCTGGGCAGGGTTACTATTCCGACATATGATATTCAGCGATGGGAGTTACCCTGCCGGACTGCCAACCGTCCGGTACAACCGCCGGCCAACCGGCTCCTGAGCCTCCCGGCTCTTTTCTGCGGCCTCACCGCCGCTGTGCGAGGTGCACAATGTCTCTGTTCAGCCTCAAAGCCCAACCGGCTCCTGCACCGGACCTCAAGCAGGAAATGCAAAGCGCCATCGTCGAGATGATCTTTGCTGGCCACGCGCTGACCAAATACCTCACCCGGTCGGCGGCCGACACCCAGGAGTGCGTATGCGGCACCCTGGCTGGAACCTCAGACAACCCCGATAACCATCACAATTTCTGCCCCGTGGCCCGCTACATCCGCTCAGTCGAAGCGGTACGGAAGGCGGCGCTGTGATGGCCCAACTCGATCCCATCTTTGCCAACGATCCTTCCACCCGGAACGCCGTGCAGATGGTAGACGGCATCTTCGCGGCCCTGAGCCGCCCAGCCTACCAGCGCCAGCCCGAATGGATGCGCGAAGAAATCGCAGGCCTGGACGAGGACATCACCTGCTGCGAGCAGCGCATTGCCGAACTCAAGAAAGAGATTCCGGCTCTCCAGCGCGAACTCCTCGAACAGCAGCGCGACCTCGCCGAGCACAAACTCACCCGCTACGAGAAACAGGCCGAGTTGGCCACGAAGACAGGCGGTGCAGCATGAGTACAGCTCTCACGATCAGCCCCAACGCCCCGCTCTCGATCACCGAGACCCGGCGCTCCACGCAGCAGATGATTGCCCAGCGCGCCTCCATCGTCGAGTGCATGTCCTCGGTCATGCGGAAAGATCACGACTACGGCGTGATCCCCGGAACCGGGAAGCCATCGCTCTACAAGCCCGGCTCGGAGAAGCTACTGGCGCTCTTCAATCTTGCAGCCCAGCCCAACGTCGAAGACCTCAGCACTCCCGATTGCATCCGCTACCGGGTGACCATCACCGTGATCCACGCGCCCACGCAGGCCGTGGTCGGTTACGGCGTCGGCGAGGCCAGCTCTGCCGAGTCGAAGTACCAGTGGCGCGCGGTGGTCTGCGAAGAAGAGTGGCAGGACACGCCAGAGGATCGGCGGCGCCTGAAATGGAAGAAGGGTTACCAGGGCTCGCCCGCGAGTTGCATTCAGCAGATTCGCGCCGAGATGGAGGACGTGGCCAACACGGTCCTCAAGATGGCCAAGAAGCGCGCCCAGATCGACGCGGTTCTCACAGCCACCGCAGCCAGCGACGTGTTCGCCCAGGACGTGGAAGACCTGGTCGCCGCGGGCCTCGACCTGCCGCCCGATGCAACCGAGTTCGCCCCGCAAGCGCCGTTACCGCAGGAGCTGCAGCGCGAGGCCGACGCACCGCCGGCACGGACTCAGCAGCCGCAACCCCAAGCCCAACCCCAGGCACAGCGCCAGCAGGCCCCACCGCCCGCCCAGCGCCCGGTACAGCAGCCAACCCAGCAGCGGCAGGCACCAGCGCCGCAAAGCGGAGTGCGGCTCATCAGCGGCCCGCAGGCAAGCCGGTTCTGGGCCATCGCCATGCAGTACCACAAGGACCACACCAAGATCACGGGCTACCTGCACAACGTGCTCGGGGTGCAGAAGAAAGACGACATCCCGGTCAGCCGCTACGACGAAGCGATTGCCTGGGCGGAAGGGAAGGAGGACTGATGTCTACCTTTCCTTCGGTTCTCACCGGCGAGGATGTCTTCTTCGAGCACGACGCCCACGCGTACATCGACGCGGACGGCCACACGCAGCGCATGTCGGTCACCCAGGCCATCAAGATCGCGGGCTTGATCGACTACAGCATGATCCCACCCGACGTGCTGATGAATGCCGCGGCGCGCGGCCGTCTGGTGCACCAGGGCGCGGCCATCCTCGACAAGGGCTATGACCTCAGCTACTACGAGATCCCGCCCGAGTGTGAACCGTACATCGAAGCCTACGCGCGGTTCTGCCGCGAGATGCGCTTCATTCCCGATCCCGAGTGGATCGAGCGCCCGATGATCGTCGAGATGTTCGGGCACCGGGTGGGCATGACACCGGACGCGGTCGGGACCATCGACGGCGTACCCACCGTCCTGGAGCGCAAGGCGACGTCGGCCGCGCATCCCTCCTGGGCCATTCAGACCGCCGGATACGAGCTGGGGCTTCGCGCCGCCGGCTTGCAGATTCGGCAGCGGATGGCCGTTCAACTTCTTCGCACTGGCAAGTATCGCCCCTTCTATTACGAGGACCAGGGCGACTCCGAGACCTTCGCCGATGCTTTCCGGCTCGCCGCCTGGAAGCTGAAGCACAACCTGGCCAAGTTGGCCTGAGGACTCTCCAATGGAAATGATCTCCATCGATCCTTCTCGCTCCTCTCAAATCGCGCAGATCGGCCATGACGGCCGCTCATTGTGCCGTGTGCTGTTTCGGCGCGGCGGTCTCTACGAATATCGGAACCTCGATTCCGAGATGTTTGCGCAGTTCCAGTCGCACCCGAAGCCTGGTGAATTCTTCCGGGACCACATCAAGGGCAACGCGGTGAAGTTCCCCTTCTCTAAGGTGGAAGGTTCGGAGTTCACAGCGCCTCCTCTCGAAGCGAGTCCGGCAGCGGTGGACCGCGCAGCATCCCGGCTCTACATGCACTCGACAGCGCCCACTTCCCATTTTGCCCCCTCAAATGAGGTCGAAAAAGAGGAAGCGCCCGCGCCTGAGATCGAGAACCAGGAGGTTGAGCAGGTGGCCCAGAAAGCAAGCCTCCTCGTCCAGAACGCCGTCACCCTGAAGGTCACAGACCCGACCACACAGCACCAGGCATCGCAAGTACTCCTTGCAATCGCCGCGCTGCGCAAAGAGGTCGCCGACACCTTCCGGCCCATGAAGGAAGCGGCCTTCAAAGCCCACCGCACCGTCTGCGAGCAGGAGAAGAAGCACGATCAGCCCCTGGCCGACGCCGAGCGCGCCGTCAAGGCTCAGATCGGGAACTTCGTCGCCGAGCAGAACCGGCTCGCCCGTGAGGCCGAGGAAGCCGCCCGCAAGGCCGAGCATGAGCGCGCCGAACGTGAGGCCCTGGAGCTTTCGCAGCAGCGGGCCATCGAGGACGCGGTTGCTCTGGAATCCATCGGCGACACGGTGGGAGCACAAGCGGTGCTCGACAATCCGGCGCCCATGCCGGTGCGCTATGTGGCCCCGGCCCCTATCGCGCCCCAGGTTGCTCAGGTGTCCGGCGTCTCGACCCGCGAGGACTGGGACTTCCGCATCACCGACGAGATGGCCATCCCGCGCGAGTACCTGCTCGTGAACGAGTCGGCCATCCGCGCTCTGGGGAAGACGACCAAGGGAAAGGCCCGGATCGCAGGCGTCGAGTTCTATTCCAAACAGGTGGTCGCCGCCAGCCGGCGCGGGTAGCTCAACAGTGGTTGGAGCAACCGGCCACGGAGTGGTGGCGGAGGCAAGCATGAACATCCTGAAGATCACCAAAGCAGACCTTGATGAGCGCGGATTTTACGCAGCGTCCGAGAGCGTTAATTTTGACGGTGCGATTGAGATCGACGGCAATCTCGGTTGGGTGCAGTTTCGCGGGTTTTTGAGAGCCGCAGCGGGTATCGCCGCCAAGGCGGGCTCGGGCATCGAGGCGGGCTGGGGCATCAAGGCGGGCGAGGGCATCGAGGCGGGCTTCCAGATTTCCGCACGGAAAGCTATCAGCGCAAAACTGCGGATCTTCGCTGGCTTATGCATTTGGCGCGTTCCCGCAGCCACCGAGATGACGATCATCGCGCGCGAGGTAAACGGGTCCGTCTGCTACGGAGATGTGAAGTTGCTCACCGAGACGACGGAAGCGCCTACCGTAGCGAGGACGCGGACTAGCTAACAGTGGTCGCGCGCGAAATAAGCACGGCTCAATACGCGCGGGGTGAAAGGTGCACCCCTCCTAGACCACAGCCGAAAAGATCGAGGGCAGCAATGGAGCAGCAGGTTACAGGTCAGATCGCCAACGTCATCAAGCAGGCCCGCTATGGGTTCATCCATGACGGCACCGGCAAGCGGTACTTTCTCCACCAGTCGGCCATGAGGGAGCGCCGGCCGATTCCACCGCAGGGAACGCGGGTCTCCTTCTTCATCGCACCACCCCTCGACAAAGAGAAGCTGGAACGCGCCGTCAACGTCGAGGTCTTATGAGAAGGCTACCTCTTCCTGAGCGCATTCGACGGAACATCAACGTCAATCCGACGACGGATTGCTGGGAGTGGAAGCTCGCTTGCGACCGCCACGGGTATGGAAAGATTCGCATGGAAAACGGCCCGCAACTGGCGCATCGAGTCTCTTATTCAACGTTCGTTGGGCCGATTCCTTCTGCTCTGACTATCGATCACCTCTGCCGCAATCGGCGTTGCGTGAACCCTAAACATCTCGAAGCTGTGACGCGCAAGGAAAACACCTTGCGCGGAGAGGGTGTGTGCGCCGTCCATGCGCGCCAGACACATTGCGCCAGCGGTCACCCTCTCTCTGGCGCGAATCTCTATTCCTGGCATGGCTCACGGGCCTGCAAACAGTGTCGTCATGCCGCGACTAAAAGCTACCGGGTAAAGGAGGCAGCATGACCAGGTGGTGCATCGAGTGCGCGCAACAGCAGCAGCACCAGGCCGCGACGAAGACGGTCGACGGCGACCCGCTCTGTGACTTCCACGCGAAGAAGGCTGGTGAGTCGGGCGGCGAAACAGAGCCAGTAACACCGGCCCCGGCGAAGAAGCCGCGCGGGCCTTACCGCAAGAGAGTTGAGACCGCCGAGCCCCCGGCGCCCGCTCTCGAACTCCTGAAACACGAGCCGGAAGTCGCTCCGCCTGCGCCCAGCAATGCCGACCGCGTCCTCTGGAAGGCCCGGCTCAGCATTCAGCAGCGCAAGGACGAGTTCCTGTTTCGCGCCAGCGAGGAGTTTTCAGAAGCATCGACCATCGCAACCGACCTGCTCGACAGCTCACCAAGCTGCCAGATGGTGGGCGCGGTGATCGTCGGAATTGAACGCGTTGCACGGCTTTGGAACTGAGGGGAGAGCGATGGGGGCTAATAGCAAAATCGAATGGACCGACCACACATTCAACCCGTGGATCGGGTGCACCAAGGTTTCAGTGGGTTGCAGGAACTGCTACGCGAAGACATCGGACGACCGGCACCTGTTTGGCCAGATAAGTCACTGGGGCCCAGGCGCACCGCGCCGGCGTACATCGGAGAGTAACTGGCGCGAGCCGATCCGATGGGCCAAGCGGGCACAGGCCGCAGGCGTCCGCGAGAAGGTCTTCTGCGCAAGCCAGGCCGATGTGTTCGACGCCGAAGCACCCGAGGGTGCGCAGCGCGACCTTTTCAATCTGATTCACATGACCTCAGACTGGCTCGACTGGCTCCTGGTGACCAAGCGGCCCGAGCGCATCCACACCGTGATGGAAGCCGCGTATCTCTGGCCCGAATGGTTCCTCGATCACCGCTGCTGGCTGCTGACCTCGACCGAGAACCAGGACGCGGCAGACAAGAGAGTTCCCTCGCTGCTGGAGATCCCGGCGGCTGTGCATGGCGTGAGCGCCGAACCGCTGCTGGGGCTGATTCGCTTCGACCGCATCGGCGAAGAGATCGAGGGCTACCTGAACGCCCTGGCCGCGGTGGTTCACTGCGACGGGCGCGGCACGAAGTCAATCACCGGCCTCGACTGGGTCATCTGCGGCGGCGAGATCGGCCACGGTGCGCGGCCGATGAATCCAGCCTGGGCTCGGTCCCTGCGGGATCAATGCAAGGTCACAGGCACCGCCTTCTTTTTCAAACAGTGGGGTGAGTTCGCACCTATCGAGTCGCCGATTGGAAACGCCGGCGACGTGGTGCGCGGACAGCGCCAGCTAGTGCAGTTAGACGGCACTCACTTCAACAAGCTCTTCCTTGAGGATGTCCCGGCGGGCGCGCAGTGGATGGAGCGGCAAGGCAAGAAGGACGCCGGATCGCTGCTCGACGGCCAGGAACACAAAGCATTCCCGGAGGTGCTCGATGCCCGCTAAGAAAGCCACCATCCCCAAGCAGATCATCAAGGCTCTCAGTATCGCCGAGACCTTTATCGAGGAAGAGCTTCAGGTTCGCCGGGCCTCTTTTCTCCCAACCGGGTCGCCGTACATCGACGAAGCCGAACGCGCACTGGCCGCTGTCACCAAGGCCCTCGCCAAAGCAGGGGGGGCACTCTGATGAGACCANNTGCATGTCACGGTGGACCGCGCGGCGAGCGCCTGTGAGTTTAAGGCCGCTCTGAGCGCGCACAGCTATGACCTGGTGATGCTGCTCGACCCGCAACGCAAGCGCGGGGCGCTGATGCACCTGGCAGGCCCGGCGACCGCGGTCCTGGTCACCAGCAGCAAGCGCACCGAGAGTAACGCGGTGTTGCTCGACACGGTGAAGGTTCTCACAGCCCGGAAGCGCGGTCCGGTCCCAGCGATGCACCCGGTACGGGCTTACGCGGAGGTCGCATAGATGGCCGCACGTTGGCAGCAATGGATGCCCCTCTACATCGACCGATTCCTGGGAAGCCCAGACGTGCAGATGATGGAGCCGGCAGAATTCAAGGGTTATGTCTGCCTCCTTCTCGCGGCATGGCAAACAGAAGACTGCTCTCTTCCATCCGACGAGGCTGAGTTAGCTATAGTAAGTCGCCTCGGTACAAAGTTGTGGCGCAAACATTCTGATCACATTTTGCGAAAGTTTGTGATCGCAAACGGACGCCTCCGCAATGAAGTGTGCTACGAGGAATGGCTTAAGGCATCGGCGACCTTTGATCGCAATTGCGAGGCGGCTGAGGAGTTGAAACGGAAGCGCAGTGAGGCTGGAAAGCGAGGGAATCAAACTCGCTGGGGTGATCGCAAACCTATCGCAACCGGGGTCGCAAGTGGGATCGCAAACGAATCGCAAAACATCGCTTTAACAGGAACAGGAACAGGAACAGG
>QGNH01001773.1_pt1 | contig 11566 bp, 15 predicted proteins | sample 1735481 | NCBI WGS metagenome assembly QGNH01 (sample SAMN09239004, study PRJNA386568) | Viral metagenome, whole genome shotgun sequencing project. | reverse complement strand
AGATGAGGATGCTATCGGAACATATGCAAGTGAAGTAGATGCACTATTTAAAAGAAATAATGATGAACTGGCTAAAGGCAAGTAAGTTGAAGTCGCATAAGCAAAAGTCATATAATTTGACAAGTTTACAGAACTTGATGTCGCAATAACATTTCCATTTGCATCAGTTCCTAAAATTGAATTCTTAATATTTGGAAGTATTAAAGCTAAAGTTGTCGTGGTTGCTATCGTAGTGGAAGCATTCAAATACAATATTTGGTCAGCTAAACTGACATCCATTACTCCATAAATAATTGAATGTGTCTTATCATTTTGATAACTTCCTGTTTGATTATTATTTATGAATAATTCATTTGATGTGTTTGTCGCATAATATCCAGCATAAGAACCTAAAGCTATATTGTATGCTCCCGTACTATGATATAAAGAACTATCACCAACCGATGTATTATAATATCCATTTCCAGATTCCAAAGAATTTGAACCAACAGTAGTATTGTGTGAACCAGTTATAACCAAATTTTCAGCATTATATCCGACAGAGGTATTGTTACTTCCAGTTTGTATTGCGTCTAGATTTGAATATCCGATTGCTGTATTTTGGCTTGCACTACGACTATCATTCATATTATACGCACCAATAGAGACATTTTGCGAACCAGTAGTGTTATCGTTAAGAGTTTCCATACCGTAAGCTGTATTTTCTGAACCTGTCGTATTGTTGCTCAAAGAATACAAACCTATTCCAAAATTCATTTGTCCTGTCATTGTTTTGTTTCCAGCTCCGTTTGAAAAATAGTTTTGGTTGGAAGTATCAAAAATTCCAATATAATAACCATTTAAAATATATGGGATATATTCACTAGTTGCAGTTGCAATAGTTAAATAAGTAGAACTTGCATAGTCATAAGTTGGATAGTTCAATAAACTTGAAGTTGTTGAACTTATATATCCTGCTGGATTTGAAGCGAGATAGTAAAGTGAAGAAGATGCTAGAGGAATATATGAAAGTGAAGTTGAAGCTGAAAGTGGAATGAATGTTGCACTCACCCAAGTTGTCGAAGCGTAAGTTGATGAAGCGTAACTAAATGTCATGTAACTGGAAGTTGCATTTGCAATTGAAAGATATGTTGATGATGCATCTATTAAAGACAAGTAAGTATTAGCAGCAGTTGTTGTACTTAGTTTGGATAATAATTGGTTCCATAAATCTGTTTGATTAGATAATGTTCCTGTTATATTTCCCCACATCAAAGTTCCAGAACTACAAGCTGTACTTGAAGCTATATAAAGTCCATTACTGCCAGACATCAAACAATATCCACTTCCTGGAGCAATAGGAACTGTTGTTTGTGGATTGCTAGCAATTCCAAAGTTTGGAAGGAATAAGAGTGTTGCCAATATTAATGATGTAATTATTTTTTTCATATATTAAGCTGTTACATAAATCATGGCTGTTAAAGTACTTTGTGGTGCTGGTGTTGTGGTTGCAGTGAATGTCAATCCATTCCAAGTCCATCTATCATTTTCTTCGTAGGCACCATTATCTATAATTAAATAAGTTGGTTTTTTATTATCTTGAAAAGTAAAATCTTGATTAGTTCCATCAACCACTCCAGAAGTAATTGACAATGGTTGAAAGCCACTACCAACTCCACCCTTTGATTTAATTTGTATTCTATTGCTACCCATAATTTTAAGATCCTTTCCACCAAGAATAAACTATCACATCTCCTTGTGTTCCGACCACAACAACATTCTTGACATCTGCAATTACATCTAAGTTATATATTTCATCTGCATGTATGGGTATTCCAATTACAGGACTAAGTGATACTGAATTGCCTCCAACAATTATATCTCCTGTATTATTTACATCTGCTCTCAAATCTAATCTGACACAAGGAATAGATCCACTCAAGTTCTGAGGAACTCCAGTTTCTTGTATAATGCATCTTCCACAATTATTACCACCGTTATTGTACATTGTTTTAATTTTTTACAAAAACACAATATTTAATTCCTCTTTCATCTTTTAAGGTAACTATTCCTCCATATGATTCAGGTTTATTTTTTGAAAAATTCTTTAAAGACTTTAAGGCTTGATTATAATCATATGTATAAAATAATTCAGATAAATTATATTTAACTATGTTTGATTCACTCCAATTTTTAAATATGTTTTTTATATTAATTCTAGCCTTATCGTCTTTAATAAGTTCTCCAAACATAACAGGACTATCTTTAAATTCATTTTCAGAATCTATTATAGAATCAGGTTGTTTTATATTAGAAGATTTATTTATATTTTTATTCTCAATGAGTGAATTAAATAATTTTAAAATCTCAGGAGCACCTTCAAAATATTTTTGAATTGACGAACTTGAATCTTTCCATCTATTTATATCTCCCTTAAATTGATAATCAAATCCAAATATTCTTTTATTTGGAGTTACTATGTATTGGTTTACTCTTCTATCTCCAAGAATTAATTCCTTTTCAATTAACCATAAATTTGCCAAATCTTTTATGGCTTGATGATAACTATCAGGATCTCTATTCATATCTTTTAATACTAATTGACTATCTAAATTATAACCATATATATAATCACTAACTAAATAATAGTCAAACTTTCTTGAACCTAGACCTCTAGCTTTCCACTTCTCTGAATCATACTCTGATGTCATGGTAATATATCTTTCAAATTCACATTTAACAGATTCTGATGGTAATAAGTTTATGCAATCATTATAATTTACCTTTCTTATAGTGGGAACATTGAGTCCCAACTCACTTAATTTGTTTGATAATTCTATTTCAAGATTTTGACTCATCATATTTACTGCAACAGGAGGTTTTATTACAATTCCGTTTTGAGATATTATATTGAAACAGATAAATGGTTGTGAGTATCCTCTATCATCCATCCATGTCTTATAACCATCAATGGTCATAATAGATTTTTCTATTCTTTGTTCATTATAGTTTTCTTCGTTGCCAACGACAGCATCTTCTTCAGTCTTGCCTTTATCAACAACTTCAGGAGTCATTTTTACATAGCCACTTCCTGTCATCAACATTGGTTCATTTGCCCATTCATCAAATGGTAACAACCCCATCTTGTTTCTAACTTCATTAATAGTCATGGTTCCGTTCTTTAAGGCTGTATCTGTCACCCTTGAGTTCACTTCTGGATCAGTTCTATCGTCAACAAGCCAATCAAATTCTAGGTCTGTAAAACCAAAATCCTTCCAAATGACTTCTTGATTAAAGACTTCTTTAATGAGATGCAATATTGAACCATATCCTTTTTCTTCAGAAAGACCTACTTGTGTTTGTGATGTTGCTTTATTCAAATCATCCACTAATCCAATATCCTGTCCCGACAATCCATATGATGCAGCAGCAAGTCTAGCTAGGAATTCTGTATATTCCATGAACTGCATATCATTATTATTCTGATCTTTTATTTTAATTACTTCAACTTCTCCGCCGGCTGTCATTGCGGGTCTATGGAAAGAACCATTCATTTCAGAATAAATATATTCTCTTGCAGCTTCAAGATCGCCTTGTGTCATTTGACCTTTGAAATTCAAAAGTGTTGGAGGAAATGATCCTTCTTCAAAATAAGTGCCATTATAATTATCAGCATTTAAAAGATTTGACACAACAGATAAGATACCTTCAATTGGAGATAAACCATAACCAAATGTTTCCATTGCGCCTTGTGGATGCATATGAAAGTATAGAAAATCTTTCTTTGGCCAAGCAGCTACTATCTCTCCAGATTCAGGACCTCCATACATAGAATTATCCATTACTTGAATATATGACACAGGTAATTCTATTCTTCCTGTTTTTGTCGATAATGGTATAACTGCATCTTGATTTCCCTTTTCATCAAAGACAGGTCTAACCGTTGCGGCATCTACGAAATGTAATTCTGCAAGATCTCCATTAGGGTATCTAGTCTTTTCAATAGATACTGAGTCAAGTACAAGAAGATCTTCAAGCATCTTATCTAGAAGAGTTCTAAATGTTTCATCATTATGATTTGGATGTTTAAATATCTCCTCAAGCTTTTTTACTTGTTCTGGGTCTGGTTCCTTTAAAGGATCAATGCTCTTGATTTGCCATTTAGTTTTGGTTATCTTTTCTTTAAGAACAGTAATACAAATTCTAATGATTGGTACTGATACAGCTATTCTTCTAAGGGTGTCAAAAGAAACACGTCCAGGTTTGGACATACCCTTTTCAATCATCTTAGCATTTCTTTGTTTTCTATTGTCAAAAGACAAAGAACGTATTGATGTTGTTTTTTCACTTTTATTAAAATAAGGAAATGCAGGAAAAGTTACTTTCTTTTCTGTTGCAACCTTTTTTGGAGTTTTTGTTTTTGATGCCATATTATATTGTGGTCTGCTATGATTATTATAAAGAGAATTATAATTTTTTATCTTTTTTAACTTTATTTCTTAAATGCCCGTATTCTGTATAAAATTTCTTTTTCTTAAGATGAAGTAATGTAATGATTTCTTGGCTATTATATCCCATTGATTTAAAAGCCAGGATCAGCGATTGCATTTGACTCATATTAAAGATTTCTAATTGAACGTCGTATGAGGTATATTCCTCTTCATCTGCAAGTAAATTTTCAAGTAAATATCTATCATGAGGCAAATCAACCTCAGAAACTGATGTCTGATATTCTAAATCATCTATGCAAATATGATTACTTAGAGGTATTCTTATTGTTTTGTAAAACTGTTTTACCATTATGTTTATGCCATAATTTTATCATTGATATCGTCCAATCATTTAAGAACCAATCAACATATGTGCTTGTTGTATCATTTCTTTTAAGAACAATAGCTACAGCAAATGAATCAGCAAAGAATTTTTGTAATGCAAACGCTGTCTCTCTATTACGTGTTGAGGCAAATACTTCAGAAAGAATAGGTACATTCTTCATTTTCTTAATAATTTTGCCCATATTTGTTTCTCGTCTTTTAAATTTATCTTCTTCCTCTTTAAGTCTTTTTAGGATATACATAAAGAACTGATCAATCTTTTCTATTTTTATTTGATCTCCTTTGTTTAAATCAATCCAGGCTTTTGTTATTCTATACAATAAAACCTGAGAAGCAGAAATTGTCCAATCGTGCGGTAAATAAGAAGGAATACCCGGAAGCATTGGTGCACCCTCATCTTTTTCAATTTCATTAATGATACTCTCTTGAGCTATAACACCTTTCTTTTTAAGAAGTTCATTTGCTATTTTAGCAGCATCACGTAATTGTTGTATTGGTAATCTTCTTTTTTTCTTCATACTCTCCTTGTTATTTTAGTTCCTTTACTTTCAAACTCAGGATCATCTGTTGGAATTAACATTCCTTTAAATGCTGCAGGTACAACACTCTTTGGTCTTGTTAATTTCTTAACTTTTGGATTTGCAAAGCCAGTAACATCGTCCAAAGAATTTGGATCAATCTTTGGTTTTGTTTCTATGGGTGTTTCTGTTTTTGTATGTACAAATGTTGGTGTAACTATATTTTCTGTAAGAGGAACAATTTTGAAATGAACTCCTTTCTTTTTAATAATCTCAATACGAACAGTCTCTGATTCATTTTCTGGTATAAATTCTCCAGTGACTTCACATTTGATATATTTTGTTGCTTTAGCCATTATATTGTTATGTTATTCATTAATAATTTTTGGATGATCTTAACCTTTTCGACATCAGGATATTTACCGCCCATTGGAGGAAATTTTATTAAAGTGTTTAAGGCAACAATATCAGAAGATGGATTTGCTAGATTGTTGAGTTTTTTTGATAACCATTGCATAAATTCCATTGTGCCCATATCGACAATTTTCTTTCCATTAATTGTCGTGTTTAATATTTCGTATTCAGTCATGTTATTTATTATCTTCCATCGCTTGCTTTGTAGCTTCACGATCTTTTTTAATTATTTCATCGACCTCTTTGTCTAATATTGAATATGGTCTTCCTGCATTGTCTAAATATATTCCATATCCCTTTTCTGCCATTCTTGCTTCTTTAACCTTATCAATCTTAGCGACCAACATTTCAGAACCTTGTCTAAATCTAATAGCCATATTTTGTAATGCCTTCTTAGAATTCTTTTCTTTAAGTAAGCCGTCACCTATATCTCGTAATAATGTTGATAGAATATCAGCAAGCATTTCAAAATCAAATCTAATTTGTGATTTGAATATTCTTGATTCTTTAGTATGTGCACCTTTGCTTGCAAATAATTCCATTAGAAATGAACTATGCTCTCTGCCCTGTTCAAATAAATATTGTGCTAATCTAGAATCTTTTTGCTCTTTGGTTAGATTCGAATCTAAAAAGACTTTGCCCAATGCTTTGTCTGTGATGCCTTCTCTAACAATCATTATCTCTTTATTATTGATTGTTGCCTTTTCATTTGGCATTGTTCCTAATTTTTTAAGTTTTGTATATGTTGGATCATCTTTAGCTATTTTAGGGCGTTTAGTATCTGTAGTCTTTGGAAGTTTAACTTCACCGCCAAGAATAGTATCAATTGCTTTTGTAAGTGCCTTACCACATCCATTCAAAGTTTTGATTTTTTTTGTCATTATTTTATTCCAGGATTAAACCCCCATTTTTTGATAAAAGCTTCTTTATCTGTATTAAACATTTCATCTGATTCTAGATATGTCCAATCAATATCAAATGAATATATTGGAATTCTTTGAGATGTAATAACACCATAGCCATTTCTATACATTCTTTGCCAGATATCTTTTTCTGTAAATCTTTTTGTTTTGATATCACAATCTATTTTAAGCATATCAGCGCCGGCTCTTGGCATTCCAATAAAATCTATATTCATTGCTTTGTCTTCGTTTGGAAATGAAGCAATATATTCATCAAAAGATTCTGGTTGTACTTTTTCTTTAACGTCAAAGCCTGACACAATCATAACATCTCCGATGTTTAATCTATTTGCCATCAAATCTATTGAGTGTTCCTGAAGAACAATCCATGGGTTAACAACCATAATAAATCTAGCATTCACATCTTCAATTGCTATTGATAATCCTTCATGAATATAATCTGAGTATGATGATCCTTGTGGAACTGCTGCGCCAATTGAATTACCTGCAAAAGAATTCACACCAATATAGTTTAATATATCTGATGGCAATCTTTTTTCTTCTGCTACAAGTATAATATATAACTCATGCGATTGAGAAGTAACACGATTGATAACAGTTTTAAGAACATCCAAATCTAATTGATTGTCTTTAATATCTGACCAATATCCGTAAAGAGGAATAATGACAGCAATCTTGCTTTTAGATACGGTTGATATAAAATCATCAAGAGTTCTTTTAAGCATTGATGAATCTGCATCAACAGTTTTTTTAAGAGGCTTTGCTTCTATAATTCCAAATTCTTTATCTGTTGATTTTTTTACTATTTGTATTGTTTCATCAACAATAATCTTTTCCTCATCTTTAATCTTATGCTTGTTCTGATGTTGCGATAACTTCTTCTGTACTTTCTGTTTTTTCATTTGTTAATTTTTTACCAATCTTATAAAGTAATTGTGCAAGACTTCGACCAGATCCTAATTCAACATTTTCCATTCCTTGCTTTGATTCTGCTACTGTCCATTGGTTATCTTTCTTGTATATTGTTAAAACGATATTTGTATAATCCATTTTGTTATAAATTAAAAGATGTTTTATAAATTTCTTTTCCTTGCTGTCCTCCCCATTTTCTAATGTAATATTTTCTATTGATTTCAAATTGTGCACTTGGCACTATCTTTGTTCCTAATGCTTCATTTTGAGTTCTACTGCCATAATGATAAAACAAAGCTTTTGGTGAATGTATTCTTCTGTATCCTGCTATCTTAATCCTATAAACTGAATCTGCATCTTCAAAGTATGCTGGCTTAAAGTTCTCATCAAACATTCCTATCTTCTCATAATACTCTCTACCGACCATAAAGAGAGCATAATCAGTACATTCAGATTCTACTACACTCGTACTGTTATCTACATAATCTATAATTTCTCTTGGCTTGTCTAGAATAAGTTTGTGCAAGCCAGAGATAAGTAAAATCTTTTCTTGATTGTATTTAGCTACTTCAAATCTATCCACAATGGCATCTATGCATTTGTGATTTAAAATAGTATCATTGTTGAGTATCAAACAGAAATCATAACCATTGTCAAAAGCATATTTCATTCCATAGTTCCAACTCTTTGCTACACACCATCTTTCCTCATTCCTTTGATATATAAATTTGTTTCTTTTAGGATCTTTAATCATATCAATCATCTCTGAAGCGTATAGCATCTCTTTACACTTCTCTTGAGTATTATCAGTTGAAGCATTATCAATAATCATTACATCAACAATGTTCTTTTCACTAGCAATTGAAAGAATGCACTGTTCTGTGAATTGATTCCATAAGTTTATTACTGGTATGACTGCTAATATTTTCATATGTTTGGAGCAAATTCTTTGCCATATACTCTAATACGATTTTCAACAAAACATTTCCTTGCTTCTTCTACAGTTTCAAAAGAACCAAGATACTTAGGATATTTATTAACTTTCATTATTGCTTGGTATGGTCTTGATGAACAATTTCTAGCATTAAATCTAACTCCCATTGGCAATGATGGATCTTTTTTCTTATGAGGTTTATAACAATTTAAATTATTCTGTGTTTGAGTAACAAATCTTAAATTAGTTTTTCTATTGTCAAGTCCATTTCCATTGATATGGTCTAATTGCTGTTTATATTTTGCTTTCATAATAACTCTGTGCATAAGATTTCCATTACCAACTGCATATAGATTTCCAATATAACCTCTTGAATCGTGATTATTCATAATCCTCCATGATTGGTCTTCTATTAGTTTTATATCTTCTCTGTCTATGATAGCAAATTCTTCTGAATTTGACAATTCAATGTATGCAATATCTCCATCAATTCTTGATATTTTTGCTCCTTTATAATTGTTGTTATTTTTTCCTGATTGCATTTTATTTGTTCCATCTTCCTGGTTGATAATAATTAAATAATACATACAAATCAGGTCTGTACACTATTGAGTCTTTGTATTCTTTAACAATCTTTTCAGCCATCTCTCCATCACCACAATAACTATTTCTGAATTGAATTGTTCTGAACACCTTTCCTTTATAAATTATTTGTTCAGGACCAATATATCCAACTTTCATATTCTCTGGACTAGCTATAAGAGTTGATGTTCCGTGTGGAGCAGCCAAATGTCCATCATACATATATGGTGGTGGTGTTTTGTCTCCTCTCTTCATAGATATAACTATAATGTCATCATCTTGTTTTCTTATTTCTTCAATCACATTTGATTCATAGGCATCATCATCATTGAGTATCATGTAGTAGTCCTCATCATTTATCTCTTGTATATTTATGAAATAGTTTATCTTTGCATAACATTTATCCCATTCCTTTGGTATGTCTGAAATATAAATAGGTTTTATCCAGCTGTTACCATCTTGTGAAGACTTCTTAAATGTTTCATGCNNTAGATGACTCCTACTAAATGCTGTTATAATGTGTATTGTTTTATTTGATTGCATAAAAGTATATATCAAGTCCATTATCTTCTAAATATAAATCTTTGAATGGCTTTTTACTATTGATTGCATCTATGAATTCTCCAAACTTTCCTTTGCACATATTGTTATAGTAATCAGGACTTGTTCCCCATAAGTTTCCATCTCCTGTAGTTCTTTTTGTTCCATGTTCTGGTCTAGTTGATCCTGCTGCTGAGATTGCCATGAGTCCTCCATCTTTAAGCATGGCATACATATTCATTAAAGATTGAAACCAGAACTCATCGTGTTCAAGCATTTCACCAGAAACTATAGTATCAACAAGATTCAAGCCATTCTCTGCTCTATTTAATTTATCTGCTGCTGAAACAATGTCCACATTTGGTCCTGCATGAATATCAATACCCTTGTAGTCTGAATACTCAAACAGATCTTTCAGTGTTCCATTAATATCAAGGGAACCAAAATCAAGAGCAGAAACACTCTTGAAGTTCTCTGGGAACTTTGCTTTCACCTTTTCAAAAAATTGTCTTTGGGCTGGATGTGCCATGTTATTTTTTAAAATCTAAATTATCAATATGACTATGGAAATCATGCAACACTTTGTTAAACTCTGGACTAGTAAAGAATTTAACCATATCAATTGGTGCCATATGCAGACCACAGAGATTGGTAATTCTTAACATCAAATCATCAGTTGTCATTTTTACTGCTATTGCATTATCATTTACTGTCTTGATAGTAGATTTTGATACCTTTTCTAAGTCATCAATTTTACCTGCCATCTTTATCATTAATTTTTTTTCTTCTTCTGTCATTGTTTTATCTTCTTCTCATAAATTGTTTAAATACTTCGACCTCATGTTTCTTTTCTAATATGTGAGCTAAATCTGCTTTCTTTTCTTCTATTTTTCTTATCATAGGATCATTTAATTCTTTTGCTGTTTCTACTGGCTTGTTTTGTATTTTATAATCTCCTGGGATAATTACTCGACCTCCCACTAAATCTCTAACTTCAGAACTTGCAAACCATAATGCCATTAAAATATCTCCAGTATGTCCATCAGGAAAAGCTCTCATTTCATTCATTAATCTTGTGATAATTTTTATTGTGCTATGATCTGTTTGATTAAATGGTAAAACTAATTTTCCTTGCTCAGCCAATATTGCTAAACTATTTACTCCAATTGCTGAGTCATGCTTTTCTCCGCCTGTATGATATCCTCTGATATTTGTAACTTCATGTTCAAGATCTCTTATAATAGCTTCTTGGTATCCTACTGATTCTACCCTAATTCCATTCGGATGTAAATTGTTAGATACATGTATGATTCCTTTTCTTGTTTCATCAGGACTTAATTTACCAACTGTTATTTGTCTAATTACTATATCTCCTGCTTTTATGTCTCCGCTTCCATGTTTAACTCTATCAAGTGTAAGTATGACAGTATCATCATTATAATCTTTAGTTCCTATAGCTAAGTCGACGCCTGTTGCAGTTATATCATTCATGAATTCAGATCTGATTTCATCTTGCAATTTCATATTAGCCCCTTTCTTACATGCAAGTTCTAGCCATTCGTCTCTAAATTTTTGTTCAGGTCTGTTTGTCGGATCACATTGTCTCATTCTAGCAAATGAATATGGATTTGCTAACCATTCTAAATATAGTTCTTCATATGTAAATCTACTTGGCCAAAGGAGTTGAATTCCTTTATCCATCAAATCTTTATTTTGAGTATAATATTCACTTGCTTGCTGTTTTCTTTCATTAATGGGGATTTCCTCATTTGTTATCAATTTGGCCCATTCTTGCCATAATTCGGGCCTCTCAGACCATGATTGTATAGCAGGCAGCTTCTTTTTAAAATCAAATTGTGGATCTTTTAATAAATGAGATACAAGATCTTCTTGATGCCAAGTGTTTCCTAAATATATAAATCTTCCATT
>QGNH01000173.1_pt2 | contig 11569 bp, 13 predicted proteins | sample 1735481 | NCBI WGS metagenome assembly QGNH01 (sample SAMN09239004, study PRJNA386568) | Viral metagenome, whole genome shotgun sequencing project. | reverse complement strand
GGACCTTGGGGGCCAGTCTCGCCCTGGGCAGCGGCAGTGCGGAGCCAGTTTGCCCATACGGGGCTTATGAGTTGGTTCCCGGCAATCGGTGTCGACACAGGTGTGGGGGAGCGGTTCATGAGAAATTGCTCCCCTTGTGCGTGTACCATGAGTGGCTGATTACCCCGATGTCCATAGAGGCGTGATGGGGCACACCCGGCCATGAGATGCCCGGCAGCCGGTTCCGATTGTTGAGAAGTGGCCAGATAAACCCGTTGCCTGACTCGAATGCTGAGATGTGCCTCCGGAACATCCCCCATCGCCGGAACCAGTCCTGTCGATTGTTTGTCAACACAACGTCGATGTCGACGAAACTGTGATTCATCTGGGCGAAATATGGCTTTGTCTCCGGACACGGGATGTCGAGCGCGACCGGGAGTACGTCGGTGTCGAAATATGCCGTGTCAGGCCACTTCCCGGCGAGCCACACACGGGCCACGTCCGACATGGCGATAGGAGCAAACTCCTGCGACCGGGAGAAACTGAAGGGCGCCTTCTTAGCCGCTTGCCAAATAATGTTCGCGTCGGGGTGCATCACAATATCATTCTCCAATTCCTCAAGGCTCATCGTGGCAGGAAGGCCCGCAACAGAGCCTTTGTCACTGCACACATGATGCACATGGCCGCCAGCCACAGCAAGATCGTGCACGCGATGTATGCAATCGACGCGCATCGCGTCGAGCGGAAGATCCCCGAAATGAATCGTGACCACATTCACGACACCCCTCCGACCACAGGCACACATGGCGCTATTGAAACATGTATCAGGGTGTTCCATACTTGCCAGTCGTACGGTGAGCACTTCACGTCCCATGCCATTGGGTACGGAAGCCCGACTGCCCGGAGCATGTTCCTCGGCAAATCCGAGCAGATGATTTTCTTGGGATCATCCGGTACCGGCATGTCCCAGAACTTCAACAGTTCCAGCAGATCATACTTGACAAGATGCGCATGCGATTCAATCAGGAAGTCGTTACATGCCATCCGCTTGCCACCGTCAGCCGCGAGTGCCGGGTGGCGACCAACGAACGTAATATGCTCCATTGGCTTCAGGTGGTCATACTCCTGAAGGTTGTTCATCTGTATCGTCGGATACATCATTTCGCAAAAGTAAAGCAGCCCGGAACCCCGGTCGCAGACTACTGCGATATGCGTGGACAACATCTGGTTGAACACGTTTCCGAGGCCATTGATGGTCGTCCGCTCAACGCAGGCGAACCACGAGAGGTCGGTGATGCCGACGATGTCGCCGGGTTGGAGTTTGTCGGGATCAATGTATTTCATGCGACCGCCTGTTCCAGGACGACGTTCACCAGGCGAACCGCCCGGCTTTTTACCTGGTCGAACCAGCGTGAGTCGATCATCTCCATGGCCATGTGCTTCCAGTCCTGCACCTTGACGGCCATGAGCATGTGAGTGAAACCCGCAAGTTTCGTCTGCCCGAGATTGAATGCCATGTTCACAAGTACGGCGTGAATATCCGCAGGGACGAACACGCCGGCGGGGATCAGATTCTGAACGCCGGCAACCGCGATCTCGAGATCCCGGTTGAACAATTCATAGCACCGGATGTAGTCGATGGTATCACCGAGCTTCAGGTTGTCCGAAGGCAACACTCTGTGTCCGATCCCGACCGTGAGGTTGCACTCGGCATCGAGGTAAACCTTCAGGCACTGCCCTTCGTCTTGGACGAGTTGTTCGCGAACGTCTATCATGCTGGTTCTACCTCGAGTTCGGCATATGCTGCGATGTATACGTGACGTACGGCGGCCACTGAAGCCACGCGGAATGTCCAGTCGCGGGATTTGCCCATGCCAAACGCCCACTGTACCCTCTGCTTCAATTTTCCTGTCTTGCCCATTGACGCCCAGTGTTCTTTGCTCCAGGTATTCCCGCCATCCTTCGACCAACTCAAGGACATTTGGGGATTGTCATTGAGTTCATTCGAATCCCCCATTGAAGTGGTGGTACTGGTTGTCGTTGTTGTCGAAGTACCAATGGTTCCATTACCCAAGCCGACGCCTTTCTGGATATCGAGTTCAAATCCATAACAAAAGATATCTTTCTGATCCTTGTGGGTATGCGAGAATGTCCGGATGCGATGGATGGGATCGCCGTTGTCGGTGAACGTGTCCAGGTCAAATTTGTAGATATTTGCGTTCCGGCGGTCGAAAGCATAGACGTCGGCGCCGAAACTCCCGGCAAACAACGCGAGATGCATCTCAAGCTGCCCGGCATCGGTATTCCACCAGCCCCGGCGATGCCACATGCCGGTGGTTATATCGTAAACTGTTGTGCGATTGTCCGTCGGGAAATTCAGGACATAGAAAAAATGTCCCTCGGACTGGTAGGCATAGGCGACGGCATTCTCCGTCTTCGTCAACTGTCCGATTTGATATTCCTCGGCATGCGTTGACACCCGAGTGGGCTGATAGGAGTTTGCCATCCATACGACGTTGCCGCCCGCCGGATTACTGCCGAGCCAGAGCACATCGTTACCGTTGGTGATGATAGATGAGGGAGCCTCACAGCCAACGTTGATGACCATCTCCTGCGCACGAGCGAAAGGTGGGGCTCCGATGCCATTGTTGCCCGTCGAATACCAGATTTCGGTAGTGCGCTTGCCAAACACGAACAAATACGTTGCCGTCGACACAATGCCCACGACGGGATCCGAGTCCGTCTCCTTGGGAGTGATATTTCCGAACGGCCACGAGAATACATTGGGCGTACCGCTTGACAGATCGGAAGCGTATACAAAGTTGGTATTGGTTGCGTGGGTGACGAAGAATCCGTCCCGATATGCCACGGTGCCCGGGTTCTTCGGGAACACTGCATCGGTAATGGGCGACAGGGTGTTGGTTGTCAGATCGAACCCGTAGCCGTGTGTGGCATCGGTGATGAGCATCTGAAACGGCGACGCGGCCATGTATACATAGCCCTGCGTCGTGGACAGACTGCCGCGAATAACAGTCAGGCCGGAGGGATACACTTCGTAAAGCGTCGCGAAGTATACCACAAATACCCGGCCTTGTCCAGTGATATACGTTCCCCGAGGCGGCGTCTGAATGGGCTGCCCGTTGGAGTCGGTCACCACGGTGAACAACCGCAAGCCGGGCGTGCCGATGAATGCTGCCACGTTCTTGGAATCCGGGTTCTGGTTCTCAGGGTATAGGTTGATCGTCTCTTGCGCGTCGACTGATCTTGAACGCGCAGCGTAACTGCCACCAACAAATGGAATTTTGACTCTCATTATCCCACCAGTATGTTGGGGAAACCGATTGCCCGACCGGTCAGGGTCGGATCGATAGTTGCGACCACCGGCTCTTTCATGTTGACGCGCTTCACATTCGCCATGTACTTTCGAGCCAAAGCCTCTACCCGTGCCATCACGGCGATCGGGGAATTGTGCCCAAGGGTCGGCAGCAACTCGGCGAGCCCATAGACCAGGGTCATGTAGTACCCCGGAGGGAATGCCACCGTGTCTGTCAGTTGTTTAAACTGATTGAACGCAAACCAGCGCGTCAGGAACAGCTTCAGCGGGATCGTGGGTGCCGGGAAGAACGTCAGAGCACCCAACGGGTAGCTGGTGACATACATTGCCAGATATGGGTACGTAGAATTCACGGTCTTGAGCATGATGCTCTGGTACATGTCATTGGTGACCAGGGTGATCGGATAGTCGACCAGGTTGTTCGGCTGACTCGAGTCGCGAATGAACATGGAGTCGATCTCCGTCGGTCGCACCCCGTTGAAGTCGGCCGCTGGATCGGCGCCGATGCTATATGTTGCCTTGTTGGCAACCATGTCGTACTGATCGGTGACGAGTTGATAACAGGCAAATCGTTGGTTCGCCCAGTCGTCGACCATGCCATTGAGCAACTGGAACGCGGCATTGGCCTCTTCAGCCGGCAAATCGTCGTCGACGGCATACGCATTGATTGCCCGTTCGGCGGCCATTATGATGTCAAGCACTTTCATATCAAAACTCCCGGACGCTGTTCAATGAGTGAGATGTCGACCTTGGGTGTGCCGGTCAACAAAAGCGGAACCTCGGCGGGCCCGGCCTTACCGTCGCCGTAGTACAGTGATCCCTCGAACTTGCCGAAAGTGCCGCAGTCCTTGACGTAACCGTTCGGCACCGAATTGAGATTCTCCATGTCCTTTTCAAGCTTCTGCGCCGGCGTCTCCTGAGACATGAGATAGGCATGATAATTGCCTGCCCACTCTTTGGGACCGGTATGGGTCAGGTTGAGATTCGGCTCGAGCCAAATGTTGATACCGTTGTCCCGGCAAACCCGGCAGAAGAAAGTATCCTCGCCCCAGAATACCGTGCCTTCGTCGAACAGATAGCCCATCTGGAAGTACTTCCACTCAGAACAGGCATCTGCCATTCGGCCTTTGAAAATTTTCTCGGCTGTCTGGAGCCGGTTGAACACGGTGCGGTTGATGCGCAGAAGCCCGGTCGGCACCATGCGGGCGACGATGAGTTTGGTCTCGGTGTTGAATGCTGCCTGTAGGCGCCCGTTGGTCTGCACGGTCACCGGGTATCTGACGTCTTCGGATTTGAAAGGATAAGCCCCGCCGACGACCTGCACATCGTGCTGCATCAGTTTGACCAGGGCATCCTGCTCAAAACCGACATCAGCGTCGACAAAGATCATGTCCATGCACGGGGAGCGCATGAATGTGTCGACCAGGGCGTTCCGGGCTTCAGAAATGAAGCAGGAGCCCAGATGCTGGGCATAGTCCACCTCGTAGCCGGCACGACCCAAGGCCGCTATGCCGGCTATCAAGGATTTGACTGTGGAGCCCTCAATCTTGCCGTCTTTCGACGCGAGGGCGATGAAAACTCTCTTATTGCTGGGCAATTCAGCCTCCCGTGAAAAAGGTCACCGGGTTTCGTCGCCGTCTGCCGAAGCCGGCTGCGCGTACTCCCCGGGACGCTTTAGGCAGTGAGGCCGACTCCCGACGCTGCGCCGAGTGCGACGATGATCGCGTTGACCGCGGTCGCCAGTTCGCTCACGCCTCCGCCGGCGGTGATGGCCGTAATGGCCGCTGCCTGCGAAACGGGAGTGCTCGTCGGGTAGAATGCAATCTTCGAATCGGCGAACAGCCCGCCATCGGGAGTCTGGTTGCCGATATTCTCGATCAGCGACTGGGAAGTCGTGGTCGAAACGGTTGAACCTGTGATGTAAGCCATGATCAGATATCCTTTTTCGTTGGTGAAGGGGTGCCGGTTCGCCCGGCACCCCGGTTCAGTTCAGAGACAAGTTGCCGTCATCCTTATGACAGAGCAACGTAGAGACGAGTCGCCCAATCGGGACGAGGCATCGCCTTGCCGTACAGGGAGTCGAACCGGCTCAACTGACGGCCGTTCGTGATGTCCCCGTTGCGCCAGTAACGAAGGCTCATGCCGTCGTAGCTGGAACGCTCCATCTTGCCTTGGTTCGGCCACACCGGGAGCTTGACGGATGCCAAGGCCGCTGCGGTCTCGTGGAGGCATATGATCTGGCTGTACGCGGTGCTTGCGACACCGATGAACGTTGCCAGAGCAGTGGACGCGGGCATCGAAAGCACGTTCTGAAGTCCGAGCGATGCCGAAGTGTAGATTGCGCCACCGTTGATGAACACGTTGACGTTGACTCCGCCCGCTGAGAGCGTGTAAGTCTGCGTCGATGCCACGTAGCCCTGAGCTCCATCGGTCCCAGGCTGGACTACAAACTGAGCGAGTGCGCCGGTCGACTTCTTGGTTTCAGGGTTGACACCGTAAACAGGATTCGACACCGTAGTCCCGAGGGTGAACACGTCGCCGACGGCTACGGTCTGGTTGGACGCGTTCTTCAGGTTGATGTACGTCTGGCCTTCGGCGGTAATCGTGGCGCCACAAGTCGTGCCCGAACCGGCAACACGCGTTCCACAGGTGTGGATCGGCATGTTCTGATCGGTATACCAGCTCATCCCGTGCATGTCGGACACCCGGCCCTCCTTGAAGACCTTGCTGATGTTCGGCTGCGGATTGTAGATCGTCACGAGGTTGGAAGCGAGGAACGGCTCGGCCGCCGAACCCATGACAGCACTGAGCTTGTCATCGATCGGCATGTTGGCATCGATGAGCTTCTGCTTCGCCTGGAGGATCGTCTTCACCTGCGTCGCGGCCGACGTGGTATCGAGCAACACGGCGTTGCTGATCAGGTTGTACATGGACGCGAGGTCGCGATCCATCTCGGCAGAGATACCCAGGCCCATCGGCATGGCATAACGCTTCTCGTAGTCCGAGACATTGAGGGCTTCCTCGCTGTCGTAGAACTCCGAGTCAATACCGATCTCGGTACCGACGGTCAGCGCCGTGCTCTGTTCCGTGTGGGCCTGCACCTGCATGGCGGTTCCGGAACGGATCGTGTACTTGTTCGGCAGACGAATCTGAATCGTCTTACCGATCTTCCCGGCCATCGACTTGGTGTCGTTGGCGAACTCTTCGCCGTAAGACTTGTCGACGGCTTTTGCGAACTTGATGTTCGTGTGAGCCACCATCAACGGGATACGGGTGATCTCGTTGGGCTGCAGTAGTGAATTAGCCATGATCAAACTCCTGAAAGGTTATGCGGGTATGTACCCGTGCGACTTCTTCCATCGCAGCGCGTACTCCTCGTCGGTTTCGATTGATTTGTCCTCGGTTTTGCCCGGAGACGTTTCGGTCACGGGAGCCGGAGCCCGGGACACTCGCGTGCCTTCGGTTTTCTTCGCCGGTTCCTTGGACTCATACTCGATGCGTGCCGAGATTCTTCCCAACTCGTGAACCATCTGCTTCGGGGTGAGAACGTTGATGCGTTCGCACTCCTCGTCGTGGGTCGCGAGCCAGTATGCAACTGCGGCGGGGTTGTCCTCGTCGCGGACGTAGTGAAAGAGGGCTTCCGACACTTCCATGTCGTTGACCACCTTGTCATAGTCCGGGTGGACTTTCTTCTCCTCGGCGATGTGCTTGTCGATCTCCGTGTTGCGACGTTCCACCAGGGCGGCTTGCCGTCCCGATTCCTTCGCCTCGTTGATCTTGTTCTCAGTCCATCCCGCCATCGCATCATCGTAATCGTCCGGATTTGCGTAATCCGCTCTCTTAGGACGGTCTGTCGGAGCCGGTGTCGCCTGGTGCGGAGCCTGTCCGCCGGCTGCGAGTCGGGAATTTTCTTCCCGGAGCAGTTTCGCTTCGGCACGAGCTTCCGCCCGCTCACGAAGCAGTTTCTGATACTGACGGGTCGCCTTGTTGGGCTTCTCATCGGTACCGGGCTCTTCCTTGGACTCGGTGACCTTCGTGTCGCCTTCGGCCTTTTCAGATGCAACAGTTTCAGCGGCTTTCGCTTCCGGCTTCTGTTCGGGCTCTTTCGCAGTATCCGTCGAAGCTTTCGTCTCGGTCGCAGTCGACTGCTTGGGATCGGGGCCTCCGACTACCACAGTCTCCATCTTGTCCATGTCTGCTCTGTCCATAAGATCTCCTATCACACGCCGGGTTGCGGGGCGGGTGCCGCTTGTTCAGGGGAACCCGCCGACTGGACGGGTGCAGTATCTTCAGCCGGTTGCCCGGCTTGAGCTATCGCGAAATTCTCGTGCGCCATGCCGAGCTCGTGTGCATTGTCCATGGCGGCCTTGTGCAGTTCGGTCTGCGCCTTGATGAGCACGGTCTTGATCTTCAGATCGCGCTCTTGAGACTTGTCCTTGATCGCGGCCACCAGCTGCTGGATCAGTTGATCCTTCTGAACGCTGATGCCGTGAGCCTGCTGAAGAGTCTGCTCCAGCTTCTGGATGAGCTGCTGAACGGCGACCGGGATCTCGTTCATGTTCGGCTGCTGTTGCAGTTTGTCCGGGAGCAACATCTTGCACCGGTCGACCACGTTGCTGTCGGCGCCGATGGCCTCGGCTACCAGGTCAATCATGCTGGGGCCGATCTCGGGCAGATGCTCGATCATGGCCATGAGCAGGTCGGCAGTCTTCTCCCTCTTCGTGCTGTAGCTGGGCCCGGTATCGGCGATGACGTCGAACTTGAGACGCGTGAGGTCGTGCTTGTGAGTCTCGCCGTACTGATCCTTGTAGTCCTGGTTGATCTTGACGGTCTGCTCTTCCATCGTCTTGCCGAGGATCTTGATCGTCCGGGCCGTGTCGTAAATCTCGGGAATCATCGAGCAGATGATCTTCCACCCGTGCATCATCGCCTTGCGCAGGTTGTCGGAGAAATGGTAATTGAGGAGTTCGCCTTCGCGCTGGTTGGCTTGAATGGCTTTGCCCGACCGTTCGTTCTTCGAGCGCCCCATGTTGACATCGGGTAATCCGATGATCGTCTTCAGGTCTTCGTCGGCAGCCCGCATCTCCTCGATGAGAGCGACGTTGACCGGCTGCGGCGGAACCCGTTGAGGAGGAGGCAATGCCTGCCCGTCAACCGAGACCGGGTTATAATGGAGGATGACGATGTTGGCTTGGTTCGCCATCTTGTACTCATGCTGGAATCCTTCGTCCTGTCCGACAGCGGCCATCCACTGGGCCTTCGGGGCCAGGGCAACATACTCGGCAAAGCTTGACTTTGTATAATTCAACATTTTCTGAGCATCCTTCGCTTCGTGGGCGACAGGATAGAAGAAGCGCTTGCCGTCGTAGACGACCTCTTTACCGATGACCGGGACGATGGGGATAAACTCACCGGGGATGACACCACGGTCGAGAATCTTGTGCATCACCATCAGGTACCATTCGATCTTGGTATGGCTGCATGGACGCTTATTGACGATCTTGATACCGCTACGGTCTTTGGGCAATTCGCTCTGGAACACCTTCTGCCCGTCCTCGAGCAGACAAAGATGATCACGTGTCTTGACTTTGCGGACGTAATATGCTCTGCGTACCGTCTTCTCTTTGACCCACGGAGTGGCAATGGTGGATGTCCAGTCGCCGATGTCGGAGCGGATGTACTTCTCGTCCTCTCGCTTGTATTCTTCCTTGTCAATGTCCTCGATGATGAAGCAATAGTTGCAGTCTGCGAAGTCGATACGTGTCGATTGGTGAATCGGGAATATGACCTTCCGGGAATCAAGGATGCGGTCGAGGAATATCTCCTGGTCGAACGTCTCGTCGTCACAATACCGGGTCTTGACCCAGTAATACCCGAGCCCGGTGAACGCGGCCATGTCCATGCCGGTGTCGTACGCGGTCGCCGAGTCGCCGGAGTTCGTGATGTCTCTGGCGAGGCCTTCTGCTATGTCAACGTCCTTCGGGTCAACCCCGTCGTTCTTGGACTTCAGGTTGAGACCGGGACGGTTCATCCGCTGATCGTTGCAGATGCGGTTGGTGTACGCCATGCACTTGTTATAGGTCATCACAGGGCGAGGGCCGCCCTCATTCTTCTTCCGGGTGTCTTCGAGGATCGGTTCCCACTGCTTTCCACCGAGGAAGAAACGCTGGTTCTCCTCGATCTCCTGCAGGATGTATCCATTTGACGACTCGCAATCCTCACACCGAGTCCGGGCCTCGGAGAGAATCTTGTCGTCCTCGGCCGTGGTCGTCTTCGCCGCGTTGTTGATCTCATTCTGGAGATCGTTCTCGATGGGCGCCGGCGGATTGACCTTGGGCGTGGTGGATACTGATTCAACTGTCTGGTTTTCGTATGGCATATTAGTTCATCCAAGCATCGCCGAAACCGTTCATAATGTTGACCGGCACCGTGGTGACGCGTTGTCCGGGTTTGCGCATCGTAATAGGGTCTTTGTATTCCCATTTATCAAGGATAGCATAGGCAATACGGAGGCAATCAGAAGCATCTTTAAACTTCTCATCCTCCTTCTCCGTTCCCTCAACAAGACGGTGATTCGCCAGGCTCTGAATCGTATTTCGACACCACGGAGCCACGAAGAGACTCGGCTCATTGTATACACTTCTTTCACTGAGTGCATTCCACTTCAGGTCGTTGATGATGACGCTACGCTGCGCGTCGAGGATCTTTACCCGCGGGAGACTGAAGTCGAGCCCGCCGTTCTCAGGCCGGTGGAACAGGTTGACGATGCCCTCGGTCGACCCTGACCAAGACCAGGCGCCGGCGCCCGACGCATAACGCGGATCAATTCCTCGACGCATAACCTTGATCCCGTGATCGCTGGTGCCGTCGTAGTGGAAGATCTCTTTCGCGATGTCGGAGAGCGAACCGGTGTACTGGGTGGTGTGGCGCACATCATGGTAGTATGCGTTGAATGTTTCAAAGGTCGGCCATTCGTTGTATACAAACTTGTAATAATCCTCGGGCCAGTTGTGCCGATCGTTCTTCGGGATCACAGCGATCCAGAGGCAGAACGGATAATAGTGGCTGTGAGGATCCATCACCATTACACAGTTCGCCTTGTCACGAATCAAATCCCAGTCGAAGGTGCGCAGGTGACCGGCGGGATCATTCTTGTTTGTAAAGGTAGGCCATATCTTCTTGCCGACGTTGACTAAAGCGCCGTGCCAAATGTGCTCATACTCAGGATCGTTCTCGGCCTTGGCCCGAGCAATCATGTTGCGGGTGACGTCGCTGATCCATTCAGCGGGGACGTCTTCGAAGTTGACATGGTCAATGATGGCGTCTTCGGGAGGGTTGACCACAAAGCGCTGATTCACGAAATCGTCTTCATAGAAGTCATTCCAGTCAAGCCATATCTCGGAGCCCGCTTTACGAATCGTAGGCTCGAAGACGTCAAAGCTCTTCTTTGTCAAGTACTGGGCTTCGATACCCACGGCGACGTCGATGCCTTCCATCGACTTGATGGTCGCGGCCGTGAGGTCGCGCAGGCCGATGAATATGAAAGACGAGCCGTTGTTGCAAACGATCTCGTCACGGGTGATCACGAAATAGTCGGAGTAGCCCAGGCGCTTGATGGTGTCAGAGAGGAGCAAAAGAATTGAATCTTTTATTGACTTTTGGATTTCCCGGAAGCACACGAACCGGGTCGGCATTCGGACAGCACGCTCGATGGCGTACGCCGAAATCTGCCAGTCTTTTCCGCCCGAACGGCCACCGTGCAAACACCGGAAACGCCATGGCTTGCTCTGGTCGGTCAAGACCCGGGCATGCTTCGGGGGCATGGAGAGCGGCAGGAACTGTCCGTCAACCAGCGGCATTATCGGCCTCCGGTCGTGGTATCGGTGCACACGGGAACTATTTGAACCTGGAGCGTGGAAGGCGCGACCGGCAAACCGGACACCGAGAGCTTCTGCCCCTCTTCCTGGGCGTTGAGCTCGCGCTCATTTTCCATCAGGAACCGGGCTGAAGATGCAACCACGGATTCCCGTTTGCCGTGTTTGATCAAACTCACGAGAGCCGCCTTGGCGAGCGCCACTTCTCCACGTTTGAAGTGGAGCGCGGCTATCCGTCGCATCAGTCTATCGTTGATTCGCTCTGACACGTGGCTCCCATTCCCTCATTTTGGTGGATACACGAAAAGGCCGCATTGCGGCCACATTACTAATATACTACTGAATTCGGTAACTTTCAAGCTAAATCGGTAATATTTACCAT
>QGNH01001016.1_pt1 | contig 11581 bp, 9 predicted proteins | sample 1735481 | NCBI WGS metagenome assembly QGNH01 (sample SAMN09239004, study PRJNA386568) | Viral metagenome, whole genome shotgun sequencing project. | reverse complement strand
AGCGGTAGTCTTTGGGCATTGCCTAAAGCGATGCGAAGACGCTACCGTCCGGATGTTCTGGGACGACGAGTTCGGCCGCTGGAATGACCGGCAGCGGTCGGAGTATCTCGCATCGCTGCAAAACAAATTGGGAGCGCTCATGTCCAACCCGATGATGCGCAACACGCTCTCGCACTCGACGCTGGACCTCGCGACGGCGATGAACCAGGGCCAGGTGCTTGTGTGCAACCTCAGCAAAGGCAGGCTGGGGGACGAGACGAGCAACCTACTCGGGGCCTTGTTGGCGACGGGCTTCGCGCAAGCGGCTCACGGGAGAGCCGCGGTACCGGAGGAGGAGCGGCGGGACTTCACCCTCTTCATCGACGAGTTCCAGAACTTCACCACGTCGTCCTTCGCTGACATGCTCTCGGAAGCACGTAAATATAGGCTTTCATTGGTGGTTGCGCACCAGTTTCTTTCGCAGGTTCCAGAGTTTCTACAAGATGCGGTAATAGGGACCGCGAACACCACCATCGTCTTCCGCTGCGGCGCGAACGACGCCCCGCTCTTGGCGTCCGAGCTCGACCTTGACCAGCCGAGGGAGCTGAAGAACATCCCGGACTACCGTGCCATCGTGAGAACCGTGCAGGACGGCTTTCCGGGCAACTGCCGACGCATTCAGACTGTGCCGCCCAAGCCCGCAGGAACGCGCCTGGAGGCCGTCAGGAGGCGCACCAGAGCGCGGTATGCGAGGCCGCGGGCGGTGGTGGAGGGGAAAATACAGAGATTCCTAGCGCGGTAGGACGTGTATCTTTTCAACAGCCTCTTTCTCATGGCCATCATGTTGGCCACCTACTTTATACTTGCTCCGTGGCTTGCCTTTTCGCTTACGGTCACCCAGCCGGACGCTAAGCTGGACCCAGAGACCCATCTTTTTTTGGTGTTCGGCGGGTTCTTGTGGCTGGTTCTGTTCGCATTCTGGCACGATCGTGTGTGGTGGCAGTTGGATGGTGTATGGGCGACGATTGTCTTTATGCCTTCGGCGGTAAGTGTGGGACTTTGGTGCGCGACCCACCCTTGGTACGCCTATAACACGTCATATCAATTCAAGAAGCGGGACTATGATGCCGCAGTGCGGCTGGAGCCTCAGGAGGTTCGCGACCAAGTCGGACGAATCATCCTGCAAGACCTTGCAGACCGCGCACCGTCGCTGCTTGATGCGGATGCAATCGGTGAGTGGGCTAAGTCGCTTCAGACGGGCGGGGTTAACCTCACCCGTATTTCGCTCGACATCATACGGGACTTGTACGAACAGGACCGTAGCATTCTTCCCTTTCCGGAACACCTCGGCTTCAACATCATCCACGCCAAAGCTTATTACGCGTCGTTGGAACAGAGTATGGATGAGGCACTCGCGAACGTTGGACACGACAAGGCGCGGGCCGAACTCATAGGCAACCGCATCAATGAGGGGTGCGCTTACTTAGGGCAAGCGCTCAAAGGACGCGTAGGCGGCCCGTTTGAGTTAACCTTGGCTGAAATCATTCCGAGCTTCCAAGACGCCCTTGCTACCATGACGAATTGGATCTCGTCCCATGAAGCCCAAGCCTTACAAATTGGCAAGACGTTTCGTGCCCAATTTGCAACCAACCAATACATCGCATCCAAAGAGGTGCTCCTAAAGGGCGACCTTGAAGCAGGTGTGAGAATACACCCCAGCCGATATGCGGAAGCAACCAAAGCCATTCCGACGCACGTTGCATGCGCCTATCTCGACCGAACGCCTTTCTTGCCACTCTTCCTCGCGCCGTTGCCGTGGGGATTTTCAGAGGTCCTTCGCGCATCGCACGGCGTCATTGTCGCCGGCACTGATGGCGGAAAGAGCCAAACGCTTGAGAACTTGATCCTCGCCGACCTGGACCGGGATGACCCTCCGGGTATGGTGGTTATCGATAGCAAGGCAGGTCCGAAAGACCTTCTCCTGCGCATCGCGCGGCTGGACGTTTTCCACCCCGACCATGGCCGCTTAAGAGACCGCCTCATCATCATCGACCCGAGGGAAAGGCCGGCCCTTAATCTGTTTGACGTTGGTGTAGAGACACTGGACGACCAAGCCGTGAACGATGTTGTATCCAGCTTGGAGTATTTCTTCAGCAGCTTATTGGGCTCTGACATCACCGGAAAGCAGAGCGTCATTTTTATTCCACTTGTGGAGCTCATGTGCCACATCCCTCGGGCGACGCTCAATACCTTCATAAAAGTGCTGGACGACATCACGCCCTACCTCAAATATGTACGTGAACTGCCAGAGGAGACGCGTGACTTCCTGTTGAGCACGGAGTTTACAGGCGCTCACTACAAGGAGACCAAGAACGAACTCAGGCGGCGTCTGCGGCAAATTACTCTGCGTCGCACGTTAAATCGAATGTTCAGCGCCCCGCAGAACGCGTTGAATATCGCGCAGGCTCTCAATGAGGGGAAAATCATTCTTGTTTCCGCGGAGCGCGGTTTCCTCTCTCCCGCGCTATCTCCCATGTTCGCTCGGTACTTCATATCGCGGGTCATAAGCGCGGCGCTCGATAGGGGAAGGATGGCGAAGGCCGCGGTGCGTCCTGCCCGTATCTACATTGACGAGTGTGGCCCCTATGTGGACGAGAAGCTGGAGGAGATGCTGTCAACTCTACGCTCGTATGGGTTGGGAGCAATACTTGCGTTCCAGGACGTATCGCAGATGAAAACCTATGTGCATACGATTCAATCGAATACTGCCATCAAGCTGATGAGTACCGTGTCGGCGTCGGACGCCAGGGCGTTTGCCGGCGACATGCGCACTACCCCAGAGTTCATCATGGAGCATGAGAAACCTTCCGGTGAACGCCCTCCGTTCGGGCGATTTGCCTGCTATGCCCGAGGATTGGGGCGGGCTATCTCGCTTCAGATCCCCTTTGGTGCGCTGGACAAGCGCCTACTGATGAACGACCGCGACTACGATCGGATGCGGATGTTCAATCGTTACAAGCTGATGGCCGACCCTACGCCAAGCAAGCCGCCTGACGATTTCGAGGGCACGACTATAGACGGCAAGGCGGAGGAGCATTCTGGCCGCCCAGGATTGCCGGGTCCGAAGCGCAGCAAGCGGCCGACCAAGAAACCGATTGCCGATCCGCCCGACTGGTCGGACACACTGTAACTCCCTCACCATTGCTCACAGTGCCGCAGGTCGCTGCGTATCCGGAACCGTTTAGGCACGGTATTATGGGTGCATGGACGCACTTGCAGAACCCATCCGAAAGCGCACAGCGCGGGACAACCGACCGCCAATTGCTGCACGCGTCGAGCTGACACCGCGCGAGGACGTGTGGCTGCACGCCCTCAACATCCACGGGCCGCTACCCACCCCATTCCTCTACGCTTTCACCGAAGACCGCACGCCGTCGCTCCGGCACACCCAGAACCGCCTGACGCAGTTGTTCCGCGCCCAGGTGGAAACCGGTTCCGCAGGATACCTCGACCGCCCCGGCCAGCGATTCAAGGTCATCGGTATCGAGAAGCACGAGGTATATGCGAACACCCCCTACGCGGACGAGCATATCTTCGCGAACGGTTTGGCATCCCGTCGCTCAACCATCCTCAACAAGGTCAATTACCATCACGAGTGCTTCTCGGCCGCCATCAGCGCGTCAATCGAGCTGGGATGCCGGCGCGACCCGGAGCTCGAATATCTCAATGAGCACGAATTGCTGGCCCGTGCCCCTTCCCATTCGCGCGAGGTCCCGTGCCACATCGAGCACGACTACAAGCTGTGGGATAAGGACAACAGCGGGTGGCGCTTCGAGCACCGGACGGGCGATACGTCACTCATCCCCGACGCCTACTTCGCCATCAAGCGAACGCTCGACGGCGAGCAGTCATACTGCGCCTTCTTCCTTGAGGCAGACTGTGGAACCGAACCGCTCACGCGGCACGACCTCAACGACAAGTCATGGCTGGCCACGCTTCTCAAATACCGGCATCTCATCGAGACAGGCAAATACAAGCGGCACTTCGGCCTCAACTGCGGAGCGCTGGTGCTGATCGTCACCACCACTCAGAGCCAGGCCGAGGGCATCAAGCGGATTCTCTTGCAGATCACGGACGGCAAGGGCAGCCCATATTTCCTATTCAAGACGTGGCACGACTTCCGCGACCCGTTTTTCGTTCCGAAGGAACCGCACTACTCCCTTCTCACCGAGCCGTACCAGCGCGCGGGCATAAACCGCGAGGCCGGCCAGGACTACGCGCCGCTCACCATCACGGCCCGAAACTGAGTGGTATCATTCCATAAGGAGTTCAACCACAAGGAGGTTCATTTGGCAGACTTCGCCCAGATCAAAGCAGCTGTATCCATCGCGCAAGTGCTGGACATGCTCGCCATCACGGGACTGACGCCCAACGGTGACACGCTGCGGAGCCCGTGCCCTATCTGCAAAGAGGGGAACAACCGCGCCTTCGTCGTCACCCCGGCCCGCAACATCTTCTACTGTTTCAGCGAGAAAAAGGGCGGCTCTGTCATCGACTTGGTTGCGCGGTTCAAGCGCATATCCGAAGCCGAGGCTGGGCGGCAGATCGCCGCACACTTCGGCCTCAACGGAGCTACGGCTGGTGCGGGCAAGGCCGCCGACAAGCCTTCGGCGCAGCAGGAGCCTGTACCTCAGTCCAAGGCGGCTGGCTTCGACCCGCGCGAGTACCAGCGCAGTCTCGATCCCACCCACGCGGCGCTGAAGGACTTCGGCATTCCCGAGGCTACCATCCGCGACTTCGATGGGGGTTACTGCGCCAAGGGTCTCAACCGCGGACGCCTGGCACTCCCGGTGCACGACGAGAAGGGAAGCACCCTAGGCTTCATGGGGTTGGCGTTGAAAGGGGAGCAGCCGGAGATCATCTACCCCAAGGGATTCGAGCCACCGCCGTTCTTCAATCTGCACCGGGTCGGCGCCGGCACGCTCACGCTGGTATCCTCACCCCGCGACGTGCTGCGGGCCTGGGACAACAGCCTGCGGGACGTAATCTGTCCGCTGGTCCCGCTGACCCCGGACGTGCTCGACACCATCACCGCGTTCATGCGCGAGCGACAATGCGAAACGCTGGAATTCTACTGAGCCTCCGCCTCGCCCGAGACATCGGGCGGGGCGTCTTGTTGATCGGTAGCCGGTTGCGTGTTGAGAAAAGCGTCATCACGCATAGGCTTCTCGATTGGGACCGGACTGGATGGTCCCAGTGGAAATCCGTACCGTTCGTGCAGCTCAGCGAGGCCCGCCGCGATCTTGGCCTCTTTTTGTTGTTCCACTTTCTGCGCTTCGCGAGCCAAAGCTTCCATGTCAAAAATATGTTCGTGTTGGAGGTTGGCGGTTATGCATTCGCCAACCCGGCCGAGCACACCCTTGCGCCGCCGCACCCTGCCACCGACCGGCCCGATATACGTGCTTTTGGTGACGACCTTGCCGGCAACGCGGGATGACTTCTGCTGATACAGATATGCGCGACCGCGAATTATCTTTGTGACGATTGCCATGTTGCCCTCCTTAGCGGAGGGCAACCTTACATCGGATATCCCCAGTCAGCCGCATAATCTTCTCTCATCAGGGCGCATCATTCTCCCAGTATCGCGCCAATGTTTGTCGAGTCAGCGATACCCGCGGCCTTTGGTCGTGCGGATGCGTGCGAATGCCATGGCTGGCAATTAGCGAGAGGATGGAAAGAGGCCAGGCGCCGTGACGCAAGAGGAGAAGAGACCACTCCCGCGAAAGTGGGGGTTTTCTTTTGGAGGTAAAATGAAAAGCGGACAGAACATAGGAGGGGTCCGTGACCAAACTGCAAAAGCTCTTGGAAATCGAGGGCTATACCAACGTAACCGAACTGCTGGCGGCGTGCATCACTGACAGCGTCAGCCCGGCAATCTGCTGCAATCCCGACTGCAACTACACGGCCGAAATGGAGCCCGACCAAGACCGCGGGTTTTGCGAGGAGTGCAAGACCAACAGCATGAAGTCGGCGCTGGTGCTGGCGGGAGTTATCTGATGTTCAGAAACTTCTACTGGTGCGAAAAATGCGGCCATGAGTGGAACGACTTGTGGGAGTGCAAAGCCGACGACGATTGCCCCGTGTGCGGGGCACGGCACATGTCGCCTTATAAGTCGGAAGACGAGGGGGACAAGTGATGTCCTCCATCAATCAGCTCTACCAGACCGTCACTGCCGCAATCGTCGCCGAATTGGAGACGGGTGCGGCACCGTGGTTGAAGCCGTGGAAGACCAGCGTCGCCAATGGCACGAGCCTACTGCCCAGCAACGCGGCGACGGGACGCCAATATCACGGCATCAACATCCCCATCCTCTGGCACCAGGCCACCGGGCGGGGATACCCAACCCACCAATGGCTCACGTTCAACCAGGCCAAGGAGAAGGGCGCCAACGTCCGCAAGGGCGAGAAGGCAACTCAGGTGGTGTTCACCAAGAAACTCCGCATCAAGGGCCAGGAGACCGAGGAGGAAAGGCAAATCTCCATGCTCCGGGGCTACTTCGTTTTCAATGTCGGCCAGGTGGAGGGACTGCCCGAACGGCCAGCCTCTGGATCGACGGAGCCCACGCCAGAGGAAAAGACGGCACAGGTGGATCGCTTCATTGGTGCCACCCGGGCAGACATCCGCCACGGCGGCAACGAGGCATGCTTCGTGCCCTCCCTGGACTACATCGCCATGCCACCGTTCGGGGCGTTCAAGATGACGGAGGGCTACTATGCGACCGGCCTACATGAGCTGGGCCATTGGAGTGGTCACAGCACGCGGCTCGACCGCAACCTGGACGGCCGCTTCGGCACCAGGTCCTACGCGGCCGAGGAGCTGATAGCGGAGCTGACCAGCGCCTTCCTCTGCGCTCACCTGGGGATAACCGGCGAGCTCCGGCACGCCGGCTACGTATCCAAATGGATCGAGCTGCTGAAGCACGACGACCGCGCCATCTTCACGGCCGCCGCCAAAGCCCAGCAAGCCGCGGACTTCCTACGCGGCTTCTCGGAGGAGGCGAACGATGAGGTTGAATAAGGTCCAACGCAAAGCGGTCTACCAGCTCTACAAAGGCAACCCGGACGGGTCACCATCCTACTGGCACTTCCGGCATCGGGTGTTCCCGATGTTCGGAGGGCCACTGGTCGCCATGCTCCGCTACTGCGGCATGGTGGTCGGCATTGAGCCGGACGGCTACACACACTCATAGGGGTCATCCCCGACCCCGCTTCGCGCGGGGTTTCCTTTTTTATCTGGCGAACTCCCTTTCCAATATATGACCGTAACAACGGTGCCGCTCCCACAGTATGGGCTATACTATAGAAGACCGCCCGACCGCCGTCGCTATTATGCTCAAATCCTTTTTCGCTGGCGTTCTCATTTTTCTGGCCGCAACTTTTGGTCTGCACCATGCGCCGGTCGCAACCACGTCAATGCCGGCGGAGCCAGTCACCGAGGTCCTCACCGTCGTCAATAACGTCAGCAAAGAACCCATCACGCTGGCTGCGAACACGCGCTTTGAAACCGACGATAACCTGATATTCCGCACGCCGCAGGCGATCACGATCCCTGGAACGCGCGGGGCGGCAGATGGCACGGTGGAGGTTACCGTCGTAGCGGATCGGGCAGGCCCGCAATACGATATCGGTGCAGCTCACCTTACACTGCCCGGCTTCGCCGCGAATCCGACGCTATATCAGGGTATCTATGCATACACGTCCGGCGCCTCTCCGCAGGCGTCGCAAGTTGCAGCAGCGGTTGAAGCAGGCATGCCAAACATCTCTGGCACGTCGAACGCCGGAAGCACTGGCGGCATTTCAAATACACCAGTCAACTCCGGCAGTCTGAGCAGCATTACTAATCTGGCAAATGCTGCGCCATCCGATCCGCTCCAATACCCACCGCAATCGGTGCTCACTGCGTCAGTTGCGTCAGCCAGCTACGTCACCCAAGACGAGTTCACTACACAAATTCAGCAAGTGACCAACGCCCTACGGTCATTCGTCTATCAAAACGGAAGCACTCCCAACATCCCCAACTCCCTTCGTGCGAGCGGAGGCTTTACCAACGAAATCGCGCTCACCAACGATATAGACCAACTCAACGGCACGACGCTCAACAACGTGACCGTCAACGGCGTATCCGGCCTCACGACCGCGGACATCCCAACCAACATCACCGCAGCCAGTTATCTACCGCTTGCAGGTGGGACCCTCAGCGGCGCTCTTGTAAATTCATCAACGGCGAGTTCGTCGTTCCTTGGAGCTTTTGGTGTTGGGACAACATCTCCCTCGGATCTATTTGCGCTCAACGGGGCAGCATATTTTGCAAACATTGCGGCTCCTACGGTCACGACAAATCGATTGTACGCCAACAGTAGTAATCTCTATTGGGCCGGCAATCTCATTGGCGGAGCATCGACCGGCAACTGGGCAAGCGATGGGACAAACGTGTGGCGTACTGGTGGAAATGTGGGCATCGGCACCACGAGTTTGACCGGTGTTCTCACGGTTGAAGGAAGCGCACAAAACAAACTCACCCTGAATTCGAACGCGGCTTCACAACAGAGTGCAATCGATCTTACCGACCGAGGCACGTCAGAGTGGCAATTCGGCAAGCAGACGGACAATAGTTTTTTCCTTTATGACAGCTCTCACGCAACTAATAGGCTCACTATAGACCAAAACGGCAACTTGGCTCTCCAGCCCGCCTCTGGAACTACTACCATCGGCACCACCATTACGCACTACGGTTCGAATACCGGATCGATCTACCAAGGAAAATATCTTGAGTGGGACAATGCTTGGAACCCCGTTTCCGATCAACAATTTCACCAATATAACTCGTGGACATACCCATCGGTGGGTCTTTCAGGCACCGGCGGGCAAACCGCTGCTCAAATTTGGGCTTCGTCGCAAAACCTGTTTTCGATACAAGCAACGAGCAATGCAAATAACGCAAACTCCCATATGGTATTGCAAAGCCTTTCCTCAACAATTCCGGCCGGATTGGGTGATGGCGGCGGCGGAAACTTCGATGGCAATGGCGTACCTCAAAACCCTAATTATCAAGAGACGGGCCTAATAAGTGGAAACGCACGTTGCTTGAGCCCGGGAGATTTTTGTGAAGGTCTGGAAATCTGGACGAGTGATCATACCGCAGGAGGCAACACTGGCGCTTCTTCGCGCTTGGTCGGCGCATTGTTCGTGACGAGTAAAATGGCGACATCCAACGCCGCTCTTGCCGAAGGCGTCGAGTCTTTTGCAGATCCTAAAGGGCAGACTACGACCTACGCGCCTGATAACGCATTTTCGGTAACTGGAACCTGGAAGTTCGGATTAAACATACGCCAAGTACCTACATTAGCTGATATCGCGATGCAAGCTGGATCTAATCATACGATATTGTTCAACACCAACGATTCTTTATCCTATACCGCGGCGGCGCAGCAATGGAATTTCAACGTCGATGGAGTGCCGGTGGCGACGATAGCATCGAGTACCCTCGGCATCGGTGTTGTCTCTCCCTCCTACAAACTCGACGTCGCAGGCTTCATCAACACCGACCAGTACTCGGGATACAAGCAGGCGGGGAATACGATACTGTATGCAACTTCAACCTCTGCCTCTACCTTTGGCGGTAATGGTGCAGGCGCAGGTATCATCGGTATGGCAAGTGCAGGCTCTACCTTTGGCGCAACTGCTTCTGGAAACGGTGCGATGCAAAATGCGACGACTTCGCAACTCAATAGCACCGCGTTTGGATACAACGCATTGAAAGGCAGTGCGACGATAGGCAACACAGGCGGTAACAGCGCGTTTGGTTGGAATGCTTTGACTACCAACACCTCAGGCACCAGTAACAGCGCATTTGGCGGCAATGCGCTGGGCGCAGTCACATCTGGGGCTGGGAATGTGGGGATTGGATTTGATGCAGGTTCTAATATAACCAACGCTAACAATTCTGTGGCAATCGGGAATCAGGCGATGTTCTTCCATAATGGCAACAACAACGTGGTTATTGGTACGACGGCACTTAATGGCAACGGCACGGGAGGCAACAACATCGCAATCGGTGTAAATGCAGGTAACTCTGACACTAGTGGTAGCAACAACCTATTCTTCGGTTATCAAACCGCTTCTACCACCAGTACCGGCTCAAACAACATTGCGCTCGGCTATGATATCGCGCTTCCTTCAGTGAACGGTTCCCACCAGATCAACATCGGCAACCTCATCTTCGGCACGGGCATCAACGGCGAGGGCACGACCGTCTCAACCGGCAACCTCGGCATCGGTACCAACACCCCATACAGTCGCCTCACTGTCTGGGGTCCCGACAGCGCCGCAACCACCTCCGCCTTCGCTGTCGTCAACAACGCCTCCACCACGGTCTTCGCGGTCTACGACAACGGCAATGCCACCTACTACGGCTCCATCTTCCAAAGCTCCGATCAGAGACTAAAGACTGATGTGTCCTCGCTGGATGCCCCCTCTTCCCTTGCCGCCTTGGAGCAACTTAACCCCGTCTCCTACACCCGTCTCGACCAGCCCGGCACCGGAGAGAACCTCGGTTTCCTGGCGCAGCAGGTCCAAACAGTCTTCCCCCAGCTCGTCTCCACTACCTCCGCCACCGCACTCACCCCCGGCGGTACGCTCTCCCTCAACTATGCGGGGCTCATTGCTCCGATCATCAGCGCTGTACAAGGTATCGCGCACATCTCCGGCGACTTCGAATCCAACCTCATCGCGTGGCTTGGAAATACATCAAACGGCATCCATGATCTATATGCTGGCATTGTTCACTCGCAGGAGGACGATACCCAAAGACTCTGCGTCGGCACCACCTGCGTCACACCAGCGCAATTCCAAGCGATGGTCACCGCCGCCGGCCAGACCGGCGTCGCGTCATCATCGTCAGGACAGGGAAGCGGCGCATCCAGTGCACCCGCAACTTCCACCCCAGACGCCCCACCAGTCATCAAAATCAACGGCGACAACCCGGCAATTATCTACGTCGGCAACGCCTACAGCGATCTCGGTGCGACGATCACCGGCCCGGCACAGGATATCAACCTCGGGATCAACGCCTCGGTAGACGGAGGCGCGACGACGACGCCTGAGCAAATCTCGATCGACACATCCACAAGCAGCACCCATACGATTTCGTACTTCGCCACCGATCAAAACGGTGAGACTGGGTACGCCACCCGGTCAGTCGTCGTGGAGGCGGCAACGTCCACGCCCTAGGCGCACACCGCAGAATACCGACGATTACCGCGCCCGTCTGCGATCTAAGGCTGCTGGCGACCACCAGTGTCTGTGCGACGAAAGATGATCGGAATTTGAATAACTCAGCCGTGGCCAGCGGCTGAAATGCAAGTCGGTGGTACAATAGGTCTGGATCGGTTCCTTCTCACATCACCGCATCCTGTCTCGCCGGCAACCGCCGGCGGAGCCTGAGACATCCACCGCAACCCAGCGACGCACGCGACCGGGCACCTCCCGGCCGCGCGTCTTCGCGCATGGAGGCCACTATGACTTTGACCACCGTACCGCTATC
>QGNH01000791.1_pt3 | contig 11582 bp, 14 predicted proteins | sample 1735481 | NCBI WGS metagenome assembly QGNH01 (sample SAMN09239004, study PRJNA386568) | Viral metagenome, whole genome shotgun sequencing project. | reverse complement strand
ATCTGCTGCGGATTCGGCCCTCGGTAGGCATTGAAACTTACAGTTTTGGTGTCGAAACTCAGCCCCGTCAGTGTCACACTATTCGTATTCGGCCCGGTCGGAATATTGGCAAGTACGACGAACGATAGACCGCTCTCGTGTCCTGCTGAATCGAGAGCGCTCACCGCGTAGTAGAGTAACTGGTTGCCGGCGAGCGTCCCGCCCGCGCCGATCGTCGCTGCCAGGCTCACCAGCGGTATGCCAGGACCGCCGGTTACACTCGTCGAGGGCGCCACAAAGCCAACCGTCAGATCTTCGTTCACACCGCCGTCGCTCGAGTTGCTGGAACTCTCAGCTACCTGGTACTCCGGATTGCCGTTGGAATCGACTGTGTTGCCGAGCAGCGGACGGGGTACATTGACGCTGGAATCGGGCTGGCGGGTAGCGCCGGTGCCTCCCGGAATCTGTCCGTTTGTATCCTCGTACCATTCGTCCTGTTGGATCTGCGCCGTGATAGTCGTGATCCTGTAGTTTGCGCCCGGTGCAATCTTAGTGATGCGGAACGGCTGGCGTTCGAATCCTTCCTTCAGGTAAGTGACCGTGATGATATCGCCGGGGCGCAAGCCCAGCGCTTTTACACTGGTTGCAAATGTGATGTAAGTGTTCCCGTCAACGGCTTTATCCAGCGTGAACTGAGAGATCCGCGCGGCCTGGTCGTAGTTCGGAATACCAAGCGCCATCAGCGCCGTGGTGATTACCTGGCCAGTAAGCTGGACATCGTCTACATCGACCGTTAGCAGACTGTCTTGTTGATACCCGTTGAATGCATCTTGGAACTCTACTGTCACCTGGTTCGGTGTGTCCGCGATGCTCCGGGACGACATTTGCACGCTCGGCTCTCCGTTGGCCTTGCGTAGAATATTTGCCGTGCCCGTCGATCCATCGCTGAATTCATATGCCGGCCAACCGCCGTTCAGCGGCTCCGTACTGTTGCTGCACGCCGGCTGTGCCGGCTGTTGGAGCGCGATTGAATTTTCCACTTGCAACTGCAGCAGCCCGCCCACACTGTAAGTGAATAGCAGCCTCGCGGAGTTACGGATTCCCCGGATTGTATCTGCTGCATTGCGCCTGTTCTGCAAACACAAATTGCACTGAAAACGCGGGATCATAATGCTGTTCCCGTTCAAATCCTGCGTCTGGATCTGTTGATCGCAATATGCCGCCGTTGCGGCGAAGGTTGTCAGATCGATGTTCTCGTTGCCCCACCCGCTGCGTCGCAGAATGTCCAGCAGAATCCATGCGGGATTGGCGGTGAACTGCGTGTTCAGGAAAGTGCCGGCGCTCGTGTAGATCGGTAGCTGCAAACCGTCCACCAGGACTCTAACGCTGGGTAGCGACTGGCCGTTGTTGATCTGATTCGGAACAACTACTGAAAGATAGGCCATGCTGCCGTAGGGGTCGCCGGCCGGGTTTCCTGACGCATCTGCAAAATCCGGATTGAATGCGCCATTCCGGCTGCCTAGGCTGATGATGTTGTACCAACCCGTCGACGTCATGTTCTGGCCGGATTGCCCCAGCGGAATCTCGATCTGATTTACCAAGACCTTTTGCACGTCCTGAATCGGACCCATACCTAGCAGCACTTCCATGTGTGTCAGGTTTCCGTCATTGCGTGTAAATACGATCGGGGGATAATACCAGGCCGTGCCATAAAGTAGCGGCACAAAGTCGTTGTAGATCGCGAGATTGTCGTCGACTGCCGCGTACTGCCAACCGCTCCCGTAGCTGCGCACTTGAATCGACGACGGTACAAACTCCAGACCGCCGAACCGCATCGGACCGGAGAACATTCCCCTGGCTTCGCAATCCAGGCGTGTGTACCCGCATGATGTGTAGGGCGCCCCGCCGACCGTGGCTCCCACGCCGCCAGTCTGATCGGGCGAGTATCCGCACGGATAGAACATTGAGTACTGCCCACTGTCTCCCCCATTCACCGCCTCCTGTCTTTGCTGTGGCGACGACGGAAATAACCAGGGACACCGCCGTTGAATGCGGACCGGCGGCAGCAGCACGCTCTGCATGTTCATCCAGTTCACTGCCGACAGTTGGAATAATGACTGCGTACTTTGGTCCGGCGGGTTGACGATACCTTGGAACAATACCGCGGCGTCCGATGTCGCGGCTCCTTCGAGTAGGTTGTAAAACAGAAAGGTCACCGTCAAGGTGGCGCCCTTCCAACCTACCGACCGTTCCAATTCCGAAAAGTAAGAATCGGCGTTCGCCAAGGACAGCGATACGCGCGGAATCGCATCGACGCCTTGATCCGACGACGTCTGCACGGTGAACAGGTTGTGTTTCATCACCCTGGGCGAGTAGGTGTTGCCGCCATAACTCACCTGATGGGTGCTCCAGTATTCCGCCTGGCCGTTCTGCAATACGCACTGGAACAGCAGCAACGGAGTGTCCGTGACCGCCAGCTCTTTTAGATCATAGATACTCAACATTGACAATATCCAGTTCGCAGGAATGACGGCTCAAACCCACGGTCGTAAATGTCAGCGTGTCGTCTCGGAATCTCGCGTTAGGATACACGCCGCCCGTCTCGGTGGTTTGTTTGTAGAGCGATGCTGCGGTCTGCGCCTCCGCCTGGATCCCGAACACATCCACCGTGGCGCCAGGGTCCACTGCGATGCCGAAACTGATGGACTCGGCTGTATCTTGCAGTTGGCCGGCGGAAACCAGACGCGTCCATTGGGCATTGATCGCTTGTGCGTCCGTAGCCGAGCCGCGCACCAGCCATACCCGGCCACTTTGGTCGCTGCGTGCATATAGGCTTAGGCAATAGTCCAAGGATGCGGGTGCGTTGATCGATTGCTGTAACTTCAACGTCGCGGCTGTCGGGTTACTCACCTGATAAGCAGCCGTGCCCCCCATCGGATCCGCTACTCCTGCAGTCACAGCAAGCAGCGGATCCGCCTGCCACGCGGGTTGGTTCTGCTGCTCGCTCCACGCTAACAGGTTGTCGGCGGGATCCAAAAATGTGAACGGTGTAAGCTGTCCCTCTACAGCCTGAAAAAGAGCCTCCAGAGCGGCCAGTTCCTCATCGCTCATCTCTTCGAAGGATAGGTGCCAGCTTGTCATCGCCGCTCCGGGATCGGCCAGTTTCACCTGGTAACCCTGGCAGCTTTGATTCACCACCGTCCGTGCCGAACGTTGCCGAGTGATCGGAAATTGGCCGGCCGCCCCCGACGAGAGTTGTGGAAAGTAAATCATTTTAGACCCTGTTTTCGCATACAATCACCGAAGTCTTGCCCCGCATTTCACCCTGGAGTTGAAAACCGAATGTGTCTGCGCTTAGGCTACAGTTCGGATAGACCGTGCCATCCCATGGATCGGTGAACGAAAAACTGCCGAACTTGCCCTGATTCGACACGAAGAATTGGTCCAATGCAGCCAACTCGGATTCGTCCAGCAAGTCAAGTTGGATCGTCCAGCGATGCAGTACCGTAGGATTATCCCGAAACCGCTGCTCGGTCCCGTCCAGAAAGCGGATCGCATCGGTGTTGAACTGCAGCGTCTTCTTCGCCGGATATTGCAGTACGGCGCCGGTCTTGAGCGTTGGAAACATGGCTGTCAGAGATTCGTCACCACGTCATTGATGGAGTTCATGTTTAGCATCGCCTGCCGGACCGCCTGGGCGATATCGTCGCTATGATCGAGGAATGACTGGCTGTCCATCGCTTGTACCTGTACGGTGATCTGCTGTGGCGCGTTTGACCCGCCGCTTCCAACGGATCGCGGTAAACCGTTCTCGCCCCAGACGACGTCTTGATTATTGGTGGTTGATTCCAGGTTCAAAGATGGCGGCAGCGAAAATGGCTCAAGCGGTGCGGGCTGTTGAGAGTCTCCCCCGCCAAATAAGCTCGAAAACAGAGATACGATCGGCATTAGACTGAGCCCGCCGCCAAGAATCTGGCTAACATTACCCATCACATCCGATACCGAGCTGCCGGTACTGGAACTCTTCGCCTGACTATTCTGCGCCAGCGCCTCAGTGTTAGCGGCCGTCGCCTGAGCCTGGGAGTCGATCACCTGGGTAGCTTGTCCCAGCGCATCGATCAGGCCCTGCTCGGCAACTCCCGATTGCCCGCTCGCCTGGCTTCCAGAGACTTGAGTGAAGGTGCTAAGAATTGTTTGTTGCGACGTACTAGACATTTCTTCTCCTGGTCGAAGGACCGCCCGCTCGGTTTCCCTCATTGACGCTGCCATCCAGTTTCGCCACCTCGTGCTCCAAAATCACAAAGGCCTCCACCTCGCGCGCCCCCAGGCTTTCAATTCCCTTTTCCCCTAACTTGCGCCGCACCAGATACTCCTCCAGCCATGCCATGCTTTGCGCCGTGATATACGACTTAGGACACACTGTCGTCGCTGCGTCGTTCCTCGCCCATACCACCCGTTCGGGAGTTTCCAAAGCCTTGGGTATCCAACCGCACCGGCGCCTCTGCTCCAGACCGGCCTTTCGGCAACTCGCGCACTCCCAGCCGGCCTGGCGGGAAAATTGAAAATGAAGTGCGACGATTAGTTTTTTCTTTCGGATTCCGACAACCCGCATTCTTGCTTGATCGCCGCCAGCGCCTCTCGGAACAGATCTTCAGGCCCGCTCGCGGCCAACAATTGGGGCGTTGCCGCCTGCCCATCCAACTCCAGCCCCGTAACTTCCTTCAGACCCCAAAGCAGATAAATCCGGTCGATCTCCGCGGCCAGCAGCGCGGCTTCCATCTTTTCGTTGGGGCTCTCGCCCGCCTCGGCGAACTCCTTCCGCGCCGCCAGCTCCCGGATACGGCGGGTAAGTTCAACCCGGCGGCCGAAGGACATCTTTGCAATCGTATAACTCACACCAGCCCTGACGGCGGAGTCTATGGTTTCAAAACTCGTATATTCCATCTAGCACCAACCTATCCGAACGCCACCACCATCTCGTTGTTTGCCGTCCCCTGTGCCCGCGATCCCTGGAATTTCCATTGCAGTCGGTTATCGCTATCGTCGAATTCAGGCACCACAGGCACCACGCTCATCAAGTAGACACCCATGGCTTGCCCGGTTTGCTGGCCCAATTGAAACATGACACTGACCGGCGACTGCTGCCGCGCCGCTTGGTACAGTCCTTGTGTCGCCGCATCGTCCATTTCATATAGGTTGAAGGCCGCCGTTACTGACCGCGGTCCCGGTGCAATGGCTAGCGGTAAATTACTCCCGAATTCCTTGGCTCTCATGTCCAGGCCGTTGTCCAATTGGAACGTCCCGCTCGTGATGGTGTAGAACTGGCTCGGCGAGCTGCCCAGCCATGCTTCTCCCATATTTCCCGGCACGATAGAGTAGTCGAAGGCGCCCAGCATAGGTTCCGCGGGGAACTTACTCAGTTGTCCCATTCCTGCCGCGAAGCTGCCGCTGTCGATCAAATCCTGCGCCATTCCCTCGAACTCGAACTGATGAAAGTCCCCATTCACGGTCACTGTCATCCGGTTTACCGCGGCCCCGCAAAGAATGCGCTGGAGAGCCGTGCTCGGATCCCAATAATCGAAAATGCTGACGCTTGGCAGTTCTGTCGCCGGAAAATAGGAAATGCACGGACCAATCTCGGTTCCCGCGGACGGAGCGCTCGAAAACGGAGCGTTCACTTGCACCGCCGTCGCGCTCACAATTGCCGTGACAAATCGGATCTCGCCGTTGCATGACACGCCTTGGCCCGCCGCTAGACCGTGTGCCCCGGCGAAGACCAGCAATGTCCCACTCGAACCCGCCGCTACCGTGCCCCCTGCATACCAGGCCGGCGTAGCGCCCATGCTCGCCTGAAACAACGGCCCGTAGGCTGGGCCCGATCCCTGTCCGTTCCAACTCGTCATGTAAGTGGTCAAGTCGAAACTGGTCGTGCGCCGCAATCCCGCCGGTATTCCCACGAATGTCCGGCTCCCTGTCTTGTCGCGGCGGTCGGCCTTCTCCAACGCATTCTTGGCCGTCAGCTTTACCGCCGGAAAGCGATTCTGCGCCGCGATCGCCGGCGTCTGTCCGTAGCTGCCTTCCAAGCCCGTGTAGAACCGGTTGGCATTGGATGAAATGTATGAAGCCATATCTTAATCGCTCACTCCTACATCGAAAGTGACTTTCCCTATCTGGATGAAATTCTGTCCGCCGTGCTTCACCGGCCCCAAGACCGCTTCATAGCATCCCGCGAAGTACATCCCTTCGCCCCAGTTTCCCCGGTTCTGATCCAGCACCTGGGTCACCGCGTCGACATACGTTTGCAGTTGACCCTCGATGCCGTCCAGTCTGTCTTGTGAAACTCGCACCTCAATCGTCATCACTGCTTTTCCCGAGAAATTCCGGAACTTCTCCTTCAGTTGATTGACGATCTTCTCGCAGTACACGTTCACCGAGGGATAACGAACATCGGTGCTCCTCTCTGCAAGCTCAATCGGAACGTTCTGTCCCGCGATTTGATTCTGCCCCATTGGCGGCAGAGTCAGCGCTTCCGCCTGAGCCAACGTCGATATACAGGCGTTAAGTCCCTGAGGTGCGGCGAGCAGTGTGACTATCTGCGCTGTGACCGTGCTGCCTACCCATGCCATGTCAGCCTCTCTGAATAACTCGCGGCAACGCCCGAAGATAATCGGGCGCTTGACCGCTTCCTGGCCCCGCCCCCAGCGTAGTTGCCGGTCCCGCCTGGACCCAGACTTGATCCANNCGCCATCGGCGACGTGTTCTGCAGTGCCAAAGACAGTGCCGATGGCCCTACGTAAACGTTCCACCCTGTGGCATTAGCCGGTTGATTGACCGGCTGAGCGACTAATACATTCCCTGCCGCAACATTGAGCGTGTTCGGATTACTCGGCTGTCCCTCCTCGCCTTCTGCGTTCAGCCACGACACGCTCGCACAATAGGTCGACGCCGGCTGACCGCCCGGTATCGACGTCAGTTGCGGCGGGACCGCCTGCGGAATCGGATCGGCCACAATCCCGATTCCGGTCTGCATCAGCTTATCCATCGCCCACTTCATCAACTGCTGAAATTGGTCCCGCTTTCCCTTATACCGGTCGTTCAGTTGATTGAAGTACGCATCCTGGTACACCAGCACCAGAGTCTGGAACACATGCCAAAGCTGCAGCGGCGGCGTCACCACGATGTTATTCAACTGTGGGTCCGGTTGCAGCCAGAACTGCCAATCGTATGTGTTGCTGCGCTGCAATAGCGTCGTCAGTTCGATCCCCAGATTCTGCTGCGCCAGCGTCAGCTTCTGACTGAGATCGATGTTCTCTGCCTGCGCCGTAGCCAGCACCGAAGAGTCTTGCCCCATCAGATTCTGGATCGTCGATATTCCGTCCGTGAATAGCGCCATGTTTGCGGCCGCCTACTCTTTCGCTTGTTGCCCGCCGACCTTCAACCTGCGTAGCTCGTTGGGCGAGACCACCGTGAATTGCATCCGCGAGGCCGCCGCGAGCTGGTCCGCTTGACGCTTCGCTTCCACTTTCTGCTCTTGGAACTCGCTCGCCTCCTCGACGGTCGCCAGCCGCGCGGCGCCCTCCACGATCATTCTGGCCGCGATTCGCCGCGGAACTTCGGTGCGAACTCCTTCCCGGCCGCCGTCCGGAGTCTCTAGGCTCACCAGCACGACCGAAGGATCTCGTAAGCTCTCCTCCATCGCCCGAATCTTTTTGTAATAAACTTGTAGGTCCATGCTTGCCTCTTGTGGGGCCGGGTGCTGACCGGCCCCCTGATTAGTTATTTGTTTCGCGTCCCTTGCGCCCGGCTAGGCGTTCACCTGAACGCCGAAGTTGTTCCGGATCACCGCGCAACCGTACAGAACGTCCACAGTGAATTGCTGGGCCAATGTATTCGGCTGGTAGCTCATCACCACGCGCATCCCGAAGTTCCCCATCTCCGCGTAGTGCGCCACCGCGCCGGTACCGTATAGCGGCTGCGGCAATCGGCGGATCACCAAGCCGATCGCGGGCTTCGTAAAGGCGATGTTGTGGGTCGTCAACGGAGAACTGCCCGTCGTCGCCACATACTGTGACCGCATGACGAAGAAGTCCTTGATCTTTCCGACCGTGCCGTCGATCAAAGCCCGCAGCCCAGCCTCGCCGGCCGTTTGAAATTCGCTGAAGCGCTCGATCTGCCGTAACTGCGAGTATGTCGCGGCGTCCACTATCAGGTACTTCGGTTCGGACGGCGGCACCTTCGCCGTGAATAGTGCACTCTCCGCCTGATCGATTACCGCTTCCACCAACGGCGTACCCGGCGTGCCCACCGGGGTGTTCGCCGTAAACCCCGCGAACAGGTTTAAGAGGCTGGTCTCGATGCTTTCGGCTATCGCTACCACCGCCGGATGCATGTAGACCTGCAGCAGGTCCGGAACTGCCAGCACCTTGGTCACATCCGGAATCTGGAAAGTCGCTTCGGCGTGCGTGTTCAATACGATTTGCGCATTTCCCAAATTTGGGTTCTGCGGCTGAACTTGTCCGCCTTCCGCTATGTTGTTGGCTACCAGCACCGGAGGAATTGGGATATTCACCGTATCCCCCGCCTGCGCCAGTACGGGTTCATAATCGCGGTTGACCAGGTTACCCATCACCATGTTCCCGACCAAGGCGGGTAAAGCGTCCGCCGCAACCAGCTTCACGATCGCGCTGGCCACATTAGCTGAGGTTATTGTTGACATTCATTCTCCTAAGTTGACTAAGCTCTGTTTCTTGTCCGTTGAAAATCGCAGTTACTGGCCCGCCCGGCCTAAATGCCGCGCAGGTTTTGCGAAGCGACCCGCAGAATCTCTTTCCGCACGCGCTCCATTTGTTCCGAACTCATTCCCGGCCGGATCCCCTCAATGTCGACACTCTCCGTGCTTTCCCGCGGAGCCTTGTGCGCCGCCGTAATCCCCGATCCGCCGGAGATCCGCGCCGGCAAGAACTCTGGATTCTCGCTCACGAAGCTGCTCAAATATTCCTTGAGCGGCACTTCGCCTTCATCGCTGTGCGCCAACAGCCGCCCGTCTTCCGTGCGGAATACGCCGTCGTGTACCGCCCGGTATGCCAGGTCGACCTTTGCCACCCCGAGCCGCTGTAGCTCCGCCCGGATAGCCGCGCCTCTCTCCGCCTGCTCCGCCGCCTGCCGGCTGCGCTTGCTCTCTTCTTCCACTTCGCTCAGCCGCCGTTCCAGTTGCTCGCGGCGTTTGCGCTCCTCTACAAGCTCTGTCTTGTAGGCCGGCTCGCTCTTGGCCTGTTGCTCTTGTAAGAATTCCTGAATCGCTTGCTTCACAATCGTCTGTACTTCTGTGTCTTCCATACCCACCCCTTTCCAGCGCCTTTGATCGGTCAGTTCTGTGCCTCGATCTCCTGCGCGATCTGCGTCTTGATCTCCTGCCGCACATCCGACAGAAACTTGAACGCCAGCTTCTTGAAAACCTGCTTCTTCAGCGTCTCCGACTCAATCCCCAAGGTCAGCAGCTTCTTGGCGTCGTCTAACTCATTGCTGAAGTCCGCAATATCGAACTCGTCCAGCCCTGAAACGTCGATCGAAATATTGTCTTGGCGCGCCGCCGCAATGGCTCGCAAGACTTGCTTCATCGTTTCCTTCACTGCGTCGCCGTATGCCCGCAACACCTCCTGCGTAATGCTGAAATCCCTCTGCTTACTGGTGCCCGATTGGTGCTGGCTCGATGACTCCGACCCCGCCGCGTGCGTCAACAGATAGCACACCCGGTAAATCTCATCCTTAAGTTGGACTAAGTTATCGGCTGCGATCTGGTAAACTTTGCCTTCCGGTTCGGTCCACCCGAATCGGTCCCCCGGAGCCAGTTGGATAAAATAGGAGTCTCCGACGATCTGGTTCCACTCACGGTCCGAATAAATAACCGGAGACGCAAACAACCCCATGGTCAGTGCCCACGAAAGCGCGTTCGACTTGTTGAAGTGTTCCAGTTGTAGCAGCGCCGCCTTGTTCATCAACCAGAGCCCATCAGTCACTCGTAACGGGAAAATAGGCACCCGGTTCTGGCCGGCCAGCCCATGCAATCCTTCGTCCACCAGCACTATTTCCTTCTCCTTCACCTGCTGATAGACCTGATAATTCTGCCGGTCGTAGTAAATCCACCGGGTCTCGCGCGTCCATTCGTTCTCGGTGACTTTCGATTTCCGCAGCGACGACGTCCGGATCACCGCCCAGTCCAGCCCCCCGTGATCGTCATAACTCCAGTTGATGAGCTCTTCCGGCGAGTAATCCGCGAGATACGCCCGCGAGCGGCCCACTGCATCCTCTTCCGCCCGATTGCTCACCGAAACCGGCGTCCGGGGAAAGTCGACCACGATGTAACTCCCGCCCTGCACCAGCGTTTGTACGATGCGCTGCCGGAAAAACTCCGCGATGGAAGTACCCTTCAGGTCGCAATCCTCCGCGAATAAGTTGTAAAACCCCTTGGCCGCGTCGTCGTTGCCGTCGAACAGCAAGGCCGCCTCGCGCCGCATCAACGTCGCCGCGTACCAGTCGATGATCGAACCGATGTAGTTCTCGTAGAACACCCGGCTTAGCCGCTCGGCATAGATATCGTTCGGTTCCTTGTGCCGCCTGATCAGATATTCAAAAGCGTTCTCCCGGATCTGTTCGCCGCCGGCGTAAAGATCCCTGTACTTCTTCCACATCGCCTTCTTGGCTGCGTACTCGGGATGCTCTCGGTCGATGTTCACCATCTGGTCCTCAAATCAGCCGCTCCTGATGATCGCCGATCGCCGGTTGCGGTCGGCATTCCTGCCACAACAGGTATCCCAGCGCGTCGGAAAGATGCGTCCTGTGGCGATCTTTGTCCTTGTCGATCGCGTTGCTGTCCGCTTTGTAAGACACTTGCTCGAAATCCTTGATCAGTTCCTTGCATTTGGGGTCCACTAATAACCGCACCTCGCCGCTCGCCGTCCGCAGTTTCGCGTTGGTCAGCATGATTCGGTCTCGTACGCTCGGATTGGCCTTCGGCACTTTATAAGTCAATCGCGTTCCATAGCCCGTCCGGAAATACTCCCGTACGATCTGGTAGTCTGACGCGCCCGTACTGTGCTGGCTGTTTCCCGAAGCGTCCCCATAGACCACCACGCCGCCCGCATGATGCGGAAAGCGCCTTTCGAACTCCTCGCAGGCTTGCAGCGTGCTCGCGTGCCGTAACGCGAGTTCATCCAGCACCAGCACCGTTCGGCCCTCGATCTGTACCACTACCGAAGACATTGGATCCACATTAAAGTCCAGCGCCCACAACAACGGGTAATTCGTATTGATCCCCAGACTCTTCACATGCTCCCGGCGCTCGAAGGCGTTGTACACCAGCCCACCCTGCAGGCTCAAATACTGCCCCAGCACCTCCTGCTGATAAAACGTTTCGTCGTAACTGCTCCGCAGCCGTTCATAGAAGTCCGGCACCTTCTCCAGCAGGTAACGGTTTTCATTCGGCTGCGCAATGATCGCGCTGTATCCCTCAACCGGATCCGCGATGAACTTTTGATAGACCCAGTCGTAACCCTTTGGCGTCCATACCGCGAATCCTTCCAGCTCGGTCGCCTGCGGGTCGCGCA
>QGNH01001015.1_pt1 | contig 11584 bp, 12 predicted proteins | sample 1735481 | NCBI WGS metagenome assembly QGNH01 (sample SAMN09239004, study PRJNA386568) | Viral metagenome, whole genome shotgun sequencing project. | reverse complement strand
AAAACAGCCCCGTTCCACGCGATTCCATACCAATTATTAGATGATGGGAGCGCGTGTTGAGTCCATGTTACCCCGTCCGGGGATGTGGCGGATATGGAACCGTTACCGACGGCACAAAAAACAGTCCCGTTCCATACGATAGCCTCCCAATAATTCGTAGACGGGATATTGTATTGAGTCCACGTTATTCCGTCAGTTGAGATGGCGGATATAGTGGCACCACCTACCGCACAAAAAACAGCCCCGTTCCACGCGATTCCGGCCCATGCAGTAGATAACGGCAATGTATGTATAGTCCACGCTATGCCGTCTGACGAGATAGCTGATACCGTACCTGTACCAACGACGCAAAATACCGATCCGTTCCATGCGATTGCCTGCCACGTGGCCGATACGGGAAGTGCCCCTCCAATATCGCACCTAACCCGAGTCCCCGCATAAAACCCATGCGCCGTCGCCGTTGAAATCCGATTCCCGCTAACAGCGGATATGGCGATCTGCGGAGTCTGAAATCTGATCCCGCCATCCCTGACATCGGTAACGCTGGTTACTGCACCGTCATTCCATTGGTAAACCAGATTCACGTTATCGATCTGCGCAGGCTCGATATTAAATACCTGCCCGAAGGCTTTGGGTATTGGGAGATTGGAACTTGCATTCGCCGTGGTGGTGCCGATGAGGTTGGTTTGGATCGGCAAGTTGTACTTGTAATCGATGCCACGTAACTGGAGCTTCAACGAATCCCACGTTGATGACGTGAAACGGTCGGAGATGCACTCGTAAACTATTCTGAAACGCTCATAGGGCCATGAAGGGTCGCCGTGCAATACTCGCACTTTCTGACCGTCAACAGCCAGGTTGTGCCACAGGTCGAGCGAGCCGTCCATATTGTCGAATTCGATTTCTCCAATGCTTGCGCCGACGATGCCGGTAAACCTATCTCCGATCTGGCGTGAGAATGAGCCGATTGACTTGATGCGGCTCGGGTATCCGACGAATGACAAATCTGATCTATCCGATGACTTTAGCGTGTACGTCACCCAATTCGGATAGACCGCAGACGTGCCGTGGTAGTCAATCTCGACCAGATGAGCCACGGCTGAAGCCGGGTCACGCAGCCAAAGCTGATAGGTTTCCTCATCGCCTGCTTGAGAGAAGTCAATGCTTGCGCCGTTTATGCTCATGCGGTGGATCCTATAGCTGCTGCTTGTGTGGTGGCTCGTGCCTGTGTAGTTCCGCTGTCGGTAATGGCCGCGACGATTTCCTGTGCCTGCTCTGTGGCCTGTGCATTGCCCTGTTCGGCGATCCGTGCGAGGGTGGCCTTCAGGTCAAATACTTCAGCCGTTAGCGCCTGAATCGCCACTGTGGTCTGCTGCGCTGCCGTGGTGGTAGGCGTGATGAGGTTCTGGCCCTGCTCCAGCACGCTCTGGAATATAGATGAGTAATCTCCGCCGAAGCCATACATGGCTTTTGCTTCGGTAAGGTAGGCTTGGGCGTCAGCTTGGAACGCCGCTTGAGCCGTGGCGTCACCGCCTTGCGCCAGCAGAAGATTTTCGACGTAGGCTTGCTGCGCCTGGTCGAATTTCTGCTGTTCGGTCAACGGAGATAATGCGCCAGCAGTTAATCCGGTCAGCCACGTTTGCAGGCTTGCTGCCCATCCGGTCAACGCACCCGTTGCAGATGAGTTTCCACCATTGATAATCTCCAAACGTTTGCGCTCGTACTCCGCCTGCAACGCTATTGTGTCTATCCCTGACTGGTGATATAGGTCAAGCTGCTGTTCGTCCCATTNNCTTCCAGCTCCAAGAGCTGTTGGCCGTGTCCAGAATATTGGGCCTCCAGAACCACGTACCTGGCTAAATCTGATCCTAGCCCTTCGAGAGCGTTTCGTGCATCCACAATAGCTTGCTCACGAGTCAGGTCTTCGGCGTATTGCATTCCTGAATGTCGTTGACCAATAAGCTGCGTAATTAATCCGTTAAGCCCAGCCATCTGCGCGGAGGTTTTATCGGTAAAACTCGCGCCGGACATGGCACCACCGATGGTATCCACGATGTTAGATGCCATGCTTTTCGCTGACGCGAGGATAGTGCCCATATCTACGGTGGCGGCCTGCGCTGCTTGCGCCATTTGCGTAACCGCTGCGGCGGCGGTAGAGCTTGAATTTGTGAGATCGTGTAGGGTAACTCCCGCACTCAATGCGTTGCCTATTAATATTTGATTGGCTGCGGAATAATGACTGGCATCTTCCATTGTGATGGTGCTTAACTGTTCGAACGTAGTAATCCACGGCATCGCAGCTGTGACTAAAGCCATCGAAGAATTTAAATCTGATTGCGCTAAAATTTGGTTGTTAGCGTGGCCCCCATTCAGTGCGTCTAGGCTGTCCGCAATGGATTTCGTTGTAGCCTTCAGCGCATCGGCGGCCTGCTGCGCGGTTCCATGAAGGGTAACGAAAGCGCTGGATACGTTCAGGATGGATTGATTTGCGGCTTGCCCTGCGTCGGTTCCATCGAGCATCGACGCGGCAAGATCAAGAAATTCTTGATGCGTCTGAGGTACTGCCAAACCCAAATCGCCAAACGCTTGCGTGAGCGTTGCTGTTGCGGCTGATGCAGTTTGAGCTTTCTGCGCGGCATCCGTGGTGAAGTTGGAAGAAAGATATTGAGTCTGCGCAGCAAAATTCGCCATTCCTCCCGCGCTGTCGATCATCTTCTGGCGCATATCCGCGCTGGCAACACCGACGGCTCCGAATGCTTTTGCCGTGTCGATACCGAGCAAATTCGTGGCTGTATTAGTAACTTGGAATACCGGGATTAAACGCTGCATAGTCGTAATGACGGTTTCCCCGGCATGGGCCGCGCCTTCAATTGCAGCCGTGTCGGTTGGAGCGCCGAAAAGCTTGGTGTACTGCTCCGCGTTTTTCGTGAAATTGAACGTGATGTCGAGCACCAGCTTGTTTAGCGATTCGCCCAGCGCGTCCGCCACGGCCTGCATCCGGTCGTGGATGATCTGCTGCATGGCGGCGTTTGTGCCGGCCTGTTGATCCCCGTTTTCCAGGCCAAAACCATACTGTTTACCGGAGAGCGCGGAAATATTAGTGTTGATTTTGGCTATCTGATCGGCAGTCAAACCGAGACTGGTAATCATCGCTTGTTCTGCGGTTTGCAGACTGGTCGAAGCAGTGTCGGTCTTCATCGCCGCGCTGTCGGTAAACCAATGGTTATTGGTTGAAGATGTAGGGTCACCCAGTCCTCCCACCCAATTTCCAGTTCGGTCTGCCGGGCCTGCATCCTTGGATAAATACCCAATCACGGCGATAGCCGCTACAGCGATCAGCCCCCATCCTGTTGCCCCAAGTCCTGCTAATGCAGCATCCCCGCCCCCCGTCGCGGCAAGTCCCATAGTCGAGGATGTTAGCGCCGTAGTAGAGGTTGCCGCGCCCGTCATGCCCGCTATACCCGCGCCGGTCGCCGCGCCTCCCGTGGCGTAGTTATAAGCGCCGAGCGCATAATTCGTGGCGCTAGTCCCGCCAGTTGCCCAGTTATAGGCGCTATTTGCCATAGAGCCAGTAGATAATAAGCCGTTGGCGCTGCTCGCTGCTCCGGCCACGCCTGAAGTGCCAGTTATTCCAACAGCACCAGCAATGTTGATAATAAATTGCTGCGCGGCAAGACGTGCGAGGGCTTGCTTTATGTAATCAACGAAGCTGGAGAAATTGAGCTTTCCAGTGGTGAAGAAGTTGGTAAGCGTATCCTCAAGGCTCTTGAATGCGCCGCTGAAAATTGTCCCTGCCTGCTTCGCGCCGTTGCCGATTTCGTTGAAATATTCTTGAACTGCGCGAACCGCACCCGCGCCCCACGTCTGATCTTGCTGCGCGGCTTTAGCGGCCAGCCAATCGGTATACGCTTGCTGAATGGTTTTCTGTTCATCGCTTCCGGCTACGGCAAGCCCGATCTTGTCAGTCCAAATATTTTTCTCAATGGCGAGCAGTGCCGCGTTTCTGGCGGTATCGTCAACGATCATATTGGCGTTAATCAACGCCGTTGCATCTACCAATGATTGCGTGGCGTCATGCACGGTTTGCCATTTTTCCTGCTGGTATTTTTCCTCGTCGGCCTGATCTTTCTTGCGCAGTTCATCCTCGAATTTGTAAAAATCCTCGGCTTGTTTTTTATTGGCTGCGAGTTGATCCTTGAGCTTCGCAGCATTGACCAGCATCGCCTTCTGGGGGTCAGATAAATCGGCGAATTTACCCATCGTCGTTTCAAATATCATCAGTGCTTCGCTGCCATAAGCAACACTGACGCCGTATTTATCCATCCAATCGATTTGCGCTTGGGCAGCGGCGTTCATTCCGCCCATTGCGTTCATAGCGCCTTCAAAGGCTTTTTGCAGGGCGTCAGACGGGCCGCCCTTTGAAAGTAGCGATGCTATCGTGTCTTGCAGCGCCTTGATCTGTTCGGCGGTCTTGCTGGTGCCTTGCGCGGATTCTGTCTTGACGGCTGCCATTCCGGTTTTGATTGCCATCATCTTGGTTTCCCAAGCGTCAAAATCTGCACGGGCGGTTTCTCCGTCCTTCTTTAACGCGGAACTGATTGCCTTTGCCCCTGCGAAATCTCCCGTTGATATTGCCGCAATCTCCGCGAATACCGCGCCGATTGTGTTTCCGGTCTGCGTAAGTACATAGACCACATTGCCGAACAGAACCACAATGGCTTTTGCGGCCTCGCCTAGAGGGTCAAATCCCATCGTCAAACCGTCCGACTTTTCGCGGGCTGTCATGAATTGTTCGATTACTGCATTCATGACCGGAAGCAGGGAAAGTCCGATGGTGTTTCCTAGCCCACCGCTGGAAATCTTCAACTCTTCTAGGCGATCATTAAACTCATGCGCAATCGGCGCGAGAAGGGCCATTTTTTCGGTATACAAAGCAGACTTGTCGGCGGCTTCCTGCAACCCTTCTGATCCTTTATTCAGCATCGGTATCATTTCAATGCCGGATTTTTTGAATATTTCCTGGGCGAGTGCGGTTTTCTGGTAGCCATCCGGCAACGCCTGGAACACGTCCGCCAATTGCTTAAACGCGATGTTGGTATCTTTTGAAGTAACGCCCAGTGATTTTAGTTCGTCGTCGTGCTTCGCCATGTAGACAGATAGGTTTTTGATTCCCTTGCCGAATGAATCTATTTCGACGCCAGACTGTTTTGCCGCGAGTTGATAGCTGGATAGGATTTCGACAGATATGCCGATCTTTTGAGACATAAGATAAACCTTGTCTCCAGCTTCTATTATCCCGGCGACAAATTCTTTTATTTCCCTCATGCCTAGGCCGACGCCAAGCAATTCAAGGGCTTTTTTGGCAGACTCGACCGACTTTTCAACGCTGCCCATTGCGCTTCCAACAACGTCCTTTGCTTTTCTCATATCGTCAGAAATTCTGGCAATATCTGCAAACATCTGGATTTCAAGTGCTCCGGCAATCGCCATACTATGTCTCCAGATGGTTAAATAGATTCAGGATCAGTCCACGGAGGTGGATAGAAATGCTTGCTGGATTTCTGGGACTCAGAAAGATACACCTTGCTGAGATGCACAATCGCACGTGATTCCCACGGCAGAAGATCAATTCCGCTACGATTGCACCATGCATCAATGTGGGGCCATTCAATTGGCCCTCCACCCATCCCTGATGATACGGTAGGGCCAATTTCAAACAAGATTGAAACAAGGTGCACACCGAATTCAATGGGCGGCAATTCTGGCATCCAGTTATCCCTAATAGCCTCGTAGGTTTCCTGCGAAACCATATCAAGCCACTCTTGATCTGGATGCCAAACCCGCCGCTGTCCCTCAAGGCGAGTTTCCTGCGGCGCGTCTTTTTTATCTCCCTCGACTCGATCCAGAGTAGTCTGGAGCCAAGCCAACTGCCTAACGTATAGAACTAAATCGGTTAGGCAGCGCTGGAAAAATTTGCATCGTCGTCAAGAAATTTGACTACTTGCCGGGTGATGTAGCCCAACTTTGGATTTGCGTACAGGTCAGCAGCAGGAATAGGGAAATTGCCGATCTCCTTGGTGCAAGCGGTGAGCTTTTCCGCGAGTTCCGCATCTGCGGTTTCGCCGCTTTTCTTGTCGATCTTGCCGCGCATCAAGCCCTGCATCCGCAACTGAGCCTGTTGCCCTGCCTTGTGTTGTGCCTTGACCATTTGCCGAGAGCCGCTGCCGTACAGTGTGATGGTTACCGGGTTTTTGCCGTCAGCGCCAATCAGGTCGTCGTCGCCTTTCGCGTTCTGCACGGTCAATACAGCAGTTTCTTCAAGTTCAAATTTAGAGAGATCAAATGCCATGGTAATTAGTCCTTTGCGGGAGTTGAGAAAAAAGAAAGCCCGACACCCGGATAGCGCCCCGCAAAGAGGCGCGTCCCCGGGCCGTAGCCAAAAAGTTAAGCTGCAACGTTTACCGGAGCACGGCAGACTTCAATTGCACACGTCCGAGTTTTTGGCGTGTTTTCCTTCTGTGCGGCCAGCTCGTAGGAACCGACGATCACGTCAAGGAAGTCGATTTCACCGTCTGGGCTGGTGACTTTCATCGAGTAGTGCGCGTTTGGAGAAAGTGCGGCTGCTTTCACAATGATTTGCCCTGCGTCACCAGGAACATCGGCAAACACGAGATTGCCGCTGCCATAGTCAGGCACGCCCTTGAATTTCTCAATTGCCCCATTAATGGGATTAAACTTGCCCACTGATGCCTTAGCGCCGTATGCCGGAAAATCCGACACTTCGCCGATCACCGTAAATGCCACGACGCTTGTAACGGCGTAACTGGTGGCGTCATAGGCAGCAGGAAGTGCCGCGCTGATGCTGTAAATATTTCCTGTATATGTGGCCGTGCCAACATGTGCTGCCATGATGATTTCCTTTCAAATTGGTTGTGATTAAGCTGCGGGCACGTTGACCACGGCACGGCAAACCTCGATAGATGCAGTGCGCGTTTTCGGAGTGTTTTCCTTTTGCGCTGACAGTTCCCAACTGGCAACGATCACGTCGAGATAATCAATTTCACCATCAGGCGAAGTGACCTTCATCGAGTAGTGGCCATTCGCTGAAATCGATGCTGCTTTCAGGATCACCTGGCCAGCGTCAGATGGCACATCTGCGCAAACGAGGTTGCCGCTACCATAGTCGGGGACGCCTTTAAATTTCTCGATAGCGCCGTTGATCGGATTAAACTTGCCGACTGCGGCTTTTGGGCCGTAGGCAGGGAAGTCGCTCACCTCACCGATGACCGAAAAGACCAGACCGGATGAAGTCCCGTAACCGGCAGAATCGTAACTTGCCGGAATGGTGGCACTGATTGAATAAATATTACCTGTATACGTTGCCACGCCGATATGAGCTGCCATGATTAATTCCTTTCAGTTTGCTAAAGAGAACCACTGTCATCAGTGGCAGTGGGTCGGCTTTCGCCGGGTAATGGTGGCGCATACTTCTGCGCGTCCTCCAATGTTTGGATACGCTCGACTTCGATACTCTTCGCCTGCAATTCTGCGGTGAGTTGCTTGATTCCGGCAGTCAGGAAAATGCCGTACTTCGAATCGTAAAGTTCTGGGTCAAGTCCAAGCAGCAGAATCTTCTTCGCCCCACCCTGTTCGGCAACGTGAATCGCGCTCATGTAATTGTTGCGAAACTCGACGATGTGGCTTGGCACAGTCGAAACCGTTACCAATTCCCATCGGTGCCAAAAAAACATGACTTCCGGCGGCAAGTTTTCAGACTCGCTGGCTGTAATCTTGAGGCCGGGGAAATTCTCGAGAGCATACGGCCAGAAGCCAGTATCCGGCCCATCAGTTCCCGGTATTGGATTGCCTATATTCGGGTAGTCGTCAACGGCCACAACCATGTCTGCGTCAAGGGCAAAGGTACATCCGTACCGTGCACAGATGCGCGGTAGATGTTGCACAGCGTCTGCGATTTCCTTCGTCATCGACGGGCCTGATCCGAGTATTGCCACGGTTTTGCCTGCGAATAAATCAGGTGGTACTTGCCATCTTGTTGTCATTTACGCTCCAATCCACTTCACGATAAAATCTCTTGAACAGCTATACAGCGCGGTGTCTGCGTCCTGCAAATCCGGGCCTTCCATGTCTGCCATGACACTGTCCACCACAACAGAATTAACCGTCCCTCGCTGATTAGGACATGCTGCCAAGATGATCTTCATCATCGCCCGGACTCCTGGGTATCCCGTGCCAGGTGGTGAGCCTTCAGGGCCTTTAAATAGCGCGGAAACCTGCACGCGGTCGGAGTGCATCTTGTTGGCTTCTTGCGCCCGGATGAAATTCGTCGGGACGCTCGAAATCTGCGTGATTGATATTGCAGGCAGGACGGTATTTAGCGGCAGGTCACCGGCCATGATGCGCGATGCGGGAATTATCGCTGTCACCGCAGTTGCATTGGCGAGAAGAAATCTAATCACGGCCACACCGGACATATATTTTTCCTTAAATTAAGTGCGTGACCTTATCGCCCTTTTTGCGATTGTCTGTTGCAAACATCGGGCGAAGATTTGTGAAATGGTTCAGAGCGATTACTTCCTCTTCCGTCTTTGCGCTCGACAACGGGATGATGTGATCTATATGCCAGTCTTTTCTATTTTCCCAACTCATCCCCCTCGTGAACTGGCGCTCAATGTGGGATTTAAAAAACTCAATGCTACATCCTAGTATTTCACTTGTTCTTTTTAACTTCTTGCAATTCTTTCTGGTAAGCGAATTCCATACGACAAGGCGCGTCATGGCGGAAATCTTAATAAGCGGATTATTTTGACGGCGCTTTTGCTCCGCGACCTTTCTGATTAACTTGTATCTCTCCGGGTCTTTTCTTTCGTATCTTTCTACGTACGCCTTACGTTTGTCTGGATTCTTGCGACCCCATTCTGCCTGTCTTTTCGTGTTCTTCGCTCTGTTCTCCGGCGTCTTGGCGCGAAGTTTCAATTCCTCAGCGTGCTTGGTGCGATAACGTTTCACACGAGCATCCGCCGACGCTTTACCATTCTCTGTTGCAGCTTTTACCTTCTTATTTATGCGTTCACACTCAACGCACCGACCGTCTCTCACATACCATTCTCCAACGTGTCCGTGCTTACATGGATTATCGCTTTTGAATCGTATCTGCCCGAGCGCCTTCGCTTCTGACTTCAGCTTTGAATGCCACGTCGGCACGCTGCTCATGATAATTGTAATGCTATAATTCGGTCAGCCATTGCCCTGATCTCCCTAAAAGATTGGTGTTTTGGTTAGAAGCCGCGTCGTGTTGAAGCACTTTGCGGCTTCGTTAATTATACTCTTAAAACCCCACTCATTCGTCTACCCCTATTTCAATATCCGAAGTGTCCAAACCTTCCTTTGTCGCCAGCCGATTCTTCATATATTCCGCCGCCGCAATAACAGCAGATTGGGCTTGCTGGTCAAGCGCGGGGCGGAGGAACGGGTGAGGCTTTGCGCCCGGATGATCTACCGACTTTGCAAAGATTCCGCCAAACGAAAGAAACCCGTTTTTCTTGGCCGCGATGTTGTGCGCCTTGGTTCCGTACTCGACCCATGGCGCAATGAATCCATGCTTGCCTTTTGCCTTGATGCTGGCGGTAACTTTCCCGCCCCGGCTGCTGGTGCTGAGTTTCAAACCATCGGCCAGCAGGCCGGAAACTTTTGAGCAATTCTGTTTCGCAACGGGTAGGATTTCTTTCATGCCAGCGCGGAGTGATCCGCGAACGACATTTTTTTCCATCTTTGCCGGTAATTGGTCGAGGAATTTCTGTAGTTCGGCGAGACCCTTGACATGTACATCGCTCACGACGATATTTCCTCCGTTTTAACCTCGCTGAATTCGTGGCGTCCGATTTCGGCAGGAGGTGAAACAATTTGCAAAATGCGCTCAACCGGCCCCGGCACCCTGAACCTCATCGCGCTGGTAACATCGGTGCGATACCGATACCGCACATTCCCGCGCCGCTTTGAAATAACGAGATTTTGCTTCAATTCCTCGTTTTGACCCGGCGCGTCATCAAGCACGTTTGCCCAGATCGTCGCCAACGGCGTCCAAGAAATCACTTGCGTGCCGTAATCCGGGTCAACAGCGGCAACCGGCATTTCGATTACGATGCGCCGGTCGAGTGGTCTGGCGCTCATTCCAGCGCCCAGCAAAAACTATCGCACGCATAATCGTTCAGCAGGCCATCAACGAATTCAGGCGGCAATTCAACCATCGTGATGCGCGTGTCGACACTGATTTCTGAGCGGTTATCCCAAAGCGTTTTAATCCTCATCAGCATCCAATTTTTAATGCCGTCTGGAACATCTGAGGCCGTGCCGTAACCACAGGTAAACCGAATCGTCACGGCGTTCATCTGCCAGCGAGTTATGGGCCAGACAAGGCCGAACGCTGGCTCAATTCTTCCCGGCTCGCTTCTGGCATCAACAAGGTATTGCGATGGGTCAAGAGTCTGTGTGGCCCCGTTCGTGTCGACATAGGTGATGGATACGATTGATTGCAGCGTCGGCAAAGGAATGTATTGTCCCCATCCCGGAAAACGATCAAGCACGTAATCCCATGTCTGCGTAACAAGCGCCCGATTAGTAATCCCCTCGGCAGCCATCCGTGCCGATTTAATCAGCATGGAGATATACCAATCGTCTGTCGTGTTCGTAGTTGGTGCGCCAACCCCCAATGCCGAATCCGCGATATTGTCCGTGTAGCTCGTCGTGCCGTTGGAAAGCGAAACCAGGAACAGATAAGCCGTTCCATTCGCAGCCGTTCGATAAATGTCCAAGTAAGTAATCAGCGATCCGCCCGAAGGAAGCGCGGAAAGGGCTATTTTGCCGTTCGTGGCTGGAACTGCTACCGTTACCGCTGCCGATACTGTACCGGCCTGCGTATGCCCAGTTGCGCTGCGGAATACACCCACATAGCGATATGCTCCGGCGCTCAAATTACCGGCAACTGGCGTACTGGGCAGCGCCGCCGTGATTACGCCCGGAGGAGGCTCTTGATTGGAGCTGTCAATTCTCGCTTGGGCGCAAACCTGCGCGACGGTCAGCGGTTCCTCTGCCGGTGCGGAATATAGGACAAGAGACGACATTATTTGCGCTTGCGTCCGCGAGTTTCTGGCGCATCCAATACAGCAGTCNNGCGGTTTCTGGCGTGACCATGACGGCGTGATTTCCGGCGATCAACTGTCTACCATGATCATCGGCAACGTCTCGATGCTCCCCAATGGCAAAATTCCCATCAGGGCCGCATTCACAACTGAGCATTTTTACGCGCATGATTTACTCCAGAACGATGTGGAAAGTGCCGGTCAAAACCGATCCGCCGCCAGAAACCACGATTTTCACCCGGTCATTGGCGAGGGCGATCTTATCATTGACGGCTACGCCAGCAGCGGCATACAGCGAAGCAGCCCCATCCGTGGTATGCGTTGCTTGCCGTGGCACTCGCGTGGCGCTGGCGCTGAAAGATGCCTCTCCCCACAGCGTTTCACCAGTTGCCTCTGCCGTGATGGCGAAGGTTGCCCCGGTAATACCG
>QGNH01000623.1_pt3 | contig 11586 bp, 15 predicted proteins | sample 1735481 | NCBI WGS metagenome assembly QGNH01 (sample SAMN09239004, study PRJNA386568) | Viral metagenome, whole genome shotgun sequencing project. | reverse complement strand
CGATCGCGGTCCGCTTCGCCGTCGTCCGCGCGGCCATCGACTCGGTAAGAGCTTCCGCGGCCTCGCGAAGTCGCTTCGCCCTCGCGAAGATCGTCGCTTGCTGTTTCTTTTTCGCGACGTTCTCGTTTATCCCGCGCGCCGAGTTGATCAGCTCGCGGACTTCGGCTGTGTCGACCGGATCCTCGATCACGATCGCCTCGGCGAGAGCCTTGATCCGGAGCGATTCCGCGACGTGTTTCTCCGCTTGATCGTCTTCCGCGGCCGCTTCTTTTCGACGTTGGTCGGCGAGATGACGGCATCGAAGCGCGCTCTCGGTTTGCGAGGCGACTTGCGACTCCATAAATTTCCTCTTGTCCTTCACGCGCTCGATCTCGGCGTTTTTCTGTCCGGCCGCTTCGAGTTCGCCGGCGAGCTTCGAGACGTCGATCTCCTCGTCGGGAGTGTCATCGGGGAACGAGAATCCGAACCCCTGGGCGTCGAGCGATTTGATCTCGCGGTTCAAGTCGGTCCGCGTGTCGAAGTCGGTCGCGTTCTGGGCGTCGAGCTTGTCCAGGTCGACGTCAATCTTGACCATCGCGCGGAGCTGATCGAGCTGTTTCTTCGGATCCATGCGCGAGAACTCGAGCGGGTCGAACGTGAGTTTTCCGAGGATCTCGTCGAGGAGCCGTTGAGGGGTCGGGAAGCGCGCGCCGTTTTTCGCCTCGACGACGAGCGAGGTCCCGGTGTCCTTCGAGAACTTACGGATGACGGTGATCTCGCCGAGCTCGAGCTTGACGTGTGCTTTCAGTTGCCCGCGGCGTATCGGTTGCGAGGGAATGTCCTTCGCGCCGGCGAGCGCGTAATAGATCGAGTCCAGGACGCTCGACTTCCCCGATCCGTTCGGTCCCGTGATCTCGACGATGTGACCGTCGGGTTTGATCGCGACGACCTTGAGCTTTTTGATGTTCTCCGCCTCGAGTCTAAGAATTTTCACTGTGTCCTCGCTTTCGTTGCCGGGATGTCGGCCGGATCCGGAATATACCTTGCATCGGACACGAGCCGGAGCAATTGACCGGGAGTCGTGACGACGGTCGGCGATTGTGAGCAGTCGACGAACTCGTCGATCCGTGAGTCGCATCCACAGCGAAGCGAATGAGCGATCAGGTCGATCAGAGCCATCTGCTGAGAGCGAGTGAGTTGCAAAGTGATCAAAGTCGTCCTCCGTTTTGAGAGGAGCTCGCGATCCGCGCGAATCGCGAGCTCCCGACTTCGTTTCGATCTATCCGGCCTTGCGAACGTCGCCGCGAACGTCGCGACCGCGCTCCGCTGCTCGTTCGTGCTCGGCCCTCGTCTCGTTCGCGATCTTCGGGTCGGTCCCGACGACCTTCATCGGATCGCTCGCGACTCCCTCGGTCTTTTCGTGAGCGATTTCCAAGTCCGACGCCGTCGTCGATCCGAGTTCGGTCTCACGGACCCATTGCTCCGTGACGCCTTTATTTGCGTTCGTGTACTGCACGAGCGTGTCGACGTTGTCGTCGCGATCGTTGCGGTGATCGATCACTTTTCCGATGATCCCGCTTTGAATGATCCGGACCTGATCTCCGGTGTTGAATTTGAAAACTGTCTTTTCCATTTTGTTTTCTCCTGGGGTTGAGGTTTGAGGTTTCGGGATGATCCCGGACAGAGGATCCCCCGCGGGGGAAAAATCATCGCGCTCCGCCCTCGCCGGCGCGATCGCGCTCGAACTCTGCGCGCGAGTACTCCGGCCGGGATTCGACGATTTTCTTGATGTCCTGGACGAGCGCGGGGATAAATTCCCCGTGAACGAACGGGACCTCGATCTCCTCGTCGACCTGGAGCGACGTCTTCATCGGGTCGGTCACTTTCAGCCGGACCGACGTCGCGAGGGAATCGCAGCATCGCGCGCGAAAGTCCCCCGTGTAATACCGTTTGACGAGATAGATCCGTCCGACGGTGAGAGTGAGTTTCGGTTTTTGCGGCGTCCTCGCGTGAACGCCGCGGCCTTTGAATTCTTGACTTTGTCTCACGGTTGACCTCCGTCCACAAACGAACCCGCCGGCGATCCGCTCACACTTCACAGTCGCCTCGGTTTCCCCGCGTTCGCGATCGCCTTCATGATCCGCGCCTTTTGCGGTGAGACGGGCGCGGCCGGTTGTACCTGATCGCGTACACTTGCCGGCCGCGGAATCGCCCTCTCTGCGGCGAGCTCTTTGAACCTGGGCATCTCGAGGACCTTCCCGGGATCCGCGGCGACGGCCTGGATCTCGGTCCATGCTTCGTACTCCTCGAAAAACCGCTTTTGCTGATGCGGGAAGTCCTCGTCCGTCATCCGGAGATAGACGCTCCAGCCCCCCGACCGCCGAACCGTGTCACGGATTCGCGTTGATAGTTCGGGAGCTCCAGGTTCGACGAGCGCGACCGTTCGCTCGGAGTTCCATCGGACCCACTTCGAGGCGAACGCCTCGACGACGTCCCAGGCGAGCCGCTTCTCGGCGTTCGCGTCGACGTCGAGCCCTGGGATCCGCGCGAGGATGTGCGGGATCCGGACGGGGAACTTCTCAAACATGCACGCGTCGAGCGCGACCGAGATCTGATCGGTCGAGCCCTTTGTGAGAAGAGCTTTCGCCATGACAGCGAGAGCACCGTCGACGGTCGGGGGATTTCCGACAGCCGCGTAAAACGTGTGCAAAAGTTTAAGCACTCGCTCCGTTTGATCGTCGGAGGATCGCGAGCTCTCGTTCGAATCTATCGGCGTAATCATCGGTCTTGCTCCTGAGTTTCGGTTGGTTGTAACGGCCATTGAGAATCCAGAGATGATCGACAGCGACGCCGTGATCGCGATCGTCGAGGGCCCTCGATCGGATCTCTTCGAACGAGAGCGAGAGCGAGAACCCGCGGAACTTCGCGAACGCTTTGATCGCGTCGGCGACGACGTAGATGTTCCCCTTCTCGGGGAGTCCGACGTCTCCAAGGAACCGGCGAGCGTATTCGACCTCGGTGAGCTCCGAGGGGGTTCGGTCGTCGTGAACGATGATCACGGGGACACGGTTTGTCGCTTCGACTTTCGTCGGCGAGATTTTTTGATTCTCCGTGGTTTCGACATCGGTCGCCGCGACTGCGGGGGGTAGGGGGGTAGTTCTAGTTCCCGTTCTAGTTCCAGTTCCAGTTCCAGTAAAGCGACTCGAACCGACTTCGTCCACGCGTGCCCCACGCGTCGAAGTCTCTGAAACGATAGGAATTTCGAGCTGAGAGCTCTCGACGGCGACCTGGACCGGCGGAGCGGGGAGTTTTGACGCGTGCTCGCGATTGTTGATCATCTGATGCTTCGTCCAGGTCGGAATAAACCCGTACACCTTCCCGCGGACCGTGTATCGGCCGATCAGCTCTTGCTCGGTCCAGAGCTCGAGGATCTTTTCGAAGTCGACGTCGTCGTAAGGAAGGCAGAGAGTTTTTAGGATCCGCGGGCGCCATTCGAAGCGGCCCTCGCGATCGCAAACTGTGAAGAGCATCGTCCAGGCGAACCGGATCGGGAAACCTGTGACTTTTTCGAGATCGAATAAAAGCTCGTGTTGAGCGATCTCGGGTTTGATCGTGCGGATTCTCGTTTGCATTCTTCGTGCCTCGTCTCTTCGACTCTTGTCACGCGAAGGTTTTGAGAGCCGCGCGGTTGATTTCCGCGAGAGCTCCGAGTCTTCGAATGACATCGTCGACGCTCCAGGCGACCAAGACGATCGCCCCTCGTGAGTGTTTCGAATCCAGGAAAGCGAGCTGCTCGTCGGTCGCCTTGCCTGCCTCGCGGATAATTCGGGAAGGTACATCGGGGTCGATCCATGCCGGCGCCTTGACCTCGATACAGAGAGTCACGCCGGAGGGAGCGAGCGTCGCGTGTAGATCGGGCCAGCCGGCCGGGAGTCCGCCCGCTTGGAACGAGGCGATCTCTCGAGCGTCGATCCCGCGGGTTCTCGCGGCCGCGATCACACGGCCGCGCGCGCGCTTCATGCCGGCGTCGATCGCGATCACATCGATCTCGAAAAACTCGAGACTCACGACGATCGCGTCCTGGACTTGCTCTTCGCTCACACGCTGGACGAGATACGCGTCCGAGTAGAGCGAGCGATCGAATTTCCAGGGGAACGGATACGTCTTCGGGAGCGCGCGCGGCGTGATCAAAACTTTTCTCCTGGGGGAAGTGGTAAAAAGTGGAGCGCGAATCTAACGGGATCCGCGCTCCTCGAGGGGGTTGAGTTTATGGTTTCGGGTCGGACTGAGCGGTCGGGCCCTTTCCGCCCGCGGGACTGCTGGAGCTTGTCGAACCGTCGATCGTCGTCGGCGCCGTCTTCTTTTCGCGGTTCAAGATTTTCTCTTTCACGGACTGAGTCGTCGCGCCGGCGGATCCGACGACAGTTCCCTCGGGTCCCTTCGCCGCGGCCGCTTCCTTCTCGCGGTTTCGTTCCTTCTCGCGCTCGAGCGCCTGGAGGACCTCGTACATCGTCGTCGAGCCTTCCCGGATCTCCATGTACAGCCCGCGAAGAGTTTGCAGTTCCTTCGGCGTGAGGACCTGGGCGTCGTGACCGATGAACTTTTTCAGCGAGGAGACGTCGACGCCGAGCTCGCCGAACGCGTCGAAGATCTCGCGCTTCGCGGCGTCGGGATCCTTCTCGTCGACGCCTTTGACGGTCGCATTGATCTCCTGGAACGCTTCCTCGACGAGCCATCCCGGGATCAGACGAAGACCGGAGTTCCGGATCGACTTCGACTTCGCGGCGTTGACTTTATTGAGGAGATCGTCTTCGGTCGCGCGGAGGATGTAGAGCAGATCGCCCTGTTTATTTTTGCGCGTGCGGACGACGTCGGCGCCGTCGGGGATCGTTCGCCGCTCGATCGTCTTCTCGATCGTGACTTCGTCGGCGTACGAGACGCCCTCTTGTGCGTCCCAAACTTTGACGAGGATCTTTCGCTGTTCGTCGTCTTCCCAGATCGTTCGGGTCGTCGTGTGAATGTGCTTCGCCGAGCCGATGCACGCTTCCGCGAACCGGATCGAGAAGCCTTGCACGCCCTTCCCGACGGGTTTGTTATAGCGAGCCGCTTTCGCGAACGCCGGCCGCTTGCACTCGCGAAGGATCTTCTCGCGAACCTGATCCCAATCCCGCGGCGATCGCTCCGCCTGGATCACGGCCGCTTGGACCTCGGCCTGGAGTTGAGCGGCGAGCACGATCGCCATCTGATTATTTTGAGGTTCGCCCGCGGTTCCGGTTTGATCGTTGAGCAAGCTAGGTCCTGCCATCGAATAGAGTCTCCTGGGCCTCTGGAATCATTTCGGTTTCGGCGAGCTCTTTCGCGCGCTTCGCGACGAACCGACGTCCGCCTCGCTTTGTGACGACGCTCTCCATGAACTTCTCGCGGAGGAAGGTGATCTCGGTCTCCGGGATCGTGTACGCCTTCGCGAGATGATCGAGGAGCTTGTCAAAATTGATCACGGTCGCGGTCGAGTCTTTGCAGAGTCTCCAGGTGATTTTTCCCCAGGGACCGACGACGCCGTCGTTCTCGGTGAGAAACGCCTTAATCTCGTTCTGGGATCCGGTGAGCTTCGCCTTGAAGTCGCGGATCCCGTCGCCGTAGTTCAAAACGTTGAAGACGTGACGCATGAGCGCGGGGTTCGAGTTTTCGTCGACCTTGACGATCGGTCCGCGGTTGAACGGGTACTTCGTCGCGAGGTAGTTTCCCCAGGACTCCGAGGCGTCGATCGGGGGCTCGACTTTTTTCACGACGTACGTTTGCCACCAGTCGCGGAGTTGCTCGATCATCGAGCGCTCCATCTCCCGATCGCGGCCGAGCTGATAGATCGCGAACTTAAATCCGCCGTGAAGGACCGCGACGTCGCATCGATCGAGGTTCGTCACGGCCATATAGTGCGCGGCCTGGAGGATGTAGTGATCGGGGACCTGATCGCTCCCTGGGTCCCCGAACTTATCGGCGAACTGATGCTCGCTCTTGAGCTCGATCACGCGGCCGTCCTTCGGAGCGAGGCGATCGGGCGAGCCGATGAGCTCGGGGAACTCGAGATGCTTGACGATCAGGGGATCGGGGACGAAGAGCTCGCGGCCGGTCTCCTCGGAGTAGAGCCCCGCGATCACGGGCTCGAGGAGATGTCCGAGCTTGAACAGGAAGATCTCGTCCGCGGTCGGGGGGATCGGTTCGATCTTCGATCTCCAGATGTCGAGAGGAGACCTCCAGGGATCGAGACCCAGGACGGCCGGAGCGTCGGATCCGGCGAGTCCCAGGCGTCGGCCTTCGAGCCACGTCGCGCGCGTGCTCATGCGGTCGCCTCGCTTTCTCCGGCCGGAATCTCGCGAAGGAAACCGACAGTGACGCGGACCGTCTTGATCCGCTTCCCCTTGACGTGCGGTCGCCGCATGATTTGCGAGAGCCCGAACTTTGCGGCGAGATCGAGCCGACTCGCTCGAACTATCGCCGACTGATTCGCCGCGTGCGACGCGACCTCGGGAATGAACGCCTCGACGAGAAATTCCTTCATAGTTTTCCCTCTTCGAGTTTCTCGATCTCGACCTGGAGATCCCAGATTGTTTTTACGAGTCGAACGGGTTCGAGCTTTTCATTGAGCTCGGCGAGTTGCGCGGCGAGCTCCTGGAGGGCGCCGAAGATGAACCCCAGGTTCTCGGCGACGCCGCGATCAGTTCCCGGAGTTTGATCTCCGCCGTAGCAGTGCGCCGGCGACGCGATCCCTTTAGTGCGAATCTCCGCGGCCGTCACTGGATCGCTCCGGTGAGCTTTTTCCCGAGCGCGTCCTCGTGATCGCCTTCGTGATCCAGGTCCCCGACGCAAAGCGGGAAGGGACAGCGATCGCGCTTCTCGAAAGTTTTGTCGGCGCCGGTACCGGGAGCGCTTTTCTCGACGAGTTCGGATCCGGACAGGGGGAGCTCGGTCTGGGGGATCGTCGTTTGTCCTGGGGACGCGTCGATCGAGAACTCACACCACAAAGTTTTCCCGTTGTAGTCGTGAGCCCACGCCGCGAGCCCGCGGGTCGACCGCGTCGTGACCGAGAACTTCACGGCGACGAGATTGTCCTCGCCGCGCTTCACGCGGAGGAGCTTGAAATTTCGGAGCGTGCATCGCGTGAGGAGTAACTTTCGCTTTCGCTCGCGGACCTCGGCCTGGGCGTCGTCGAGCCCGATCCCCCATTCGACCTCGAGGGGTCCGGACTGATCGGTCGCGTACATCTCGAGCGTGACGTCGTCGATCGATGTGAGGAGATCTGTGTCTTTGATCGCCGATCCCTCGATCTCCATCTTTTCGTAAGACGGAGCGAGAAACGTCGGCATCGCGAGGTAGGGTTGACCCGTGAGGGGCATCAGGAGATCGAAGCGGATCCGCTTCTCGTCCTGCTCATTTCGGAGCGGTTGCCAGTCGGCGATCTCGAGCTTCCGCCGTTGGCCTTGAAAGAACTCCATCGTTTTCTCCTCGTCCTGGTAGCGGCCGGCGTCGTCGGTTCAAGATGTCCTCGAGCGTGAGTTTCCGGCGCGAGCCGGACCTCCGCGCAATGTCGACGATCGCCTGGGCGGTTTCAATTGTGGGGTTTTGGTCGCCGCGGAGCCATCGATACACGGTCGAATGCTCGACCCCGAGCTTGTCGGCGAAGTCCTCGGCTCGAATCTTGCTTTCGATCAGCCACGCGGCGAGCGGAGTCTCCGCCCACTTCCGCGGCCGGCCGCGCCGTTCGAGACCTTCGGACATGAGACCCCCTTAGAGATTCAGCGGGAGATAGACGCGCGACGGGGTTTCAGCTATAAACGGAGCCGTTGTGCGATGGCTCGCATAATAGCCGAAATTTTGTCGCGGCAGAACTGGCCCCCGATCGCTGATCGGGGGTTTGCGTTGTTCGGAGCCGTCCCCAGGGACGAGAAGACTCATCCCGGCGACGATATAGTTCGCGACCTTGATCTCCGGGACGAGCGAGAACAAGATCCGACGCTTCGTGTCGACGTGCATCGTCTTCCAAGTGAAGAGCGGCCGGAAGAGCGCGACGAGTTGCTGGACCCCGATCCCGGGATGGGAGGGAACTTCCTCTTCGAGCGTCGCGACGACGAGCGCGCGTTCGCGCTCTACTGCCGAGACTCGAGTGTCTCGGTCATCGCGTGGGATCATCCCCTCGAAGTATCCGTCTAGGATCCGCTGTCGCTTCTCTTCCAGTCGGCCGAGTTGCGCCTGGAGTCGAGAGATTTTCTTCTCGCTCCCCTTGCCCTTCACTCGCGCCTCGAACTCCTCGACGAGCTCGCGGAGAAAACCGCGGTCGGTGAGTCGAGTCGCGAAAATCCCGTCGAGATGAGCTTCGAGACGTTCTCGCCTCATGTAGACCGAAGCGCATCGGTCCTCGACGGGGACGGGGTTCCGCTTGTTCGAGATGTAAGAGCCCTTCGCCGAACAGACGTAATAGTCCGAGACGAGCCCCGATTTTTGCGAAGTGTAAGTTCGCGTGTACTCCGCACTCCCGCACGCCGAGCATGCGAGAAACCCGTGATAGATGAATCGCGAGCCGGCCGAGTGTCGCGCGCGCAAGTGGCGATCGCGTTTCTCGGCGAGCATCTCCTGGACGCGCGCGAAGTCCCTCTCGGAAACGATCGGCTCGTCGATCACTTTGACTCGAATTACATCCTCGGAAGGACGCCGCATCTTCCGCCGATCGGACTGTCGGCCGTCGACCTGGGCATACCTCGCCTCGCGAGAGGGATCGCGCTTTTTGTCGTAGACGCGCCAGCCGGAATAGATCGGGTTCGACAGGATCCCGCGGACGTTCCATCGCGTGAGCCCCGTCTCCCGCTCAAGTTCGTTGTAATTGCTGATCCCGGAGAGGAAGAGCTCGAAACACTTCTGGACCTTCGTGATCTCCGGAAGGTAGTACCAGCCGCGGGCGCCGTCGTACGCGACGGCCGTCGGCCACGTCATCGGCGCCGAGGGACACTTCCCGAGCTTCCGCATTTCCTCGCGCGCGCCTTGACTCTTCTCGAGAAACTCGGTTTTCTCGTAGCCGGCGAAGAGCGCGCGGATCCCGCCGATCATCTTCCCCGCTTTCGTCGAGAAGTCGATCGGACCGTCGGGAAGGTAGAGCAGAGTTTTCGAGTCGGCGAACGCCTGGAGCAAGAAAAAATCCCCCAGGTTCTCGGGACGCATGAGTCGAGAGAACTCACGCGCGACGACGCCGTCGATTTCCGGATCCTGGATCCGTTTGATGAGGTCCTGGATCTCCGGAGATGCGAGGACATCGGAGCCTCCGACGTCGGAGATCTCGATCGTCTTCGCGATCGTGAGCCCGTTCGCCGCGGCCGTCTTGCGGTTGATCGTACGTTGCGCGGGGATCGAAAAACGATCGTCGCCCGCTTGCTGGATCGTGGAAACGCGGATCAGTTCGATTGCTTTTTTCACTGTCCGAAAACCCCCTTTGTTTCGACTGGAATCCCCCAGGGGAGAGCGGGGAAAAGTTATTGGTGCGTTGCGGCCTTGCCCTTGAGAGGTTTGAGACCCGCGAGAGCCTTCGCCTCTTCGAGCGCCTGTTCGTAGTCTCCGTTTTCGAGTGCTTTCCTCATTGCGGAGAGCGTGTCCGCTTGCTTCCTGGATTCGTCGATGAGGGCGTCGAGCATCCCTTCGCTTCGACTGGAACCCGAGGACATGCGAGACACTCTACACCGAAATTATAAGAGCGTCTACTGCTATAAAAACGAATGAGTTTGTTCGGTTTTCGTAACAGAACCGGAGTCCGCGTCCATCGGGGGTTCTAGCCGGATTTTCGGGGGGTCTTGGGGGGAGTCTTCCGCATGCCGTGAAACCAGATTTCCACAAAGTTTTTCACAGCCCCGCGCCTCGCTTCCCTCGAAGTGACCTTGAACTGAGGCGAGAGGATCGGAGAGATGAGCGCGAAATGCCAGATCGAGGTCTTGAGCTGGAGCGCGGCCGTGAGCGGATCGATGTCGTCGCGCAAGTTCCCGCGGTAGATCTCGCGCTCGATCGTGTGGGCGAGCGCGCGCATGACGGTTGCCGGAAGGTCGAACAGGAGCTCGCGAACGATCTCCGGCCGCTCCAGCATGGCGAAACTTGCGATCCGGACATATTTTTCGTCGAGCCGATCAAAAAACTCGAGCATCGCTTTCCGGAGCGCGCGCTCGAAGTTCGAGTCATTCTCGAGGATGCGGGCGAGCTCGGCGTTCGGCATGCGGCCGGATTCGAACGCCTCGCGAAGCGCGGCCTCGAAGAGCTTCTCTTTTGAACCGAAGAGTCGAAAGAGCGAGCCCTCGGTACAGTCCGCCCGATTGGAGATCTCTTTCGTCGTGGCACCGTGGAAACCGGCCTCGGCGAAACAGTCCTTCGCGGCCTGGAGGATTTTGACGGCGGTTTTTGTCGACACTGGAGGGGGACCCTGTGGCCTCTGAAATTTGCTGTTCTAGAATCCGAACAAAGACGGGGACGATTGTAACGGAAGATAAGGAAATGTAAAGCGTCAGTTATTTCAGGGCGAAGGGGTTAGACCGTGTTCGGAAAACGTAACACGGGAGCGAGAGCCTTTTGTCCGGAAGCCGGGAAACCCTACTCGCTCGAACGGACCGGAGCGGGTACTCGCTTCGAGGGAATCGTCTCGGTCACTTTGTCGAACTTCGGCGCCGGGACAAGCCCGCCGGCCGCGGCCATGTGATGAGCGTTCGCTTCGAAGTACGTCTCGGGATCGTTTTTTTGCGGGGGTTCGGTGATCTTCATCGGCCGACGGATGAAGACCCGCTCGCCGCAGACGATCGCGTCGGGTTCACCGTTTGCGGGGAGCTGGACCTCGGCGACGAGGACTCCGTCCTTCGTCTCGAGTCGGATCTTTTGCATGCTCACGGGAAAACCTCCAGGAGAGCGGGCGCCGACGTGATCGGCGCCCGACAGTTCCCGCGACGCCTCACGACGCCGCGGTATCGACGAGCCGAGTGTACCTCAAAACCTGATCCCCGCTCCGACGAAAGCGGTCCCGCCGATCACTCCGACGGAGACGACGAAGGGTCCTCGAGAGTAGGAAACCTGTCCCCCGAACACGTTCCGGCCGGCGTGAGTGTCATAGCCGGCGAGACCGGCTGCGGTCCATCGCTGGATCCTGGGGATCGGCTGATCCTGGACGGGGACATCGATCCCCCCGACGACCTCGCCGTTCGGACTCGAAGCGATCACTCGCTGAGTTTTATCGGGAGCTCGTACGAGGGTCAAGTCGACCGTTACAGGGGGGCATCCGGCGACGCTGTAGGGCCCTGGGGAGAGTTCAAGGGATCCCGGAGGGGTAGCAGGACCCCCCGAAACTCCCCCCGCATTTCGACTGCTAGGCACCTTCACGGTGGGGTCGACCGTAACCTGTACAATTCGCTCGACTTTATCCCCTTTCGGGATCTCCTGCGCGGGTTTTAGTGGACTAGATCCCCCAGGCGCCCCCGGAAGTAGTCCATCGGGCGCCCGCTGGAGCTCGAGGGATCCGTCCGCTTGCCGGACGGCCGGCGCCGGGGGTTCGGGTTTCGCGGGTTTCGGCCGGTAGATCCCCCAGGCGACGAGGAA
>QGNH01000303.1_pt1 | contig 11591 bp, 14 predicted proteins | sample 1735481 | NCBI WGS metagenome assembly QGNH01 (sample SAMN09239004, study PRJNA386568) | Viral metagenome, whole genome shotgun sequencing project. | reverse complement strand
ACTTTACTTTATATCTCTTTCAGCCCGTAAAAAGTACTTACCCGAGGATATGAGAGATATCCTTGATGGTTCTTCAGAGATGTTTGAACGGAAACTAATAGAAAAGAAAGACTGGAATCTATTTTTAAGAACCATTAGACGTTATGAATGCAATGATGGCGCTTATATATCATTAGAGGGAGAACCGTATCCTAATGATGCTATGATAGTGTATATGAATTTCAACCCCTGCGATGTTATTAAAGCCTATGAAGAGTTCATCATGGATTCAACAAAAAATATGATGGCATTAGCATTGGGCAGAGGATCATCACCAGATTACTTTAAAAGAGTTCAACATAATCTAATGACTGCTATGCATCATAGTAGGGGGACTAAACATTATATTGATTTAGATATTGATTTTTTTGATGGGGCTAAAGATATAAAATCACTACAAGTTATCCTTAATGTATTGAGAGAGAAAAATGTTCAATTCTTTGTCATTGAAACTCATGGTGGATATCATGTTTTAATAAAAGTAAATACTATTCATTTTAATTATATGGAAATAATGAAAGAAATCCAAAAGGATTCAACAAAAATTCAAGATATTATGAACAATAGTCAGGGCATGGTGAGTCTCCCTGGTACTATACAGTCTGGATTTGAAGTAAAAGTATTATACGATTTATCTTCCTTTTAGTATTGACATTTATTATATTACATAGTATATTCCTATTATGAAGAACTCATTAGAAGGGGGAGTCTAATGGAATATATGAGTGAAAGAAAATTAGTTGAGATGGAGAATGAGCAAGGATATTGGGCTCGTGGTACCAAAGTATGGGGAGTAACAGGAAGTCACCATGTTGATTTTATGATGGAGCACCCTGATTATTTTGATACTACTACCAAAGAAATTCTTAATATGTTTAAAGCTAATAATGAAACTCTAGAGCATGATAAAATAACGAGAGAACAGTTAATTTTCATTGCATGTAAACAAGGTTGGATTAGGGTTCGTCATTATATTACTCCACAAAATTTTTGGTCTATTCAATGTGATAAAATTAAGCTTAGAGAAAGAACCATACGAGATTTTATTGAAGATTTTGCTCTTAAAAATAAGCTTATGGAATATAATGCTAAATTGATTATCATTGGATTGGATTCTAATGATGAAATGGATATATACAAATCTGAGGAAGGTGGGGCTGTTGCTTTCCTTAGAAAGGTAGGAATGGAGGAAAACTCTGAAGTAAAATTAGATGATTTGCTAAGGGAGTATAAATACTGGACAAAAACTATGTAATTAAAATCCAGAATGGTAAAGCCCATCGATATGATACTCATGGTGCTCATTATAATACTTATTTTTATGATAATGTAGTATCAGGATTAATCCAGAATGATGAAGTGATATTGACATTAAAGGATGGACATGTTAAGATATTGGGGTTGAGTGGAACATTAAAACGTTCAATATAAGGAGAAATAAATGAGTAGAGAGCAAATGATAGTTTATCTTGATAATATCCAGCCTATTAAGGATAAGAGTTATCAACCTTTGGCGGATAGTCTCACTAACTATACATGGCGTATTTCATTTATTGTATTGAGAACATAATAAACCACAAAAAATATATAGGGCAAACATCTAAAACTATTGAAGAAAGATTTTGTGCCCATAAAAAATGCATGATTAGAAGAAAGAATCAAGTTTTGTATGATGCTATGAATAAATATGGTATAGATAATTTTATTATTTACCAAGTGGAAGAGTGTAATAAAGAGAATTGTAGTGAAAAGGAACAGTATTGGATAAAACAATATAACACCACTAATAGGGATTTTGGCTATAATATGACTGGTGGTGGAGAGAAATGTAATAAGCTAGAAGGATGGTCAGAAGAAAATAAAAAAGAACTGTATAAGAAACAAGCTATGAAAAGAAAGAAATCTGCTCAAAAGTTAGGGGTAGAACATTTTAATCAATTACCTGAGAATAGGGTAAAATTAGGTAAACATCTGAAAGGAAAGACCTTTGAGGAAGTTTATGGAAAGGATCGTTCTGATGCTATCAAGCTTAAAATAAGTAGAACCTTAAAAAATATTGGGCATAAGCCCCCTATACACCATGGAGGGAATCATGGGTATCATCTTACTAATGAGGATAAGCAAAAAATGAGCGTTGCTCGTAGAGGAAAGACATATGAAGAGATATATGGAATCACAACTGCTAAGGTGATGAAGGATAAAAAAGTAGAAGTTAGCCTTAAAAGACAGTTCAATATCAAAAAAGAATCACTAAAGATAAGAATAAAGGTTCTAGATTATCTTAGTAATAATAAGGGAGTCTCTTACAAAGATATCCCTGTAGGGAAGGCTTCTATTCATAATATTAGAACACTTCTACGAGAAATTGGTATTGACAATTATCAATTTTTTAAGTATAATTTCTTAGGAAATGATAAAGATTGGTGGGAATTCTTCCAATCTAAAATTTTATTTTTAAGGAGTAAATATGCAGAATAACACAGCAGTAGTGATGAAAATTAGTAGGATAGAACCTATAGTAGGAGCAGATAACATTGTCAAAGCTATACTTAGCCTAGAGGGAATAGAGCAGGGGCAGGTAGTAGTAGGTAAAAATGATTTTTATGAAGAAAATAATGTAGTATTTTTTGACTCCAATATGATATTAAACTTAGATTTTATTAAGGTAGTAGATAAGCAATCTCCTGATTATGGTAAGGAGGAGTTTAAGTCAATCGGGAGCTATTTATCCAAAGGTAATCGGGTAAAGGTAGTGAGACTCAAAAATACTATTTCACTGGGGCTTGCAATAGGGGTAGGCAAGTTTAAGCCCTACAATGTTGATCTTGAGGAAGGGAATAGTTTTACTTCCCTTAATGGTGTTGATGTCTGCCACAAATATGTGCCTCCACAGAAGCAGATTCAGGTTCAAGGTAAGAAGGGAAGGAAAGTAAAGAAAACTTCTCGTCTAATCCCTGATCAGTTTCATTTCCATATTGATACTTCACAACTATTGCGAAATGTACATAAGTTTAATCCTAACCAGATAATCAGTATCAGTCGGAAAATACACGGAACTTCAGCTATCTGTGCTAATGCTCTAGTAAAGAGGAAATTAAACCTGCTGGAGAAAATAGCAAAGAGTATAGGAATAAAGATACAGGATACTGAGTACGATTATCTCTATGCATCCAGGTCAGTAGTCAAGAACGATGCTACTACTTCTGGCTTCTACAAGGAAGATATCTGGACTGAGGCTGGAAAAAAATATTTCCTAACTAAACTTCATGCTGGTGAAACTGTCTACTATGAGATAGTGGGATTCCTCCCTTCTGGCAATGCTATCCAGAAGGGATATCGTTATGGTTGTATACCTAATACGTATAAAGTTGCTGTCTATAGGATTACTGCTACTGGTACTGATGGTACTGTGTATGAGTATTCATGGCAAGCAATGAAACAGCGCTGCGAAGAACTTCAGGTGCCTATGGTAGAGGAATTCTACTATGGCAAGGCTTCCGATTTCCCTCTATACTCCAATCCTACCAATCCTGAGTATTGGGTTAGCTATTTTATTAATGAATTGAAGGCTAATTATTTGGAAAAAAAGGCCGAAGATTGCGATGGTAACCCTGATGAGGGTATCGTTATCAGGATCGAGGGTATGAACATCGAGGCTTACAAGCTGAAGTCTGAAGCATTCCTCTTGAAGGAGTCAAAGGCACATGAAGAAGAGGTTATCGATATAGAAGAACAGGCATAAAGGCTCCCCCATGCCCTTTTTAATTAGGCTACCAGAAATGGTAGCCTTTTTTATTACTAAATAAGTAGAGGTATTTTTATGATAGATATGATGTTTGTTACCCAGATCCAATCTAATTTCTCTAACAATGATATTGAATCTTTTGATGAGACTACTCTCTCTATAGATGGAACTCCCTATAATCCGTCACGATGGATAAATGAAATAGGCATGTATTCACAATTAACTTTAGGGTTACAAGAACAAATACTCAATGATATTACTAGCGATATTATTGTATTTATGAATAGATAGTCTCATTTTACCTACTAATTATATAGAGAGGAGATTTTATGATGGTTTCAGCAGCCTTTGTACGTGCATTGAGAAATAATGGTAACACTGCATATACATTTAAGATAAATTTTAGTGGTACTATTATGCTAGTACAGTCAGGAACATACTCCCCAGTGGCGTTCATTCCTCAAAAGTGGATCAATGAAATGGAGACCTTCCCTAATTTGCAATCCTCATTGCAAACAGCAATCCTAACTGATTTCACTTCTACTATCACTACAGCAGCAGCTTCCAACTACTTTACGTCCTCTCAAGCTTCTATCAATGCTCCAGTATTAGTAAATAACTCATTATTAGTTGTAAATAATGGTTCTGATGGCATTACTGGTGATCCTATGACTATTCAATAAGATATTAAATGATGATAAGCTTAACGTTTCTACACAGAATAAAAAACTCATTTCCTGCCTATACAGTAAAACTTATAAATCATGGCACTACTTTTGAATTACAATCAGGAACCAATATACCTATAGTATTTATTCCTACAGTGTTCTAATCTGAAATAGAAAATTTTACTAATTTAACTTTGTTATTACAAAATTATATTGTTTCAGCTATTTCTACTGATATAACTACAGCTATAAATCAGAATTATTTTGTTATACCTCCTCCCTCTATTACTACTGTACAATATAGTACTAAAATATACGGTAATAAATTACCAGGAGACACTATAATCATTCAGTAATCCTCTAATACTAAGTATGCAGGAGTTTTAATGTATACAATAACAGAGTATAACTATGAGGGTGTAGCAGAGGTACAGTGTAATAAATGCGACACTTCCTTCAGTATAGAGTTTTCTGGTGATGATGGGCAAAAAATAAAAGATTCGATAAAAGAGTCTTTATTAGAGTTGGGTTGGACTAATAATTTTTGTCCACAATGCTCTGAGGAACTAACTGAACATGGAGACTCAGACGAATCAGACGAATTTAATACCGATTGTTAAAGATTTATTAGAAGATAAAGGCGATACTTTGGATTACAATAATCCTAAATTTACTTGGGATTTAGTAGACGAAGGAAGTCAAACAATAAATAAAGACAATCCATTTTCAGGATTATAACTAACTAAATAAGGAGATTTATATGTTTATTAGTCATGAATTATTTACTCGGCTTAAAGCTGATATGGACAAGGACTTAGTAGAGCTTACCGATGGTGGTAAAACGCTTCTAATCAATGGTAAGAGTTTAGCTATTCATCTATGGGGAGAAGTAGCCGAGAGGTTCCATCTTCTAACCAAGGAAGCCAAAGACGAATTGTATGCTAAAATCAAAGCAGAGGCAGTAAAGTTATCTAATGAAGCTAAGGCTAAGATTGATGCTATTGATGCTACTATAAAAGCTGAAGAAGTTAAGGTAGCTGCTGATATTGATAAAGGTATTGCTGCTGTTGCTTCTGATGTAGAGAAAGAAGCTTCTACTGTAGCTGTAGATGCAACTAAGGAAGTTGATAAAGTAGCTGTAACTACAGAAAATGTAACTGTACAAGTAGGAACTACTGTAGATACTACTGTTGATACTGCTGATGCTGCTGTTCAAAGCATGAAATAAATTAAAAGCCCTTTGTAATGAAGGGCTTTTTTACAATCCAAATAAAGTTGTATTTTCTTGTAAAATGTTTTGAGAAGGCAGCATTACCATATCAAATATTTTATTATGAAAATCGTAATATTTATCATAATAAATAGTATATCCCTCTCTGGATAATCTATCATGAAATACTTTATCCTTTATATCACTCCACGATATACTAAAAAGGTATCTCGACAAATTTGCCATAAAACCATAGTTTAGCTGCCCATTATAGATGCGTCTATCATCGCCCCATATAACAAAGTCTACACTAGGGGGGGGAATCATACGTTGTATTATGCTTGCTATATAATACTGATATGTCATATAAACCATATCATCAACAGTACTACCTGCTAATTTACATAATTTCCTAACTTCTTCCCCTTTATTATATTCCTTATCATTAATATAGAATCCAGTGCCATTCATAATAGAAAAATCTAAATATAGAAAATCAGCGTTATTCCTTACATCTACCCCTTTACCTATTTGTTTTATTATAATCTTTTCGTTTACTTCCTGCCCTGGTAGTATGCTCCAGTGCCTTTTGCCTTCCTTTTTCTCTTTCTGACGTATATCATAATGGTGAATAACCTCTATAGTATACTTGTCTAGTCTATTTATTTGTTGGGTTACACAAACTTTTTTCTCAGGGGGCATTTTAATACCACCACACTTTTGTATCCCTACTCTAGCATGAGCTATAATAGATGTCATATCCGTAAGAGTGAATGGTAGGGGTAAATTTATAATAAGATCTGTAGAACTATAACAAGTATAATCTTCAAAAACAGAAGTTTTCTTACTATTAGCTAAGATAGCTATTTTTTTCCATTTGAATTTAGGATTATAGTTAATAAAATAAATTAGAAATTTATTTAGCTTTTTACAATATGACTTCCAGGCAAAAGCACTGTTTTCAGCAGTACACCACGTACCCTCTATACCATTTATATATTTAGATGCTATCAATTTAGAGGCTTCATGTGTGAGAGGAACATATCCTATTATATTATCTTGATTATATACCTCAACATAGTCCTCATTTGGAATTAAACCTTCAATACCACTATTTTTTACATTTTTCTTTTTGGCTGTCCTTGATACACTATTGATAAGGGAAGTAAAATCTTCATATTTTAGGTTCTTCCAATTATTCCAATCTATCTGTCCTTCCTCATTTGGGTAAACATTGAAGTATTGAATTATTTGTGATTTCTGCTCAGGAGACAATGCAGGAATTTTACTTATTATATGGTCTTTCTTTTCTGTTAATATCATATTAAAATCCATAATCTAAGTCCAATTGATGGTCATAAGCTCTTTGTGCTGGTGTTGATACCCAGTCAGTCCCTGCATATTTGTCGGGGGTTTCCCAGTCATAATCATCCCTATAGTATACATAATAAGATACTTCAGCAGAATCATATAAAGTGTCTTGTTTACATTTACTTACTTTAATATAGCGACCCAGAATATTCATTAAGTACTCATCAATAGAAATATCATTTTTAATTAAAATATAACTATATTGCAGAGAGGAATGNGCATCTAGATGATGAAGAATTTTTTTAGCATTTATTGGATCTAATAATCTCAATGCCGTTCGTTTTATTTCATAATCATCAATATCGGTGATGTCCCCTCGTAAATTATTAGAAGCTTTTTGAGCATCATCAGGAGTATAATCATTCTCATACACAATATATATACCTCTACCTCTGCCGGTAGCAAATTTTCTCCCATCATCCATAGTCAGCTCATCTAGGAAACCTAAATCAGCATTATCTATACCTTCTCCTACCCTTTGAATTTCGAATGAAGAAGATAAACCTTCAACACTAGTATCTTCATCCTCAATATCATCACCAATTCGAACTAGTTGAACAAAAGAAACCCCCCCTTTTAGAATATCATTTTCAATTTCCTCCTGTATATAACAATCAATAAAATACTCTTTATCTAACTCAGAGCGGGCGTCCCCTGCATCCATTATTAGTACTAAAGCTTTATCAATCAAAGATTTCATCTTATCTACATTAAAGATAAAATTAGGGTATTTGTTAGGAACATTATATCTAGCGGTAGCTGACATTGAACTAAATATTACTTCATCCTTCCAATTCCAGGCTTGATAGTCAAGATTTAGCCACATTCTTATTGCTATTTTACCCCATGTGGAATCAGGATTATAGTCTACAAGATAAAGAAAACGATTATTATTATCGCCCTCTTCAGATACATAATTATCCCAAAAGTTTCTATTATTGTGCAGTGCAACACACCACTTACCTGTTGTTTTACTAGCACCCACATAAGAAGATGCTATCATTTTTGATGCTTCCCAATCCAGCGGGCAATATCCTACAATAGTACCACTGTTATAGGCAATAATATAATCAGTTCCTTCATCTAATCCGTTAATACCAGTATTCTTTACCATTTTCTGTCTAGCAGTTTTACTAATTTGAGATAATAATGGAACAAAATCATTATAGGTTAAAGTACGCCAATCATTCCAATCTATTTTAGATTCATAGTTTGGATGTATTTTGAAGAAATCCTTTATCTGTTTTTTCTGTTCATCACTTAAAGAAGGTATCATGTTTATCATAGCTTCTTTTGTTTCTTGTAATAGTGTATTATAATCCATAATCTAAATCCAATTGATGGTCATATTTTCTCTGTGCTGCTGTTGATACCCAATCATCATTATTTCTCTTTGTTCTATTATATTCTTCTTGGTAATAAATATTATAGGTATTACCAGAATAATCCTCAACGTCTAGCTCTATATATGCTTTAGTTCGTTTGAATTCCTCTTTATTATAGAATTTAAAATTATTGCTCAAGAGATCTTTCATCCCCGACTCTAATGCTTCTTGTTTTACTATGATATAATCATAAGAAGGATGATCAAGATACTCTTTTAAATTTCTTTCTGACTCTAACTCGGAAGAGTCAATATCCATACTCTCATCATAAGTCCATATTCTACTTGCTTCTCTCTCTGCATCTTCCATAGTATAATCTTCTGTATACTCTATATATAGCCCTCTACCATTATTGATATTAAATCCTTCAAATTCATTTAACATATCTAAGTGATCTGGTAAAGGCTCTTCATTTGGTAATAATTGATATATATCAAATGAAGAAGAAGTTTCGTTAGTAGCATTTTCTTCTATATCATAATCATCACCCTGGAAATAATATAAACTATATTGACAATAACCAGCAAAATGTGGTGAAGGTTCATCTTTTATTTCACCGTAAAGACTACATTCAAGATAGAGTATCTTAGGCTGTAAATCCTCTGTTTCTACATAAGATAATGGTTTTATCTGTCCTGTTCTATATGCGACTAAAACTAATCCATCTTGTCTACCTGTAAATACTATACCTGCGCATAATAAAGTGAAATTTTTTATATTGCGAGTACACTCACGAGCCACATCTGAGGTAAATTTGGTATTATTAGTTTTTCTTTGATATTCTTCTCGTTCTTTAGGGGTTAATAACATCTTATAGTAAAGGAATTGATAATCAATAAAATTCTGTTCAGTGAATTGTCTATTAGGATATCGTTTATTATGCTCTCTAAATAGGGGTGTTTTCACAAACTCATTATAGTCAAAGAAAAAGAAATGACTTAAATTTACTCCAAACTTTACTACATATTGTCCATATTTGGATTGCATGTCTGAAGTAAGCTGAGACTCTAAATCATAAGTGGCATAGAAGCCTCTACCATAGTAGTCTCCTCCTCCTACTTTAAATCCTTCTTTATTTATTGAGTCTATTAGTTTTTCTTCATTAGTTCTATGGTATACCGTAGCTACATTACCATAAATAGTCTCATTAAGCATATATAATTAGTCTTACTGAAACCCTAATTTTCTAATCAAGTCTTCGGTGTTTTTCTTTATATCATCGTTAGTTAGGATTACTTTATTTTCATCCCAAATCTGTAATAATGATTGTCCATCAGTGGCTAAATACTTATGAGCAAGATAAACAGCACCAGCAACAGCATCACTACAGTCCTTGGCATTTATACCTAGTACAGAGGTATCCCAGGCATAATCCGCAGTAGCAGGATTGGGGGAATCACCCATAGTATGATTTATAGTGAGAGTTTTACTCCGAGGACGCTGTGTGATTCTCAATGACTTTAGATTATTTTTTATGAATACATTTCGTCCCATCTTCAAATTCCCCTGTTCTATTTGTTGCGCTAGAAATAGGTAGGGGTCCATAGTTTCATCTACGGATATATGGTCCATTTCAATTTCCGCTCTCTCTAGGTGCTGTAATGCTGCTTCGGACTGAAAAGTATCGTATGAACCCATTATTATTGGCATTTGTCCTTTAGTAAATACATCGAATATGAATTCTTTAATAGCATCTAGATTGATTCTTCCTCCGAAAGGATGTATAGGTAAAACAAAGTCTACTATATACATGATATCATGTTCTATATCTAATGCTTTATCAGTTTTCTTTCTTTCCACATGTACAAAAGCTATGGCAGACATATCATTAGATACTGATTGGTCAATATGAAACACCCGAGGAATCCCCGGTTTATAGTAAAAATGATAACCAAATCCTGCTTTCTCAAAAAGAGTATCCCGTATGACTTTCCATATCAGTTCATGAGGTTCCATACGAGCATCAACATGAAGACAATGTTCTATAGATTTCATCTGTGGTACAAAGCAATTATTTATTTTATCATAATCATAGAATAATTTATCCAAATTTCCTTGTGGTATGCCAGCAAAGTCCTTTAATGATTTATGTAAATCATCATGGAATAATTGATACATACCATTAGGGTCACTAATAGTTCCATAGGGAACCCTAATAATATCACTTTCATCATATCCTTGAATATTATTGAGAATAGTGGGGGGTTTTCCCGATCCTCCTTTGAATACAGGAAATGTATGTTCTAGATTAGAAAATTCTTCTGGTTGCCATTCCCATTTAGCCCCTTTTATAATAAAATTTTTAGGGCTATTAGGTGCATCAAACATACAATAAGTATCAATAGGGGATTCCAAATCATTAGGTGAAGAGTCTAAAATAGTTCTACCCCAGTAGTTTCCCATCAAACGAGAATCAACACGACGCTTCATATCATTAAAAAGTCGCATAACAAACTCATCACTCTTTCCTGCTTGTCGGAAAAATGTTATCTCTGACATAGTACCACATATAATAGTCAGCCCTAGTATAGTAACAGGATTTGAAGCTAACTTATAGTGAAGATTATTAGAGAATTGTAAAGCAGATACACCATACCGGGAGGCTGTAGTCCAATATAGAGTATCTATTTTCTTCTCCCGTTGATAATCCCGTTCTCTTTTTATCATATCCTCTCTAGTTCGTACCTTACAAAAGAAGGTAGAGCCTTCAAGCATATTTATGAAAGGGGATAACAATAATTCTGATGTTTTACGTAAATTATAAGAACATAATACAAAGCTCAATGTCTCTGAAGACATAATTCCAAAATATTTCTTTGGGTCCCGCATTAATGCTAAATGAACAGTCATATAGAGATTTATCAATACTGATAATGTAGTTTTGCCTGAACCAATGTAGGTATATAAAACAGCATCTCTATAGGGTTCCTTGTCGTTCATGAATTCAATAAACCATTTTCGTACTCGTGGATAAATGGATTCAGCGACAGGTCCTAGATACTTAGCAGTTAGAAATTCCTCTGGTGTAGGGGGTTTTAATTGATAATTTACTCTCCAACTATTATTTAATAAATCCAATTTGGCTTTAGCATTTAAATTATCATTACTTATTATTGAGTCTAAAGCTGTCTGTATCTTACTGATATCTAATTGATTATAAACATCAAACATAC
>QGNH01001014.1_pt1 | contig 11592 bp, 13 predicted proteins | sample 1735481 | NCBI WGS metagenome assembly QGNH01 (sample SAMN09239004, study PRJNA386568) | Viral metagenome, whole genome shotgun sequencing project. | reverse complement strand
GAACGAGATTAAGAAATGGAATAAGGTGATCGAAACTATGGGTCTCCGCATCAATTGACACAGATGGAGTTCGCGACGCGTCGGGCCGACTGGCAATAGTCGGCCCAATTTCATACTAAGAAAGCCCCGCCCTGCAATGACTGTCGCTGTCATGAAGACGATCGACCTGCATACGCATGTTGTGCCTCGCACGATCATCGATGCAATGCTGAAAGAGCCTGACCGTTTCGATGCCAAGGGCGCGGCCGGCAACGGCGTCAAAACCGTCGAGCGCGAAGGCGTACCTTATTTCGAGAGCAATGGCCGCCTGAGCCCGATTGATCGCGAGCTCTACGACGTGGAGGCCAAACTCGATGCGATGGACCGTATGCAGATCGACATTTCGGCGCTTTCGGTGGCGCCGCCGACTTATTTTTATGGTCTGAGCGCGGAAGCCGGACTTTATGCCTCCAAGTTAAGTAATGACGGCATTGCGCAAATGGTCGCCAAAAATCCGGCACGTTTGCGCGGTATGGCGACACTGCCGATGCAGGATCCTGACGCCGCGATCTGCGAACTCGAACGAGTCGTGAGAGATTATCAATTCAAGGCCGTGGAGCTTGGCACCTCAATCGAGCGGGAGCAGCTGGCGCACCCGAAATTTCGTCCGGTACTAAGGACGATCGAACAACTCGGCTGCTTTATCTTCGTCCACCCCTATGCCTGCTCGGCGAAGGGAGGGATGGAAGGCTATGAGCTGTTCAATACTATCGGTTTTCCGCTCGACGAGGTCATCATGGTGGCGCACCTGATGTTCAGCGGTGCGCTTGACGAACTTTCGCGCCTGCGTATCCTGATCGCCCACGGCGGCGGCTTCGCGCCCTACCAGATCGGTCGTTTTGACTGTGCGCATCGCAATCGGCCTTCCGCTCGTGTCAATACCAAGACCTCACCGCGCGAGCTGTTTCGCCGTTTCTTTTTCGACGCACTGACGCACGACCCGAAGTCGCTCAGGCTGCTAATCGATCAGGTGGGAGCAGACCACGTGGCCATTGGAACCGACAATCCATTTGACATGGGCTATCAGGATCCTCTTGGCGAACTCGATAAAGTGCCAAATTTGACGGCCGAAGAGCGGGCGTGCGTTTGCTGCGGCACCGCGCTGTCACTACTCGGAGAATGATCGTTCAGCCGTGTGCTTTGTTAGTTCTGGAAATGAGATTTCGATCGGGCTTCGGACACCCGCTACGTTCCGTAACCTTCCATTCTGCGAATCCAGTTCGCTCGCCCGCGCAAGGCTTTGCTCAATTGAATCGTATTTGGCGATAACGATCGACAAATGTTATGCGTCAAGTCGCGGACGCCAAAGGCCCCCATTAATAATCACCAACCTGCTTCGTCCCTCCTCCCCACCCCATTGTGTTATAGTTTGAAACCGCTATAATGGTTTCAATGAAGTACAAGCGTAACCAACTCGAAGACGCATTTTCGAAGCTGCTCGAGCCCAAAGCGCGCCGGCCGAGCGCGGGCTTGCGCACGCGGTTGAGGCGGCTTTTGGAAATCGATCGAGCGCTGGGTCGATCGGCGCGGTCCACCGATCCGAGCCAGTCGCGTTACGCTTTCTTTAGCGATGATCCGCCGGGTCGCGGGGTTGAGATTCAATTCTCGGAGTACGAGGGTTTTGCGCTTTTCACCGCATTGCAGCTGATGAAACATGGCTGGATCCAGGCAGTCGTTGTGTCGATTTTGCGCCGCGCAAGATCCGAACTTGAACGGCATCATGCTCGCATTCTTCGCGGCAAGACCGAATTAATCGGCGTGAGTTTGGAGGGCAAAGCGCCTGTTCTTGTCGTCATAACGAGCGCAGGCACGACGCCCGAGGTCGAGGAAGAGGCTTTCGCCTGTGCCGTGCGCGAAGGTTATCGTAAAGCAATTGAATGGACATGGGAGAATAGCGAACGCGGCCACGGGTTTGCGATCTTTGAGATCGTCGCCAATGCGCGGGGCTTAGCCGCGCAATTGGCGACGACCGAGCCGCGTCATCGCGGCCGACCTGGTTAGAAGCAACTCCAGACAGAGGTGAAATGTGAAACCTGACCGTAAATTATATCCATCACGACGAATTGAAACCTCTGTACGAGCTTCTAAACGTAGGGTTTCAAATCCCGAAACGGAAGCAGGCCTTGCAGTACGAGATGGGCTGCCGTGGATCGTTAGGATGGTGCCGCCCGGGCTTCTAAAAGCCGCGGAGCGAAACCCGCGCACGCATTCTAAGAAGCAGATTCGTCTGGTCGCTCAATCCATCAAGCGCTACGGCGTCGTCAATCCGGTGGTAACGGATCGGCACAACTGCGTAATTGCTGGCCATGCGCGGCTCGAAGCATGCCGACAATTGGGCCTGCCCTTTATCCCAGTCATTCAGATCGAGCATCTTAGCGAAGCCGAGCTACGCGCTTACGCGCTCGCTGATAACGCGTTGTGTGACAAGAGCGGCTGGGATCGCGACCTGTTGGCGATCGAACTCAGTGAGCTAACCGATCTCTTACCTGCTGAAGGGATGGACGTTTCCTTGACCGGTTTCGAAGCGGCCGAAATTGATCTGCTGCTGGCCGACATGGGCGCCTCGCGACCAGAACCAGAAGACGACCAGCCTCCCGTGACCCCTAACCCAGCGACACGCCGAGGCGATTTGTGGCTGATGGGGAAACACCGACTCCTATGCGGTGATTCGCGGGAGGCCAGTAACTTCATCCGCCTGATGAACGGCACATCGGCGGCGGCCGTCTTTTGTGATCCACCTTATAACCTTCGCGTCAAGGCGATCGGCGGCCGTGGAAGCATTCGACATCCAGAATTTGCCTTCGCTTCTGGTGAAATGTCCCCGCCGCAATTCCGAAAGTTCCTCACTAAGACGCTCGGCAATGGCGCTCGCGTCTCTGCAGAAGGAGCCGTCCATTTTGTTTGCATGGACTGGCGTCACATCGGCGATCTGATTGAGGTCGGACGCGACCTTTATGATGAAATGTTGAATCTCGTGGTCTGGAACAAATCGAATGCGGGCCAAGGGTCATTCTACCGGTCGCAGCATGAGCTCATCTGTGTTTTTCGCGTTGGCAGTCATCAACACAGAAACAATGTCGAACTGGGCCGTTTCGGCCGCAACCGCTCAAACGTCTGGACATATGCGGGCGTCAACACGTTCGGCCGGAATCGCATGGAGGCGCTGACCCAACACCCGACGGTAAAGCCGGTCGCGCTCGTCGCCGATGCTCTGCTCGATTGCACCGCCCGTGGCGACGCGGTGCTCGATCAGTTCGCCGGGTCGGGGACGACCATCTTGGCGGCCGAGAAAGTCGGCCGCATCGGCTTCGGCATCGAATTCGAGCCCGGCTACGTCGATGTCGCCATCAAACGGTGGCAGAAATCGACGAAACTTGAAGCAACGCTTGCAAAGGACGGACGAACTTTCGAGGAAATCTGCGCCGCCCGCTCCATTGCGGAGGCGAGCCATGCCTGACCGGAAGCGTTCAAAGACCGCCGATTACGACGTCGGCTATCGACGCCCACCCAAGGCAACGCAATTTGCAGCCGGCAAGAGCGGCAACCCGAAGGGACGGCCCAAGGGTAGTCGGCCAGTTGGGGCCGTCCTGCAGGACATAATTCAACAAAAGGTGCCCGTCACCGAAAACGGACGGACGCGCCGAATTCCTGCTCTCGAAGTGATTATCCGCCGGCTCGCCAACGACGCCATGCGAAGCGATCCCCGCGCCATCAAACTGTTGCTCTCGTTGGTCGATCGTTACGGGGAAACGTCCGCGACGAAGGTCCAACTTGGCGAAATGTTGGCTGAGGATGAGACGATCCTTTCGGAATATCTGCACGACTCCGCGAGCTTCGCCTCGGCCCGTCCGTCACGGCGCGTCAACAAGGTCTTAAATGATGAGGATTAAACCCCGCATCGTTGAAGCTTTGGTGCGCAATGATTTCAGGGCTTTCGTGCACAAAGGTTTCGTAACCCTTAGTCCAGGCCAACCCTATTTTCGAAGTTGGCACGTCGACGCGATCGCTTGGCAACTCGAGCGCGTCCGCCGCGGCGAGTTGCGGCGGCTGATCATCAACATGCCGCCGCGCTCGTTAAAATCGATCACGGCCTCAGTTGCCTTTCCAGCCTTCCTCCTCGGACATGATCCGAGCCGGCGTGTTATATGCGTGAGCTATTCCGGTGATCTCGCGAAAAAGCACTCCAACGACTTCCGCGCCGTGGTCGAATCGCCTTGGTATCGATTGGCATTCCCCAACGCTCGGATTGGACCGTCGAAAAACACTGAAACCGAAATCGAACTCACCGCACGCGGGTTCCGCTTAGCAACCTCAGTCGGCGGCACGCTGACCGGTCGTGGCGGCGACATCATCGTCATTGACGATCCGCTCAAACCGGATGATGCCATGTCCGAAGCAAAACGGACTGCGGCAAATCAGTGGTTCACCAACACGCTTTTATCCCGTCTTGACGACAAGCGCACGGGCGCGATCGTCGTCGTTATGCAACGCGTCCATATCGACGACCTGACAGGTTTTTTGTTGAGCCAATCAGAGGAATGGGAGGTCTTGAGTCTGCCCGCCATCGCGTATTCCGACGAGGCAATTCCGATTTCGGCCGAACGCTCCTATCACCGAAAGGCGGGCGAGGCACTTTCACCCGAGCGAGAGCCGCTCCACGTTTTGGAAGCGTTGAAGCTGCAAATCGGCAGTGACCCGTTTTCCGCACAGTATCAACAATCACCGGCGCCCCCAGGCGGGGCGATGGTGAAACGCCACTGGGTCAAGCGCTATTCGGAGCTGCCACCCGAATCCGAACGCTTGTTTATCCTCCAGAGCTGGGACACGGCTAGCAAGGGTGGCCCTGACAATGATTGGTCTGTTTGCACAACATGGATCTTCACGCGCAATAAGCGATGCTATCTCGTGGACGTCTGGCGGCAACGGGTCGACTATCCGACACTAAAGGCAAACGCCGTACGTCTAACTACAATCTGGAAGCCTCGGCGCGTTTTAGTGGAGGATGCTGGCGCCGGCACATCTCTTGTTCAAGAACTTCGGAGCAACATTGCCGGAATCATCGCCGTAAAGCCGGAGGGAGACAAGGCAAGCCGAATGTCCGTCGCCAGCGCGAGGTTTGAGGCACAACAGGTTTTCCTGCCGGAGCGTGCGCCCTGGCTGCCCGACCTCGAGGCTGAACTATTCGCTTTTCCAGGGAGCCGCCATGACGATCAGTGTGATTCAATCAGTCAGGCGTTAATGCACAATAACATGTCGTTTTGGGAACTGCTTAGCCCAGAAGATTTGCAACGCATTCTCGCCCAATCGAGAATTCCCACGCAGCGCATTGCACTGCAAAGACGCGGCATCTTTACTACATAGAAAGCATGTCGGTCCGCGTAACGTCCATTATGGAATATTTCTCTGAGAACACTCTCGACGCCGGCTGATAAGTCATCTTTCGTTTTCAGTTCCTCCTCCAACAGCGTCCAGAAAACTAACTAGCATAGCGGCAATGAGCGAGGGTCAGCCGTCATAGGCCGTCCCATCGTAGCGCAGCGAAGATGGACGCCCGGAGGGTTGCCTTGACGGCGCGGGCAAGGTCCCGGCTTTTTGCGCGAGGGATCGTCACCCGAAGGGCCGAGACAAACGTTCCGTCGCTTGGCGGCAGCGGCTTAGCTCGGTGAGTGATGCGAGTAGAGCCCGACGGCGAAGCCGGCGCGCCCAGCCCTGAATATTAGAGATGTGTTTCGAGGCTGCCTTTTTGCTAGTCGACTCGTCAACTTACGGGTGCAACTATGGAGACCATGGATGAACGGCCAGCCCAGATTGCGACGATTTGCGAATGCATCGACCACTGCTTTACGTTCGGAATGTGGTGTGACGATTTCGCAAAGCGCGTCGACTCCGAAGATCTGATTGCTGGTTTAGACAGAGCCTTTGAGCTCGTTTCTGATGCAACTCGATTGCAGAGTTTCCTAGCGTTGCGAAAGCTGGATGACTTTCTGGGCGGCGTGAAGCCACAGCCGGACGATTTGATTGCCGCGAGCTTTGGGATCGACGTGCCTAGCGTGCTAGGCGATGTCGGAGACAAGTTCCTTTCGTCGACCGAGCGCGAGAATTCTAACAAGCAGGTGGCTCATCTAACGGAGCGTCTTTCTCTTGATCCGGACAGCGAGGTCGACCTTCAAGTGATCCTCAAGCGCTCCATGCCTGTATTCTCACGCTTAGTATCGGCACTCCGCAAAGCGGATACTCACAAAGAGGCTGCCCAATGGCTCGACCGGACCGACGCTCTGATCGAGCGCGCGAGCAAGTCACAAGCTTAAGCCGCTCTGTTTAGGTAACAGCCTGTAACGCGAGATGCGCTGGATGTTTAACCGCTACTGCGCGCACCGGTAACAGCGCGTAACATTTTCGGTAACACGCGGGGGGCTGGACGGGCTGATGCGCGCCACCCCTGCTCTCCGCGTGATACAGACATTCGCGACTAGGGTCTGATAGCTTAGGCTGTCCAATTGGGGTGGGGCTATTCGACATGGACGGCTATCAATTCTCCGCCACGATCTTTCAATCGCTCGTCTCGCTGGCTTGGCCAGCAGCCCTAGTTATTTCTGTCTGGCTGTTTAGAGAACGCTTAGCGACGCTGCTCCCGCTCTTACGCGTCAAGTACAAGGACTTTGATGTGTCGTTCCGCCTTGATCAGGCTGAGAAGGAGGCGGCGGCATTGCCGCCGGCCGCGCCAGAGACGCCAGAGGCTCAGCCTACCCAAGAGGAAAAGGATAAGTTTGATCGCGTGGCGGAGATATCACCCCGCGCGGCAATTTTAGAAAGTAGAACAGATGTCGAGGAGGCGTTGAGATCAGTTGCTCGAACGGCAAACCTGCTGACGCCGAGGATACAATCATTTTTAGGGCTAACTCGTCTATTGCGCAGCAAAAATGTTATCGATCCGCAGACATCAGCTCTTTTGGATGACCTTCGCGTTATCGGCAATACAGCCGCTCACAACACGGACACATCGTTTACAATGGAAGACGCGAGACGCTTTCGAACCTTGGCACAAAATATAAGCAAACGACTGCTGATGATTGAGTACAATCTAGTATCTGGATAAGATTCCGTCGCGACGGTGAAGGCCTGCAACTTGTCAGATTTGGATTACTTCACAGCGCTCTGCGAGAGACGTGCTGCTTCGGTGGTAATTTCCTTCCGCAGCGTTCTTTTTAAAAGCGGAGAGACGCCAGCGCACAACGAATGCCACAAGAACGTGGCAAAGTGGGTGGAGGAGAATTTTCAACACAAACCGATTAGGGGGTGGCTAGATTTGGGTAGCCTATTGGAAGCACATTCGGTCGTAGCTGATGCCGATTGCGCGATATTCGACATCACGCCCTCGCGCGCACCGGGTCTCCGTTTCCTTCGCCATATCGGAACCGAGACCGAGTTCTGGGCGCTCCTGCCGCGTAATAACCAGGTACACCTTGTACACTATGGCTTGGCACTTTTCTGATAGATAGGATCGCCCGATGCTTCGCGCGGCATACAACTTGCGCCGCTTATCTAGGCTAGAAACTGAACAAATGAACATGCCGGGAAGAGATGACGGCTGCCTCCGATAGGAACGACGATGACGCTTATTCGATTCGGTATGTCGCATTCGTTGACATACTTGGATTCAGCGAGATTGTTGTCAGAAACGCCGAGCCTGATAGGGTAAAGCAGCGCAATGCGTTAGTGAAATTATTGCACAAGGCTGGAGATCGCGGCGTTGATCAGATTTTCGGCATTGATTTTCGATATCAGCAATTTTCAGACTCAATTATCATGTCCGAATCACCAACCGGTGGTGGGTTGAGTAATCTGTTGGACGCAGTCTCGGACTTGACCGGAGAATTGCTAAGCAAGGGTCTTTTAATTCGTGGTGGAATTGCAAAGGGTGCTCTGCATCACGATGACAAGCTCGTGTTCGGGCCCGCATTTCTGGATGCGTATCGAATTGAGTCAACAATCGCCGAATTTCCCAGAGTAGTATTAAGCAGTGAAGTCTACAAAGACGCGTTGGGCTCCATTAGGGATGAAGATCCCTTTGGTCAGATCAAGAGCCTCATTAAGCTGGCGGACGATGGTCCAGCATTTGTGCATGTGCTCGCGGACTTACTAAAGGAAAAACCGCGGCGTAAAGATTGGCATTCAATTGGTCCAATGATTGTCCGGCTCCTACGGGATGCAATGCACGACCCACGCCGTTACAAAAAATTGAAATGGCTTGCTATTTACTGGAATGAGACAGTGCAGGGCACCTTGTACGCACCAATTCCCTTGCGTAGCGATATTTAGCTCCAAGGTATTTGATTAGAGAAAACAAAACGCAGATTGTTATACTCATGGAGCTGCGCTCCACCATTGGCAATTTGGCCGCATTACACGCTGCGTAAGTCAGGATTTGATGCCTGCTTTGGGTAACCACAGAGACAAGGCCTAACTCTTCACTGCTTCTCGAGAAGACATTCGTCGTTGTCAGTCTGACCACTTTCGCAGTAAACCCCGGTGGCTGAGCAGAACAAAATCGAGAGTGGAACCATTGATACCGCAGACGCGAATTTGTTCTTTGCGTCGGTCAATACATCAGCCGGCAACTTCTGCAATTCCCCCAACGTGTCAGGCTGAAGCTTGAAGAATACGAAATCTTTACCTACGCGAACAACCCAAGGCGGTCGGAAAGGATTGCCAGTGATGGAAATATTAAGTCGTCTATTTTTTATCGTCGTTTCCGGAAGCGTCTTTTTATAGATATCCTCGCCAACTTTGCTCTGAAATTTTAAGACGGCAGCAGCGAACGCAGTTTGGTCTTTATCGTCCGAATCGTAGCATTTCCCATCCAACCCGAATGTTATTCGGTTGATGACCGCTGGCCCCATCCCTTCGTTTTGTAGAACGAATGAGAACGTGTCGACATCAGCAAAAAATCCCAGAATTGGCTGTATTGATGCTTCCCTATAGGTAAGGTCGCGCTCCTGACTTATATACGTCAGGCCAAGCGAGCAGCCTGCAATCACCATCGAGCAGAGCGCAATGACAGTCGTCGCATTGCGTCCGATGAACGCGAAAAACCTCCTGGCGGTATTCATCTCCCCTCCCGCGGCTCGCACGCTTGGTTTGAAACGCTGGCTGCTAAAAACGGCAGGCAGCAAACCTTTCCCACATAGTCTTTGCGTTGAATTTAGCTAGTGTGCATTGATACGCGTCAAGCAGGCCACTCGTTGCGGGATAAGGCTCCAATTTATTTACCGTGACCCCTTCGTTTGAAGATATGCTGACCGAATAGAGGCCATGTGCTCCGTAACAATTCTCATTACAATTTGGGTCCGAAAAATAGTGATCCTTTCCCGGAGCGACGACTGTCAGAAGCATTTGAGTATAGCCAGCGCCGCCGAATGCCTTTTTAAACCCGACGGTAACAGCGCCCCCTATTATATTTGCATTGGAATCGTAGCGAAGTGTGTTTTCTTCGTAGGTAAAATAACTATTTGAATAGTGTTCCTTGAATTTGTTTCGTTCCTTTCTGGTTTTCGGATCGAAATCTATGCACGAGCCAACCATGATGTCGACTTGGTCAATAAAAACGACCTGACGATTGTATTTTTCTAATTCATGCAAGAATTTATCGTATTCTTGAAGATTCACGTCCGTTTCATCCGTCTCGTAACATCCTGGAATATCGATACCCTTCACAATTGGAAAAGACGCGGGCACTCGATACCCCAATATCGCCACAGTGCTAGCTATCGCCGCTAAGGCACTTACGACCCCAGTTAATATGAAGGCAATAAGCCGCTTAAACATCATGCTTCAGCTCTTTATTGAATTTTCTCAATCAGTGTTGGGTCATCGCCATCAGCCCGTGAGCTATTCACCCGCCTTGATACTGCATGTTTTTCTAAAATATTCTCAGCCGCGGGTTTCATCAACGCAACGGCATCTTTGGCATCACCACGTTCCCATTGCTCGAAGTCAGCGGACTCAAGAATGACCGGCATACGGTCATGCACCTCAGCGACAAATTTATTCGGCGCAGTGATCACCATCGCGCATGATTTCAAATCGTCGCCCGTCGCCTTGTCTTTCCAATTGGACCACAACCCTGCGATCGTGATCACCTGCCCGTCGCGCCGTGTGAAGTAGTACGGCTGCTTCCCGCTCGTGGTGTCGTGCCATTCGTAGTAACCTGAGACGGGAATAAGACAGCGCCGCTTCTTGAAGGAATCGCGAAACATCGGCTTCTCGGCCACCCTCTCCGCACGAGCATTGAACGTGGCGAGCTTGAATTCTTTGAGCGACTTACTCCACCAGCTCGGGACCAATCCCCACCGCATCGGAACGACGCCGCGCTTGTCGAGCGCCGGGACAATCGTGTCAATTTCAGTTGTCGGACAAATATTGTAGCGGGGCTGCAAGTTCGACGTGGGCGGCCCTGCGGTGAGCATGTAAAGCTCCCACAACTCTCGCCACGTGTACATTCGTGTGAAGCGCCCACACATATTGCCAATATAGGCAGCGTCACTTGCCGCTCAACTCTCTCCTTACGGCGGGGACGTTTTGCTCCATCGATCTACGGTCAGCTGTTTTGTTGCCTTGCAGCTAGGACATTCGAAGCTCCACACGTCATAGGCAGTGAGAACGGCATGTGGTTCGGCCCGGATGAGCCACATGTCCAGATTGCAGGTTGTGCAGGATGGACGCGCAAAGGCCTCTCCTGGCTTGGACGTGTATGGTCTCATGCGCGATGGACGGAATTCTCGGCATTCGTAGTCATCGACCAAGGACATAGCGGCGGCCTCCCGTTTCCCCATTGACAGGCCAAATTGTTTGTTCTCTTTATGTTCTCATGTCAATTGAAGCCCTTGGCGAGGCCTATCAGCAAGGCTGGCGGGTGCGGGTCCGTTGCGCTTGGGGACCGCGTGACGGCATGAAACGGGTCCGGGAATGTGTTCACGGGGCCGAGCTAGACCTACAGACATTGGTTTGGACAAGGGGGCTGCGTTTCCCTTGGCCCGACTGGAAAGCCGCATGAAATGTCTGCGCTGTGGGTCGCGGCGGGTCGTGCTGCTGTTTGAGCCGCCGTCGGGCGCACGGACGAGGACGGCGGGTGTAGGTTAGAGAAGCGAAACCAACGGGGATGTGATCGCTATTGGTGACGACTTTCCGCAAACGATGGTGCGCCCCGCTCGATAAAGTCACGGCGCCTTTCAGCCAAGAATTTTGCGTACGTTTTCTCGATAATGCGGATGCTGGTCCCGCAGTTGTCTGCGATGACGTTGAGGGGTACGCCGCCCACAATAGCGTTGGCAACGTAGGTGTGCCGCCGAATATAAATTCTTCCATCGAGAGCAAGCCCGGCCTTTTTTGCGCATCCTTTGTATGATGGTTACTGCCCTCAAGAACTAAGTTAGTGCACGGAACGCGCAGTGAACAAAGTCCACGGATTCTCCACGACTCGAAGCGTCGTCTTCACGCTTCGTTCCGTTTTGAGATGTAGTGAGCGATGAAATTGGAAATGAAAAAGCCCGCGAA
>QGNH01001159.1_pt1 | contig 11608 bp, 9 predicted proteins | sample 1735481 | NCBI WGS metagenome assembly QGNH01 (sample SAMN09239004, study PRJNA386568) | Viral metagenome, whole genome shotgun sequencing project. | reverse complement strand
GCGGTCCTCGCTGCCGCTCTCATCCTTTCCGTGCAGCAGCTTGGCAGTCATCAGCCGAGCTCAGCGGCCCCGAGGAGGTCCCGCGCCGCCTTCGCCTCGCGCTCGAGGCGGTCCGCGTAGTGCTCCATTACATCAGCGACAGCCGCTCGCTCGTGTTCCTCGAACGCGTTGACGAACACTTCTGTTGCAAAGTCCGTGCTGATCCGAAGAGCGTGATCCTGGTACTCCTGGAGGAGGTTGGTCGCGATCGGAGTCTCGAGGTCGCCGTTTGCACCGCTCGCCCGCAGTCTGCGCGCGATCTCGAGTAGCGACGGCATAAAAGTGACGAGCTTCTTCTCGATCTCGGGCTCGTAGTCGAACATGAGCTTGATCGGAAAGCGGTTCTTGAAGGCCTGGTTGAGCGGCTTTGTCCCGTTGTAGCCCACGTTCATGCTGGCGACGACCTGGCAGCTCGGGTGGAGGTTGATCGTCTCGTTGCCGAGCTCGGGAACCGTGACCTGACGCCGCTTGTCGAGCGCGCCGTGCAACACCGCCATGATGCGGGGCGGAGCGAAGTTGATCTCGTCGAGGTACAACACCCCGCCGTGACGGATCAGGGTGACGATCGACGACTCGGTGTAGCCGATATCAGTCCCGCCGCGACCGTCCGATCGCAGCTCAGGCCGCCCCCAGAGGGTCGCTGGATCGATCGCCCCATTGCAGGCAAGGCAGACGAGCGGGAGATGCCTCGAGGCCGCATAGGCGTACACAAGCGACGTCTTGCCGGGACCTGTCGGCCCGAAGAGCAGGACATTCTCTTCGGTATCCCTCGCGTGGTCGAGGATGTTCAGATCCTCGACTCCCTTGATCGTCCTCGGGATGTAGTCCTCGCGAAAGCGCCTGTCGGGAACGAGGTCGTGAAGGGGATGGTTTGCAACGGTGTCGGTGTTGCCGCGGCCAGCAGCGCCGTCGCCGTGCGGGTTCGACGCCCGAAGCGTTTTACGGTCCGAATCTTCGGCGAGGTGGGCTGGTACTGCTGTCATCAGGAACGGCCTTTCCTCGAGAGCGGTACCTGCATCCGCCCGCACGTCAGACTACTGCCGAGGCCGGCCGAGACGGCCGGTCGACCTCCTCCGCGCCCGGCAGGATGGGAGCGTGCTCGGCGTCCCACGCAACTGGTCGGAGGTGACGGCGGCGTGGATGACCACTGCGTTGGCGGCTCGGATGCCGGCGACGGTGATCGATCACGTCGACGTTGTGACGGTGGACCACGGCACGAACTGGAGGGCTCGCGTTGCCGTGTCATATTCCAGCGGCGAAGGCCCGCCGACGCTCTTCGTCAAGGTGTCGGGAAGGGTGTTGCATCGCTTGGCTCTCTCGGTGCTCGGCGCACTCGCCACGGAGGCGCGACTCGCCGCAGCTGGCGCAGCGTTGTACGCCGAACATCCGTACCTGTACGCGGGTGCATTCGATAGGTGGCACCTTGCGACAGCGGTGGTGATGGAGGACGTCGAGGGCGCGGGAGGCCGTGCAAACGACGCACTCACACCGCTCAGCGTCGACGAGGTGCAGTCCGGGCTCGAGGGCTTGGCGCGCCTCCACGGAGCGTACTGGGATAGTCCGTTACCACCGTCGCTCGACTTCCTCCGCCCCTGGGGCTTGGGTCGAGCCTGGTCTCTCGTTTCTGCGGCCAGCCTCGCCCACGGCTTGCGCCGACTCGAGGCCCTCGCGCCCGACCTGAAGCCGCCACCCGGGGTGAATGCGCGTCGCCTGGCGGAGCAGTTTCGGCGTAGCGCCATCCTCGCGGCCGGCGGCGAGCAGACGGTGCTGCACGGAGACCCGCATCCCGGTAACACCTACGCCACGGCCCATGGCGGCACAGGCTTCCTCGACTGGCAACTGGCCCGAGTGGGCAACTGGTCGCACGATCTCGGTTACTTCTTGGTCGGGAGCCTGGACATCTCGGATCGGCGAGCGACCGAGCGGCAACTCATCCGGGCCTACCTCGACGGGCTCCGGGTCGCGGGAGCAGAAGCACCGCGCTGGGACGCGGCCTGGGCGCGCTATCGGGCGGCACCTGCCTTCGGCCTTGCCACGTGGGTCCACACGCTCTCTTTCGGCACCTTTCAGCCGGTTCCGGTCTGCCGCGCGATGATCGAGAGATTCGCAGCCGCCTACGACGATCTCGAGACTGGGCGATCGGCTGTCGCAAGCGTTAGGTGATCGGCACAGACGGCCAGTCGCGTTCACACCCCGTGCACACTCGGCAGCGCGGAACTAGCGTTAGCGCGAAATTCCCGTACAAGGAAGGGACTCGGCGTGGGCGATTACGGCGACAGCTACGACATCTGCAGGACCGATGAGCAGAAGGCCGCCTATGTGAGGGGTTGGGACGACTGCAAGAACGGCAGCCCCCAGGATCACGGGGATCTCGGCGAGATCTACTTCCAGTACTACGACCTCGGTTACGAGGAAGCCGCCGGATAAACCCGGTCTTCCCCTCCTAATCGTTGCCGCTCGACCTCGACAGACCGGAGGTCGGGCTGGAACCCGTGGCGAGCCTGATGCTCGCCGTCGCAGACCGGGTAGCGAGCTACTCGTAGGTCGTCGAGGGCCCGAGGGGGGCGATCGCGCGCTGTGCGCTTGCCTCGGGAGAGGGGGCGATCGCCGGCACCGATGTGAACGCATCGGTCGGGAGTGACCACACGCTCCTGACCCGCTCGTGCACGCTCAGCTTGTCGACGATGCCTGGCCATGCGGGCAGTGGCACGCAGGCAATCTCACGGTAGCGGTGCTCGAGAAGATCGTGGAATGCCCACCCCGCAGTGCAACAGCGCCACTCGCCGACGTACACGACGCGCTCGCCCCGCCACTGCCGGAGCGCCTGATAGCCCATGCATTTTCGCAAGTGCGCCTTCTTGTCCGCCAGGGTGTCCGGCCGGCTCTGGTTCGAATAGGGCGGCCAGCAGAGCAAGAGGGTGCGGTGGTTGTGCCGCGGGAGGACTTCGATCGAACCGCGTTCGACGTGCGTGTAACAGGTCGGCGCCTCGGTGTGCCAGGTGTTCTCCCCTGACTGGCCTGGCGGATTGGCGTCGTAGGCGATGATATTTCCGCCGGCAGCTCGGATCATCCACGCCCAATAGCCGGTTCCGGCCCCGATCTCGACCAGCGGCGAGAGGCGCACCAGGAGGTCGATTGCCTGCTGTGTCGGAACCGACCATGAGTACCGGCCACACATCGCAAATCGCTCATTCTTGCGAATGCGAGCGCTCTCTTCGTCGGGGGGAATGTCTTTGACGTACTCCTCGAGGTACGGGTTTTCGATCATCGGGATCGACGCCTCAGAGCTTTGCTACGGCGGGTATTACGGTCGCGGCATACGAGGCGAAGGTCTCTTGCGCGGCGTCGTGCATCAGGTAGAGCGCGAACTGATCGACACCGAGGTCACGCAACTCGGCCAGCTTTTCGATATGCGCCTCGGCGTCGCCCATGAGGCAGAAGCGCTCCACGATCTCGTCCGGGACGAATTCGACAGATGGGTTGTCTGCCTTCCCGTGGTGGGCGTAGTCGTATCCCTCCCGACCCTTGATGTAGTCGGTGAGTGCGTGCGGGACTTCGGACGACTCGCCATAGCGAGCGACGAGGTCGGCGACGTGATTGCCCACCATTCCACCGAACCACCGCAACTGATCACGCTGGTGGTCGAGGTCGTCTCCGACATATGCGGGCGCGGCGACGCAGATGGTGATTTCCGCAGGGTCGCGACCGGCCTTCCTTGCCGCTGAACGCACCGAGTCGATCGTCCAGCGGGCGATCTGCGGGTCAGCGACCTGAAGGATGAAACCGTCGGCGCGCTGGCCGATGACGCGCAGCGCCTTCGGCCCGTAACCGGCGCCCCACACGGGAAGGTGGCCTCCCTCGGCCCAGGCGAGCCTCACAGTTGTCCCGTTCAATACCGCCTCACGCCCCTCGGCGAGGTCCTTGATGGCGGTAATCGAATCAGCGAACACGTCCATGCTCGTGGGCTTGAGGCCGATCACTCGCAGGGCCGAGTCGCCGCGTCCGATCCCACAAACGGTGCGGTTGCCAAACGTGTCGTTGAGCGTGGCAAAGAGTGAGGCCGTCACGGACCAGTCGCGTGTCGCGGGGTTGGTGACCATCGGCCCTACGAAGACGCGAGAAGTCCTCTCGAGGATCTGCGGGTAGACGACGAACGGCTCCTGCCACAGCACGCAAGAGTCGAAGGTCCAGATGTGGCTGAAACCGGCCTCCTCGGCCTCGACCGCTCGCGCCACCACCTGGCCAGCCGGGGGGTCCAATTGCAGAACAAGACCGATGTCCATCGTGGTGAATGGTAGTGAGCCGGAGACCCGCTCAGCGCAGGTGCTGGCAGAGCCCCCGGGCGAGGAAGCGGCCGTGGCTCTCGTCGCCGTGATACTCCCCGTCACCGATGAGGCGCCGCCCGCGTGAAAACACCGTGTCGACCCGTCCCGTGATCGTCATTCCTTCGTAGCACGAGTAGTCGACAGCCATGTGGTGCGTCGATGCGGAGAGGGTCTGCGTGGCGTTCGGATCGTAGATGACGATGTCTGCATCCGAACCCGGCCCAATCGAGCCCTTCTGGGGATAGAGCCCGAACATCTTCGCCGGGTTGGTCGAGGTGACTTCAACCCACCTCGCTAGCGAGATGTGTCCGGACACGACTCCCTGGTAGATGAGGTCCATCCTGTTCTCGACGCCGGGAAGGCCGTTCGGGATCTTGGTGAAGTCTCCACGCCCCAACTCTTTCTGCTCGACAAAACAGAACGGGCAATGGTCGGTCGATACGACCGAGAGGTCATCGGTGCGCAAGCCCCGCCAAAGCTCGGCTTGGTGTTCCCGCGGTCGCAATGGCGGTGTGCAGACGAACTTGGCGCCTTCGAAGTCCGGCCTCGCCATGTCGTCCTGTGAGAGATACAAGTACTGCGGGCAGGTCTCGGCGAAGACGTTCTGCCCGCGGTCGCGCGCTTCGACGACGGCTTCGAGGGCCGGGGTCGAGGAGAGGTGGACGATGTAGAGGGGCGTACCCGCGACCGCTGCGAGGCTTGCGGCGCGCCCGACCGCTTCTCCTTCGAGCTCGGCCGGCCGAGTCAGTCCGTGGTAGATGGGGTCCGATTCTCCGCGGGCGACGGCATCGGCGACGAGCGCGTCGATGGCGATCCCGTTCTCGGCGTGCATCATGATCGTCGCCCCGTTGCCCGCAGCCTGTTGCATCGCCCGCAGGATCTCGCCGTCGGTGGAGTAGAACACGCCCGGGTAGGCCATGAAGAGCTTGAAGCTGGTGATGCCCATCCTGACGAGGTCGTCCATCTCGGCGAGCGACGAATCGTTGACGTCGGAGATGATGGCGTGGAAGCCGAAGTCGATCGCACAGCGCCCGTCCGCTCGTTCGTGCCAGTTCTCGAGGCCTGCTGCGAGGGTCTCACCTTTTCGTTGGATAGCGAAGTCGACGATCGTTGTCGTACCGCCCCAAGCAGCGGCCCTCGTTCCGGTCTCGAAGGTGTCAGCGGATGTCGTGCCGCCGAAGGGCATGTCCATGTGCGTGTGGCCATCGATCCCGCCCGGAATCACGTACTTCCCGCTCGCCTCGACGATCGTGTCGGCGTGCTCCGCCCACGTTGACCCGATGGCGGAGAGGGGTGCGGCGAGCGCGGCGACTTTCTCCCCTTCGACGAGCACATCCATTTCGGAGGCACCTTCGGCGGTGACGACCGTCCCGCCGCGGATGAGTGTCGTCGCCATCAGGCCTCGCAGAGCGAGGCGTACGAGTCCGGGCGCCGGTCGCGGTAGAAGGCCCAAAGCTTGCGGACCTCCTCGAGCAGGCCCATATCGAGATCGCGCACGACGACCTCTTCGTCGGTGTCGGACGCTGCTTCTCCAACGAGCTGCCCGCGCGGGTCGACGAAGTAGGACTGCCCATAGAAGTCGTTGTCACCGAGAGGCTCGACGCCGACCCGGTTGATCGTGCCCACGTAGTACTCGTTGGCGACTGCGGCGGCAGGCTGTTCGAGCCGCCACAGGTACTCCGAGAGGCCGCGGCTGGTAGCCGACGGATTGAAGACGATGCGAGCCCCCGCGAGCCCGAGCGCGCGCCAGCCCTCGGGGAAGTGGCGTTCGTAGCAGATGTAGACGCCAATGCGGCCGACCGCGGTATCGAAGATCGGGTATCCGAGATTGCCCGGGCGGAAGTAGTACTTCTCCCAGAAGCCCTTCACCTGCGGGATGTGGTTCTTGCGGTGCTTACCGAGATAACGGCCGTCGGCGTCGATCACCGCGGCCGTGTTGTAGAAGACCCCTGCCTGCTCCACCTCGTACACCGGAGCGACGAGAACCACGCCGAGCTCTCGGGCGAGATCCATCAACTGGCGCGTGGTGGGGCCGTCGGGCACCGGCTCGGTCCAGTCGAACCACTCCGGCTCCTGCACCTGGCAGAAGTAGGGTCCGTAGAACAGTTCCTGCAGGCACACGACCTGTGCGCCATCGCTCGCCGCCTGTCGTATGGACTCGATGGCGTTCTTGACCATCGTGTCCTTGTCGCCTGCCCAGCGGGCCTGCACCAGCCCAGCCCGAACCACCTCGGCCATCTCTTCCCCTTCCATGCTCCTATGCACCTTGCACGCAGCTCCCCGGCCTTCGAGGGCCCGCCGAGAGCGCGGGCCACCTTCGCACGAGGCCCGCGTCGTGTCAACGTGGTGCCGGTTTGGGGCCTACGTACGATGTCGGCGTGATCCCCGCGCCGCGAGTGGCCATGATCGGCAACGCCCACATCGACCCGGTCTGGATCTGGGACTGGCGGGAGGGGTTGCACGAGGTGCTGCAGACGTTTCGTGCCGCATTGCAGCGGCTCGCCGAGCACCCCGACCTCGTCTTTACCGCCAGCAGCGCCGTCCAGTACGAATGGGTCGAGCTCGTCGACCCATATTTGTTCGAAGAGGTGCAGAAGCAGGTTGCTGCTGGGAGATGGGTGGTGACAGGTGGCGAGTGGGTGGAGCCGGACTGCGCCATCCCGTCCGGTGAGTCTGTCTGCCGGCAGCTGCTCTACGGGCAGCGCTACTTCGCCTCGCGATTCGGTGCCCCGGCGACTGTGGGCTACAACATCGACTCATTCGGCCACGCCGGCTCGCTCCCACAACTTCTAGCGGCGGGCGGTATCACCTCCTACGTGATGATGCGACCAAACGACGCGGAGAAGACGATGCCTGGCCGCGCGTTTCGCTGGGAGGGCGTCGACGGCACCAGCCTCCCCGCATACCGGATCCCATACGACTACGCGACATCAGGAGACGAGACGTCTCTCATTCCCGAGCGAGTCGGTGCGCTTCTCGCCGAGACCGCAGCGGCGGGAAGCGTTCCCGTCATGGCCTTCTTCGGTGTCGGCGACCACGGCGGAGGGCCGACGCGCAGCGCCTTGGCCGCAATCGACTCACTTATTGCCGAGCACGGCACAGCGGTCGGGTATTCCGATCCGGCACAGTACTTCGCGGCGATGAGTCCACATCTCGACAGCCTCCCGGTCGTGCGGGGCGATCTCCACTGGCACGCAGTCGGCTGTTATTCCGCATACCAACGTGCAAAACATGCGAACGCCCGTGCCGAACGGGCCCTTATGACGGCGGAGATCTTGGCTGAGTTGTGCCGGTTGGCAACTGGAGCGGACCACAGCGTGGGACCGGCGATCGAGACTGCCTGGAAGGCGGTTCTCTTCAACCAGTTCCACGATGCCCTCGGCGGAACCTGTACCCGCGCCGCCTACGAGTCGCTCGATCCCATGGTCGACGGCGCGCTTGCATCCGCCGACCGCCTGGCGACGATGGCGACGCACTCGATCGTTCAGCAAATCGACACCTGGTGTGCGGGCGCGGAAGATGCGGAAGGGATCGAGTCGATCATCCTCGGGATGCCGGTTCCGCTCGTCGTGTTCAATCCGCTTTCGTGGGCCGTCCGCAGCTTGGTGTCGATCCCACACCCGCTCGAGCAGGCAGAGGCGGACGGTGGCGCGCCGACCGCAGTGCAATTGGTTCCCTCGGGCGAGGTTACGTATTCACAGTCACGCGCCCTCGTCGAGGTCGAGGTGCCACCATTCGGATGGCGGCTCTACTGGCTTCGCCTCGCCGCACCCGAGGAGGGTGTCGACCCGCTCGTGAGTGGTGCGGCGCGCCACGGCGACGTAGGCACTCTTACGAATGGCAGGCTCGCGGCGCAGGTCGACGCGGATTCGGGTGCGCTTTCTAGCCTCGTCGCGGACGAAACCGGCACAATTCAATGGATCGGTGCGGGCGGCGTGCGTCTCGTCGTCATCAGTGACGAGAGTGACACCTGGTCGCACAACGTCGAGCGCTACGAGGGCGAGGAGCAACCGTTCGAGGTCGTGTCGTGTCGGGCCGTCGAGGACGGTCCGCTTCGGGCGACCTACCGGGTCGAGCTGCGTTGGCGCGGGTCTCGTGTCGTCGAGGAGATCTCAGCGTTGCGCGACGGGAGCTTCGTGGAGCTTCGTTTCGATATCGACTGGCACGACCCGCTGCATCTCCTGAAACTGGTCGTCCCGCTGTCGGCGGAGCTGACGGGCACTACCGCCGGGCTGCCGTATGGCGCCACCGTGAGAGAGGCGCAGGGGCATGAGGAGGTGATGTCCCGTTTCGTAGATCTGGCTGGAGAAGGTGGTGGGCTCGGGATCACCACTGACGGCCTCTACGGTTATGACTGCGACCCGTCCACATTGCGGCTGACGGTTCTTCGTACACCTCGCTATGCAGATCACGGGGAGCCTTGGGCGCCAGCCGGTGACTTCGACGCGTACCCGGCCATCGGGCTCGGGCGCTCGACTTGCTCGGTGCGGCTCCACCCTCACGCCGGCTCGTTCGCGGATTCGCGCCTCATGCAACTTGCCGAGGAGCACGTCACCGAATTGCCGCATGTCCTCGACACCTGGCATCCCGGTCGGCTACCTCGCACCGCAACGTGGCTCGAGGTCTCGCCGACGAACATCGTCGTGATGGTCCTGAAGCGCGCCGAAGCCGGCACCGGCACCGTGATGCGCGTCGTGGAGACGGCTGGCAGGGCTACTCAAGGTTCGATCATGCTCGGTCCCGACAAGCGTGAGATACCAGTCACGCTGCGGGGGTACGAGGTTTTCACGCTCTTCGTGCCCGACGATCCGGGCGGCGACGTCATCGCCATTGACATCCCCGAGCTCGAGATCGGCTGAACCACGCCGGGTCGCGGGCTACGCGATGACGACGGGGTCCCCGGCGCGGATCGTCCCGTCGGCGCGGCCGGCCGCGTATACGCCGAGGCAGTAGTTGTGTTCGTCCTTGAGGACGCGGGCGACCTTCTTGTCCCGAGGTAAGCCAGGTTGGGCACGCGTCGGCATCACGCAGCGCATGCAAGGCATGAAGACCTCGACACGGACTTCACTCCCGATCTGCAGCAAAGATCCGATCCAGGCATCCTCGGCGAAACCCGCGGGAGCCCCCTCGACCAACATGGTCGGCCGGAAGCGGCGAGGGTCCCAATCCCCGTCGGGATGGAGGTCACCGGCGGCGCGCAGGCTCGAGCGCGTCAAGAGGTGGGCGTCGGCCGCGTCGGCGAAGTGGCTGGTCGGTCCAGCCAACGCCATTCCCTCGACACTGCTGTCGAGCGCGTCCTCGCCCGGTTCGTAGAGCACGGACGCCTCACCGGGCCGCCGGAGCTCCACCCGCAACCCGAGCCACTCCGACAGCACCTCTTGAGTTGCAGAGTCTGCGACGGAGTGCTCGTCACCCTCGGGGAGGATCAGCGTGACTTCACCGTCGTCGGCGGTGCGGGCGTAGGCATCGAGCAATGCTCCGTGGCGTTTGGCTGTGAGCGTGAAGCCGGTGTCAGGGTCGACGACCGCCCACTGCCGATCACCGACGACGTGGCCGTCGCGAAACGTGATCGACGCCACAGACTCCCCCTGCATCGACTTGACGGGATAGCGGTGAACGCTCTCGACGTAGAGGGGCCCGAGCGCGGGCGAGTCGGCGGCCATCTGCACGGTCGAGCCGGTTAGGTCTGTCGTGGAGCAACGAGTGGCCAGGGCCGCTCGTGCTCGACGGCGAGCGCTACGTCGAAGAGAAGCTCGTCCTCATGGTGGCGTCCGAGAACTTGCAATCCGATCGGGAGACCCCCGACTGTCCCGGCAGGGATCGACACGGCGGGGTTTCCGTAGATGTTGGCGACGATCGTGAGGGCGCCCATGTTGACGAGATCGGGAAAGCGCCGGGCAACGACGCCGAGCAAGGTCGAGGGGATCTTGGGAGATGCGGCGCCGGCAAGGCGGACCCCGAAGAGAGCGGCCCGGAACGCAAGGAGCGCACCGGCATTCGACTTTGCCCAATCCACGAAACTTGTTTCGCCACTCGACATAGGCGCGTCCGCCGGAAAGGCCGGACCGGGATTGGTGGCGGCGATGATGAAGTCGACCTTTTCGAAAGCTGCTCCCATCACCTCGTTTGCTTTGACGCGTTCGGCCTCTGCGGCGGCGGCCGTGTACAGGTTGTAGACCGACTCGGACAATCGCAGTCCGAGTGCGACTTCGTCCGTGAGGTCTGCAGCGCAGCGGGGCCAGAGCGGGCCGAGCGTGGCGAGGAGAGTGGCGAGGTTCCCCATCATCCACTGCGCCGCCAGGTTCGGAGGCTCGACCGCGAGATCGACCTCAACCATGCCGGTCGAAGTGATGAGCTCCTTCGCGTATTCGCGGACGACGTCTTCCACGCCCGAGTCGAGGCGCACCCCACCCAGCGCGGGCACCACCGCGACCTTCATCCCTTTCAGGTCTTGCTTGCCGAGCCCCGCCTCCCAGTTCCCATGTGACGGAAGGCTCGACGGATCGTAGGGGTGCACCCCCGCGCATACGTCGAAGTAGCGCGCCGCGTCCCGGACGGAGCGCGCAAGATTGCCCGGGACGACTGTGTTTGGGCGCATCCAGGCATTCGGGCTGCGGGTGATGCGTCCGAAGGTTCCTTTGATCCCGAGGAGCCCGTTATAGCCGGCAGGAATGCGAATCGAGCCTCCGCCGTCGCCACCGGTGCCAAGCGGCACGAGACCACCGGCGACAGCGGCGGCCGATCCGCCTGACGATCCCCCGGCGGTCCGCCCACGCTGCCAAGGGTTGTGGGTGACGCCATTGATCTTGGTGACGCTCACGTTGAGGCCGCCAAACTCACTTGCCGTCGTCTGGCCGATCGGCACCACGCCGCCGCGCGCGACCAGCCTCTCGATGTGGTGAGAAGTGAACGTTGCCGTACGTCCCTTGTAGACGAGTGAGGCCTCGGTGTAGGGCCAACCAGTGACCGGTTCGAGCTCTTTGATCCCCGTCGGCACGCCACCGAATGGCATCGACACATCGGCTGCTGCCGCCGCTGCCCGCGCACGATCGACGTCTACGAACGAAAAACAATTGAGCTTGGTCGCCTCGATCGCGGCGATAGTCGCTTCGACTTCCTCGGCTGGCGAGTGCTTCTTGGCCCGGAAAGCGTCGACGAGCGAGCAGGCATCACCCTGCCAGGGAGTGTCGGCCACGTCAGCCACCTTTCTCTTATTAGTGAGTATTTGTGAGCGTTTATGATGA
>QGNH01000097.1_pt1 | contig 11612 bp, 10 predicted proteins | sample 1735481 | NCBI WGS metagenome assembly QGNH01 (sample SAMN09239004, study PRJNA386568) | Viral metagenome, whole genome shotgun sequencing project. | reverse complement strand
TGGCGGCCTAACGCGCTGGCGGCATGCCCTCCTCTGCGGCCCGGAGCGGGTCAGACGTTTCCCACAAGGCCGTATATGGGGACGGTGGCGCTACCGATCACGGCTCCAAGCGCCGGACGTCCAAAGGCACCGATCTGCAAATGGATGATGCCCTCAAACTTCTAGGACGGATTATTAGTATTTCGCGAATTTGTTCCGATCGCATGGGGAAGAGTAGAATGAAATGTCCCAGCAATCTACGCCCGTCTGTGGTTGAGACGGTGCGCGATATGCCGTGAGCGACAAGGAAGACGAGATAACGACCGTGCAGCCTTTGAGCGACCTCTGGTTTGGAATAGCGAAGCACAAGTGGAAGACGATCTCTTACATCTTCACGTGTTTCAGCGTGCTCTTTACGGTCGTCAAAGTCGTCACGCAATTTTTCCCTACGATACAGATTTCCGGACCATCGCCGCTCATGGCAGCCATCCTCATGAGTTGCGCGTGGGGATTGTGGAAAGTTTGGAAACCGTCGAAGGCGACTATTAATATTGCCAACTCCAGCACGTGCTTGGAGATCGTTTTCGGTGACATCTTCGAGCAGGAAGGCTTACGCGCCATCGGCGTTAGTGAGTTCTTCGAGACAGAACTTGGGAAGCCTGTTTCCGACAAAAGCCTTCATGGTGCCTTTTTGAAACGGCACTTCTCCGGCTATCAGGAATCGATTAATTCGCAAATCGGAATTCAACTCGCCAACGAAGAACACACTGAAGTGCCTGAAAAAGTTGAGGGCAAAACTCGTTGCTATCACATCGGGACGACGGCCCTAATCAAGGTGAACGAAGACCGATATATCCTTTTCGCCTTGGCGAAGACTAACCATACGAACTGTAAGGTTTACTCGGATGTTGAGTTAATGTGGCGTGCGTTACACAAGCTCTGGCAAAGAGCGCGTGGTGAGTGCAATGGCCATCCGTTGAACTTGCCATTGGTGGGCAGTGGCCTTTCCGGGTTAAACCTCCCCACCCGCGATTTGCTTAATCTCGTAATACTCTCCGCGATCACGGAATCGAAGGCGCATGAGATTACCCGGACCATTCGGATTGTGTTGAGGCGGGACAGGTTTGAGGACATCGACTTGAGAGAGGTGAAGCAACATTGGACGGTATAAACGATGGCTTACAGAAGTGGGACATATATCGCATTTCATGCGGATGGCAATAACATCCCAGGCGGCAAGTCCGATATCGACTACTACAACCTCCTCCGCGCGTGGGACGCACACAAGCGTCACGACTTCAAAATAGTGAACAGCCACGAGAAGGCATCGGCTGTTCGCGACAGCAGTAAGAAATCTACCTTGCGCGCTTCTTTGCTAGAGCGTCTCCGCAATTCCAGAAACATGGTTCTAATCGTCGGTAAGACCACGCGTTTGGATACTGATTGGGTTCCTTTTGAGGTTGAGAAGGCCGTTGATGTGTACATGATACCTATCATTGTCGCTTATACGGTTTTTGGAAAGGCGATTCGCAATCCCAGCGCGCTTGCAGGTTATTGGCCGCTCGCTCTCAAAACACGTATAGACAACGGAATGGCTAATGCTATTCATGTGCCGTTTAAGCAGGCTCCGTTGTACGATGCAATCGACCAGTTCTCGCATGATAACTTACCGATGGGCGGTGGCCTGGGAATATATGACGATCCAGCCTATCTCGGTTGGGGCATCCCATAGACGGACAGTCTCGCGGGAATGCTGTGGGGTATCGGCCCCTACCAAGGGCAGCCATCGCTTCTCTATCAAGTTCCGTCTCCAAGTCGTCATGGAGGAAGCGCCATTCGCCGGATGGCGGCCGGCCCCCCAGATCCTCGAAGACCGGAGCAACTTCCGAGTGGGCGACGATACGGCCAGAGGTGCGCGCACAAGAGTGGCGGCTTACGGAGTCGCGTCTCGTTTGCCAAACATACGGGTTACCCACTCAGGTGGGATTCAACAACGCAGGCCGAAGTGACGTCAGAGCAAAATTCAACGAAGCAGCCCTACCAAGCGTGAGAAGCTGCTCTTACCTTGTTGGCAGCAAGTGTGGTATGCGTCTATCACAATCTGTCGGGTGCTGCGCCGTGCTCGGTCCGGTTGCCGCTCCAGAGCGTTCCGCGCCACCAGAACTCCTCTGCTGATCACCCGCACTCCCTCGACCCATGATACGCACACCATGATCGCCAACAGCGAATAGACAGCCACAGCTACCTCAGAGACACGCGCGTGAACCAAGGTGGCATTTTGCTTAATGATCCCGTTCGCGGAATATAGAGCATAAACCGTGAATCCGACCATCAGGAAACTAATGCAACCCCAGACAACGGCTGTAGCCAGTTTGTGGACGGCCTTCGCCTGCGTTATGTCCATAATTTTGTCGCCCGCGGCCGAACCAACCAGATCTCTCTCGCCTAACGGCAGCCCGGACGCTTCGAACAGCGCATCCTCGATTATCCGGATCGAGATTCCGTGACTCATTGCGTTAAGTGTCATGAGACAGTGGAATGCAGCAATTAGCCAAATCGGCAGAGGGCTCAAAACCCAGAAGAACCAACTAAGTTGTCCGCCACCAAATTTGCCGGTAAGCAATACTGCGCCAATTATATATACGACCGTCACTCTGGACATTTCTACAACGGTATTGAACAGGTGCGAAGCATCTGCCTTCTCACCCTGATAGAGAGCTGCCAGTGCAGTGATAGGATCATTTACCCGCTTGACCACTGCGTGCTCATCTAGGTGAAGCCTTAAGCTGGAGTACGACCCGCAGCTCCGCTGACAGATGGTGCAGCGGTATGGCCGGTTCTGATCATTAGACATGGTGATAATCCTCGGACATCGACTGCGGCTTGAAGTAAGCCACGGCTAACCTCCAATCGGGATGCACCCAGTATCGGGATCAATCTTCTGCCTACGACGAGTCCCTCGGGCAAGGCAGTTAACGTTGAATCGTGTAAGCACAATTATACATGAAATGAGCGGGGATCACTCTTCGGCGGGCGACGGCTATAGAAGCTTCGTCGTCTAGGGAAAGTTCTGGTCGCGGATTTACGCCTCTAGTGGACGGCGATCCGAATCCTACTCCGCGCTCCCCAGTCTTGCTAGACGATAAAGTACGTGGCCGTCTACCAAAGCGACGGGTCTTCCCAGCACGTCTGGCTCACCCGCGACTGCTCCGGGCCAATTACGCGCCACTCGGAAACTGGTCGGGTTCGAGCGCTACGCGCCCCTGAAGCCCCTTGTAGGAGACGGCACGAAGCGTTGCGATTCTCTACAGCCATGCCAATCCTCATCTCCTCGAAGGCCGTTTCGGGGGGATGCCGCCGGCCTGGCAGTTCGGCGACACAACCAGCAAAGTGGCGCCTGGGCCAACGCATAGCAGCGGCCAGCTCGACTATTGCGGGCAAGCGCCAATCCACAAGTGCCAAATCGTGATTGCTCCGGGACTACTCGAGGGCGTGCCGAGATAGCGGAACTCACGGTTGTGACTCGAACAGGCCAAGCGCATCGAGCCGCCGATCAAGTTCGGCAAGGACTCGGTAAGGTAAATGTCCGGCTGTTTGCTCCGACTCTGAGCGAGGAATGGCTCCAAACAGGACGGGATTGTTGATCCGTCGCGTACATAAGCCAGCATGAAGCCTTCGCGCCTGGCCCAGCCATATTCGCCTCGCACAAAACGGACGAGACCGTCGTTACAATACAAGTCAATTTTCTTGCGTGATGGGGCATCAATCAGCTTGCATTCCACGATCAGAGGAAACGAGGGGCTCCGACGAGTGAGGTAGATCGATAGGTCAGGTCGCTTTTCTAAATGGCTGCCGTCATAGCTTACACTCTCCTTCCCCTTTGCCACGACGCAAACCAACTGGGACCAACTGCCGTCTTCCTCAAGGAGTGCATTGAGCCGGGTCTCGATCAGAGTGTTTACTTCAGTTTCCTCGCCGGTCAAGAGTATTGAGGACCGTTCAACGAAAAGGTCATTCCAGGCGCGCATCAGTACCTCGGCGATGAAGGTGAGATGCAACTCGGGAAGGGGCGCCAGAGGTAGGCTTTGACCTCGGGTGAGTTCGGCCACCTGATCTTCGCGGGGATGGGTGCGGCTTCCCTTCATTGAGCCGTGAGCCCCAGCAGAAAGTCCAAATGCTCCCAGGCTATGCGGCGGGCCACGAGTCGCGCCTGGCTATGGCTCCAGTACCGGGCCTGATTCAGACGGGCAAGCCATAGGCAGCCAGCCGCGGCATCGGGGTGAATTACCTCGCTTGCCGCCAGTTGATCGGCTACTCGCAGGATCTCGGGCCAGTCCTGGTTTGTCGGGTTGTCTGGGGCTAGAGCTGTACCTACCTGAATAACTTCCCACGGCGATACCGCCGGCAGACTTACCGGGCGAGCGTTGATTCTCTTGCCAAGACGCTGAGCCCACGGGTTCAGCTCTGAAGTCAATACTTGGCAAAAAGCAGTTGTCTCAGGACGTGTGGGCGGAGTTTGGGAGGCCTTTCGGCTGTCGGCGAAGGGCAGGTTGAAACTCAAGGTATCCCGAATGACTTGTAGATCCCGGTGGGATAGCCCGTATTGAGAGATGGCCCAAGCATCTACCCGCTCCCACACCGATTCACTGCCGTCCGTGACTAACGCCTCGAACAATCGGTCGATCTCCTCCAGGTCTTTGGGCACAAGATTCCCGAAAGGTGGAACAGGCATGCTGTCGATGACGAACTTCTCTACCACCTCACGCTCGAATCCAAACTCACCGCTAGTGATCAGAGCATGCCAGAGAGCGAACTTGCTGCCCACCAGCATAGCCAGATAACGGACAAGCCGCTTCCCGTCCGAATGCTCATTTGCGCTGTAGCCATAGTACGTCTCGTTAAAAACCACATCGTCGTCGGCAACCAGCACCCGAATTCTTCCGGCGAACGCCGGTGGCGACTTGTGAACAATCAGCAGAGGCCCGCGGAACAACTCACGGGGTCTCGGGTCGTGAATGCGACATAAACCAAACTTTGGCAAAGAGGAGGCATCGACGAGTAGTGATTGCGTTGGGTCCGTCGTCAATTCAGGCAGGTCATGGAGGTAGGCTGCAGACACCCCAGGCCGACCATCACCACGCTTTCGGATCCGACTGCTTTCACGAAGTTCCTGATATCCGTTTCCAGCAAAACGGGGTCGTCCCCGGAATTCTCCGAAGCGCGCCCGCCAAAACTCGTCCAGCGTTTTCATTTTTCGGGATATCAACCGGTTGTACACTTCGAGATCAAGGGGACCACCGCGAAACAATACCTTCATGAGCTCGGGTTGCTGCATGACCTGTGCGGATGTGACCATTTCCGCGTTGCTTGCATCCACGCGAAAACCACCTGCGGCATTCAATGAATCCTCGACCTGCGGGCTTACGAAGCGGAAGCCGGCGCCTGGCGGGGGCAGTTCGTTGCGGGCGAAGAGCAAACAGAACGGCGCTGAAATCTGGGGCCAGACCTTTGTGTGACGGATTTCAGATCCGTTGACAACCCCGGTCACGTTCAGAGCACCGAAGATTGCGCTCCTTGCCTCCGGCATGCCGTCGCCTTGCTGGAAGAGCAACCGGGCATGGAGCGCCAAGGCGATCTGACCGCCCGGCCTTGCCCAGTCCATCGCCCGCCAAACGAAGGGCAAATCAAGTACTTCATTGGGCAACCTCGGGGCAGCACCGTGCGGAACGCGCGCTCGTGCGATTTGGGCAACCCGCTCCACCACCTGCGGCCACTCCGGGAGACCAGTGCTAGTGGCCCAGGGGGGGTTACCAATCACTAGGTCGTACCGTCCCGAATGCGCTTCACTCACCCGACTTCCGAGACTGCCGAGGCCGCGGGATGGAGAGTCCCAACTGCCTTCTCCTACGTAGTGAAGGACGGTGCCCCGCAGATTCTTGAACCCAAGTTTCTGGACCGGCTCCGGGTCCGGATCCAGTTCGATCGACGCGAGGTAAAGCCCAAGGGCGGCAAAACGCAGGGCCGACTCATTGATGTCAAAACCGGTGAGCTGCCGGTAGAGGATCTCCCTGAGGATCCGCGTATTCGGTTGCACGCCGTCGTGGCGCCATCGTTCCGATACGAGTTGGCGGAAGGCGGTAATCAGGAACACCCCTGCTCCTGCCGCCGCGTCCAGTACACGCGCCTCGTGAGCTACACCATCGCGGCGGAGGGCATGGAAGGCACCGCGAACCATCATGTCGGCGATGATCCGAGGAGTATAGTAGCCACCCTCCTTGCGCTGCTTGTCCGGGGCATGTTCGCGCAGGTAGTGCTCATAGGCTTGGCTGAGTACGCCAACCGGGATATGTGAAAAATCGAGGTTCTCCCATTTTTCTCTCCACCCCAGGTAGAGCTGACCGTAGGGCGCACGGCGGAGAATGTTCCCCAAGGTACCAAAGCTTCCTGGAGGTAGCAATCCGTATAGTCCGGCACTAACCGGGAGAAAATCGCCGTTGAAAGTATCGTCTAGCCACTCCGAGGTCTTCGCAGCCTGATCGGCGTTATCAAACAACTCCGCTGCGTCAGGAGGTCCGTTTGGGAAGAGCGAACTGGGCAGAAGATCGCGGTCCGCAAGGAAGCGTGTGAACAATGCCCGCCCCACCAACGAGATGGCGTCGTGATCGGAAACCTCGAACCGTGTCTTAAGCTCATCTATGGAGCCACGCAATAGTGTAAGGACAACCTTCGAGATCGAATGCCGGGAATGTGGAGCGACCCCCAGGTCGGTTGTTACATAAATGCGCAAAGGTGGCTCGCTCATCACCAAGTTCAAGAGGAATGAGTGCCTTGGCCACCGCATCACGGTCCAGCGAAACATGGTAAACCGTTAGCTGCCCCGGGCGGACCACTCCCAGATAGGGAGCATCACCGCGCATGGCAACTAGGCGGCGGATACGATTCAGGTCCTGTTCGCTTTCGACCCTATCGGCTTCAACCAGGAAGATCAGTGGATTGTTCTGCCACTCGTAGACGCCGGCGAGCGCTGCGAGAACCGAACCCTTTGGCTTGCGAGCAGCGACCAGTGTTGCGTATGGAAGGAGATCGGGGCCATCAGTATTGAAAAAACGAACGGAGGCGAGATCTGCTCCGTACTGCTCAAGCGTTTGATCGAAGGGTTCCACGGCAAAGTTCAAACGTAGCTTACGGCGCCAAAACGCACAAGCGCTCAATATCGCCGAACCTTCACATGATAAAACAAAAGGCAGGGAACATGTTTCAGAAGTGCCCTTAAATCTCCCGATGTTGCCGTCGGCGTTATTTGTTGCGGGCCGGTCAGTTGGGCGTGACGCTCGCAGTCGTGTGCCATCGCAAGATTAAGTTTTTATTAATCTGTTACTTAAAGGAGCATGCTCTCGTTTTTTGAGCGCCACCTCCCCATCTAACGCGTATTCCGCGGAGTTGGAACCAATGCCCCGGAAGTCCCCTTGTGGGAAGCTTCCTTTCGCCGACCGTGGGTCAGCGATCCCCCTTCGGCTCATACGCTTTCACCAGGACATCCGGCAGCGTGGCGGCGAACAGGTGCAGCCGGGCGCGCACCAGTGGCCAGTCCAGCATACCCAACCCGGCTCCCAGCGCGGGAATGGCCACGCTCTTCAGTTCCAGCGAGCGGAGCGCGCGGCGTAGATCGGTTAGACCCTTCTCCACGTACTCCAGCTTCGATGGGTCGCGCCAGCGGTCCTTGGTGGGGAAGTTGAAGATCCACAGATCCGCACCCTCATTGTCAACCTTGCAGGGCTGCACAGAGCCGATTGTCAACGTACCCGTCCGGCAAGCCGCCTGGTAGTTGACAAACATGGCCGGCCAGCGCCGCTTGAACTCGGCCGCCAGGCCCTTGCCCATGACACCCTCGGTGTTCACCGGGTTCACCAGCCCCTCACATCCGCTGGTGAACAGGTCGCCGTCTTTGATCCACTCGATCATGGCTTTCTCACATTCTCGATGAAGCGTTGGGCCCGATCGGCATCTGAACCACCGCCAACGACAAACTCGGCGCGCAGCCGAACCATCGCGCAGGTATTCTCATCGACGGACTCGCCGTCGATCTCCCGCCGGCATGGAGAGTGCGACAGGATCACCAGGCCGCACTGGTTGCCATGCGTCGCGATCAGCACGCCGCCGATGCCGCTATGACCATAGAATCGGCAGCTCATAGGCTTGGCTTGATCCTGCTGGTTTCCCAATTGATATCCTCCGCGGTGATGCGCTCGTAGCCGCCGAGCACCTGGCCGATGAGAAACAGCCGGTTGGGTAGCGGCTTGCCATCGCGCACGAGCTGGAGCAGCATCACGTGCTCGTCGCCTATATACTCGGTGTGGCGCCAGCCGGCGGAGTTTTCGGTCTTGTCTACGGGCACGGCAAACGCTACGCCGCCGATCGGAATTCGCTTATCACTCATGAGATCCCCTTGTTGCTGGTCTTGATCAGACCGCGGTTCACCTTGCGGGGCTTCCCTTCCGCCTTCTGCGACGCGGCCGCACTGGCCTCACCCTGGAGCGCGCGCTGGAAGGCGCCTTCGTAGGAAACGCTGGCACGAAACTTCTGCATGCCCTTCACCCGAAAGACGATGTAGCTGGTGTGCAGCTCGATGACGATCGGTTTGTTCTTGTACAGAGAGTCCGTCTCACGGACTACGGGACTTTCATGGTTGATTTTGGTCATAGGGTTTGTAGCGAGGCTAGAGCGCCGCGCTCGTTTTCTTTCGATTCTTCACATCCAACAAGAGTGGCAGATCGCCTGTCGAACCCATTCGATCACGTCCATGACGGACCACGCAAGCATCGCGACTGGAAATCGCTCTGGCATTCCCCGAAGAGAGTTGTATGCAACCACAAAACAGTTCAGAACAGTTGATGACGGTGGCGGACGTGGCTGAGATGATGCGGATGTCCACCGCTTGGGTGTGACAACACTCTAGCGGCCCGCAGCGGGTGCGAAGATTGGGTGGAAGCCGACCTCGCCATCCCCGAAAGAAACTATGGGCCACAACCTGGCCCAGGAGTTTCGCATGGGACAGGCAGCACCGTCATCACCTACACTGGTATTCTCACCAGTGGAGGCGCAACGCATGGCACGACGTGAGTTTCAGAACCCCAGCATCCTTGAACGCGAAACGCCGCGCGGGCGGGTGTGGTACATCCGCTACCGCACCAAGCAGACGGCCTGGGTGGACGGCAAGCCCATCATCAAGCGCAAGGAAGAGTGGCGCGAGCTGGGCCTGTGCTCGAAGATGTCCAAGCATCAGGCAGAGCGCAAGAAGGATGAGCTCATGCGCGGCGTCAACGGCGAGGTATTCACGATCAACGCTTCGATTCCCTGGGAGCAGTTCGTAGAGGTCTTCGACCGGAACCACATAGCGGCGTTGGCCGTGCCCACGCAGAACAACTACAGGCAGCAGTTGAAGTCGCACATCACCCCTGCGCTGAAGCAGTACCGGCTCGGCCAGATTGGCACGCTGGAAGTGCAGAACATCTTCAACGGCAAGGAGGCCGAACTCGCCCGGCAGACGCGAACCACCATACGAGGCGTCCTGCGGTCTGCGTTCACCTGCGCGCGGTTGTGGAAATTGATCGACACCGACCCAATGGAGGGCGTCAACGTCGGCGGCGGGCCGCGTACGGTGCGCGAGTGCCGTATCCCTACCCTGGCAGAAGTGCAGTCGCTGATGGACCTTTGCGACGGAGACGTGCCTATGTTGATCCAGTCGCTCTACGGCACGGGCATGCGGATCTCCGAGGCCGCCGGGCTGGAGGTGTCGGACCTGGACTTCGTCGAAGGCATCATTCATGTCCGCCGGCGCCGGTGCCGCGGCAACGTGGCGGATACCAAGAGCGAGGCCGGCAACCGCGATCTGCCGATGGGCAACATCAAAGAGGATCTGGCCGCGCACGTAGATGGGCGCAGTGGAACGGTGTTCCTGTACAACGAGGCACCCATCGTGGACAACGCGCTCCTCGACAACTACGTGACCCCGCGCATGGTCAAGCTCGGCATCAAGTTCCCGGGGTTCGGCTGGCACAGTTTCCGCCGCCTGCACCTGTCCCTCATGGACCAGCAGGGCCTCACGCTGTTCGAGTTGCGCCGTCAGGCAGGGCACAGTTCGATCAAGACCACGCAGAAGTACATCGCTGACAATCCGGTCCGCCGGGCCGCCGCGGCGAGTGGCCTGAGCGTTGTATCCCGCAAAGATTCTGCGGGAATTGTGAGGGAAAAGAAGAGAAGTGCTTAAGAATCAACAGTTAGACATTATGGCCCGTATTGTCGCCAAAAAGCGCGAAGATCTTGCGCGCTCGGTCCCACCGCTTGCAGCCTGGGAGCGCGCCGCCGAACTCTGCCTCTCGGCCCGCCGCGATTTCCGCGCCTCTCTCGCCGCCAGTACGCCCGCCATCATCGCCGAGATCAAGAAGGCGTCGCCCAGTAAGGGTGTTCTCGTGCAAGATTTCGATCCCCACCGCATCGCCCGCGCCTACCAGTCCGGCGGGGCCGCCGCCCTCAGCGTGCTTACCGACGAGGCGTTCTTCCAGGGCAGCCTGGCCCATCTGCAAGCCGCCCGCGCCGCCGTATCCCTGCCCGTCCTGCGCAAGGACTTTACCATCCATCCCTCGCAGATCCTCGAGGCCGCCGCTCACGGCGCCGATGCCATCCTGCTGATCGCCGCCATCCTGACCACCAACCAGCTCCGCGACTTCCGCGAAGGCGCCGCAACCTTCCGCCTCAGCGCCCTCGTCGAAGTCCACAACCGCCCGGAACTCCAGTCCGCCATCGATTCCGGCGCCGACCTCATCGGCGTCAACAACCGCAATCTCTCCACCTTCGAAGTCACCCTCGACACCTCTCTGGCTCTCGCCGAACACATGCCGGCGGGCGTCCTCGCGGTCAGCGAAAGCGGCATCCATCAGCCCTCCGACATCGTTCGCCTGCGTGCCGCCGGCTATCGCGCCTTCCTGGTGGGCGAACATCTCATGAAATCCGGCCGCCCCGCCGCCGCCCTCCGAAAGCTGGTGGCCGCATGATCCTCAAGGTTTGCGGCATCACCAACCAGCCCGACGCCGATGCCGCCATCGCCGCCGGAGCCACCGCCATCGGCTTCAACTTTTATCCCAAAAGCCCGCGCTACCTCGCGCCCGAGGCGGCAGCCCGCATTTCCACGCCCGGCGCACTCCGCGTGGGCGTGTTCGTCAACGAACCTGCGCCGCGCATCGCCGCCATCGCCGGCGTTGCCGCGCTCAACGTGGCGCAACTCCACGGGGACGAGACTCCCGCCCAGTATCCCGCCGCCATCGCCGTCTGGAAAGCCGCCCGCGTCTCCCCCGATTTCGATTTTTCGCAATTGGACTCGTGCCCCGCGGATGCCCTCCTGCTCGACGGCCCCGCCGCCGAACTCTACGGCGGCGCCGGCCTCTCCTTCGATTGGAATCTGGCTCGCGGCGCCCGCCATCGCATCATTGTCGCCGGCGGCCTCGATGCCTCCAACGTCGCGCGCGCCATCGGGCTCGCTCATCCCTGGGGCGTCGATTCCTGCTCTCGCATCGAGTCTTCGCCAGGCAAGAAGGACCATCTCAAAATGACCGATTTTCTGCACGCGGCCAAGGCGG
>QGNH01000345.1_pt1 | contig 11615 bp, 14 predicted proteins | sample 1735481 | NCBI WGS metagenome assembly QGNH01 (sample SAMN09239004, study PRJNA386568) | Viral metagenome, whole genome shotgun sequencing project. | reverse complement strand
GGATATGCGCGTGCGGATCGAACAGCGCGCCAGGCCGAATGTAAGCGCTTGCATTCGGATCGAGGTTAGTTAGTTAAGCTTCCTTACTAACCTGTAGGTTGTAAGCGCTTACATCTAGCAAGTGTCGCAAAATGTACACAGTGGTGAGGGGATCAAACCACAATAGCGTGTCAATCTTGCCACTCGCCACGCGCATCGGCCGCGCCAGCTCGCCAGGCGCGCCCGACGGCCGCAGGAATCAGGCTATCGCGTCAAGAGTAGACGGAATAACTAATATCAGAAGCTGAATAAGAATCAACACGTTACGTTGATAAAAACTATCTTGCTCACACCGAGGACTTCGGTGTATATTCAGCGTATGAAGTCAAGAATCAGAAGGTCGATTGAAGAGCTAGCCGCCGAGCATTCGGATCGCATCGCCGAAGCTGAGGAGTGGAAGGCTAAGGCTAAGGCTGCAGGATGCACCGTAGGCGCGATGCTGGAGCGCTACGCCGAGATGGCGTACCGTCAAGCCAATAGGCGTAAGGTGATAGACGGGAAAATGGAGTGCTCGCTCTGCAAGTCATACCAGCCATTGACTTTGTTCTATGTTCACCAACGTAAGGACGGCTATAAGACGTATGACTCTCGCTGTGATCCTTGCCGCAAGATCGGGATGACGGCTAAGCGCTTGAAGGTCACACCGGAAGTATACTTCGCCATTGTCTCAGCTGCTGGCGGCAAGTGTGAGATATGCGGCGAAGCGTTCTTCCGGCCGAGCGTCGATCATTGTCATAAGTCCATGAGAATACGCGGGGTTCTGTGCTTATCGTGCAATACAGCGCTCGGCTACATGAAGGATGACTCGGAGCGGCTGAGGGCAGCTGCAGCCTATCTGGAGCGCTACGCCGACCAGGCATAGGCCGGCCGCCGCGGCCGCCGGCATAGTCCGACCGATCGGTTGTCCGATATGGAGACGGCGAGTAACAGTGGACAGATGCCCGCCGTCTCATTCCAAACGCCCAAAGTGTTTTTCCAGTAGCTATATTTTTTTGTGGTCAGGCCGGGAGCCCCTGGCGATCCGGGCCGGGCGCAGGAAGAGCCGGATGGCAGGATGCCTGCCTGGGCCATGAACGTGTCTGAGTTCCTCGTATCCGCTTCCGTGCGCATTCCGGTCCTGAGTGCCGTGAACCAGCGTATCGCTTGACACTCCGCGCTCTCGGGTTTACTCTGGGCATGCGTGTTCCCGCCTGTTGTTCTGAGTTCCGTCATCTCATCCGGCCCGTCTGGTGATTCTGCCAGCCGGGCCGAAGTTGCGTCTGGGCTGATGTAGGTTGTCCTGCAAAAAGCCCGTCCCTACCTCCTAAGTCCTTTGGATAACCTCGCCCACGCCTCGTTTCTCGGGTAGTGGCCTAAAGTCCTGTAAACGAGTAATGTATTCTCTCACGCGCGTGTTATGCGAGCCCCCCCCCTACCCCCTCTGCGTTACACATACTTTTTACAATGATTTATCCCACTACTAAGAGAGCAAGGAGTTGGGGACGTTAAACAAACGACTTAGTAGGTTGGGGGATGATTTTAGGGGACAACCTCACTCCCCGTAAGTCCTAGATAATCCCGATCATGGCCTGAAATCCACCATGGGATCAGTTGCTTCACTCGGTAGGGTGGATGGATTGAATAGGTGTTGCGGTCGGACGGAAGTATGGTACGATGCTTTATGCTTCCATCTGAAACGTATAAAACCGAATCGAGCGGAACTGAACTGGGTTCCGTGATCTACACCGTGGACGAAGCGCAAATGGACCGGCTTGCGGAATTTTTACTAGGAAACCGCTATGTCGAGGTCGAGGCCTCTCAATGGCCGCTGCTCTCCATCGTCCGTGCTGAACTGGAGAAAAGGCTAAGCCGCCAGGTCGCCGTCAAGCGCGTGGGCCGCCGCCTTGCGATCATCCTGATGAAGGGTCCGCTGCCTAACCCGCTCCTTCCCGATCCACGCAACAGGCAACCCTGGTTCCAGGATCCACGCGAGCAAGTGCAATTTGAGCCATCGCCTGCTGACCCAGGGCGGGCAGTTGCCGAACCCCCGTCGGAGCGTTGGGTGCGGCACCCGTGGCTGAAGAGCGTGGAAGAGTATGTTGCCCCCCTGGAAAGCACATGCTCCGGAGATGTCCTTACAAACGCGATAAGCAAGCCCCCGGGACTACAGACGCGTGCCGACCAGATGATCGTGGGGGGCTGCTTGCGTTTTCTAGGCTGGTCCAAAAGAAAAGTCTGGCATCCATCCGACTCCGGGTCCGGAGGTCGTTCGGTTCAGCGATGGTATCCGCCAAAACAAACCGTAGAGGAGCCACCATGCGCCGCTCAGGACTAAAGTGCCGCCCGGTAGACAAGCCGGATTCCTGGTACGAGGACGTTGTGCGCGAGTTCCGCGCTGAAGGGCATGTCCGCATCGACCGCAACGAGGCTCCGCCGATCCCGGTCCTGCGCGAAGAGTTGCGCAAGCGGCTGGCGTTCACCGACGACCCCACGCGCCGGAAGTTCACCCTCAAATTGGTGATTCCCGGAAAGATTGCGCCCGGACCCGGAGGCAGAGCCATTCACCAGCGGAGGAACGTGCTGCTGCTCAAGGCGATCCCGCCCAGCACAAGGGTCAAGTCGTCGCTGCTGCCCCGGCCGCCCAAGTTCCTCGACTGCGTCTTGCCGGCTCTCTTGAACGTCTGGGGTGAAGCACTTGCCGCCGATCCACTAACCCGCTGGGTCCGGCTGGTGGACGTGGCCGGGCGGGCCGGAGTCGAGCCCACGCAGCGGAACCACATGGCCGTCGCCGCGGCGCTGCGCTATGCCGGCTGGACACAGCACGCCGTCAAGGATCCGGCTACGGGCGGGAAGTTGGTCCGGCGTTGGTTCCCGCCGATCGTGCAGGAGGAGAAGTCAAGTTTATAGATCCACACGGCGTCGTCGTCCCCGTAAACCCGGCTTATATGAAGCGGCTGGCGGAGTGGGACGCTCTCCGCTTGGCCGGCGGCTTGGAGCGCCCCGTTGAGTTCCCGGTGACGGCCAATCGGATCATGAGCGACCTGCGCATCTACCCGACCAAGGACAACCAAGCTCAATTGGGCGTCTGCCTGCGGTTTCTCGGCTGGCGCCGCTATCTTGAAAAGCGCAAGGGCTGGGATCACATTCAGCGCTGGCTCGCCCCGGAGTAGAAACCCTGAAGATTCCCGGCACGTTTTCGCCCGAGCGGTGCTACGCTGCTATCTAGGGCGCTAATAGCTATTAGGAAGTCCGCCCGAAAGAGGTATCTCAATGAAGACCCGTTCTCGTCTGCAACTCGCGACCCTGATCCTGGCGCTGCTGGCATTGTTCGGCTGCACGTCAAGCCAAGTGCTCGTAACCCTGGAGGCATCCGTAGCGGCCACCGAGGCGCTGGTGGTCTCCCTCGCAGCCACGGGGAATATGAGCCCCGCCACGGCCGCGGAGATCACGGCCGCCATCGTGGGCCTGCCTGCTGCGTTCCAAGGCACCTCGGCCGAATTGGCAACCACCGACCCAGCCGGGATCAAGTATGCAAAGATTGCTCTGCTCTACGCGCCCACGCTCGAACGGTTGAAGGTTCTTCCCCCTGCCGCTCAAGCCATTGTCTCGGCGGTGGTGAGCGCGATCGGGAACTTCCTGAATTCCATCGCTCCCACGGCGGGGCTCAAGGCCAGCTCGACGTCGCCCGCGCTGCAGGTCGGCAACTACAAGAACCTCTCCACCCGCATCGTGGACCTCACGGAGAAGATCGCCCTGGCGCAGAAGCGGTAGCCATGCCTCTGCTCAAGGGTAAGTTCGACCCGAAGCGGTTCAACTCGACGACGCTCGCCATCCAGATGTACCAGGTGCAGGCGCGGGAGTCGGAGCAGCAGAATTACCCCGAGATTATTTTGCCGCCATGGGTGGATCTGGACGAATCCCTGAAAATGCAGTACGTCGACCAGGCGCAGCAGATCATTGAGCGTCTGGTCGCTGCGGAGGTGATCTCGTGACCCATTCCTTAACCACGGTATACCCCGACAACTGGGAGACTCGCGGCTGGTCGCGTGGCCCTGACGGAAAATGGGGCGAACTCGGGAACACTGCCAACTCTGGACCGCTCCCCGAGCGCGCGCCAATCGAACTCAGCGTCCACGATGTTGCGGCGCGGCTAAACGCACTCGAAACCAGCCGCAAAAGCTGGAAGGATCTTGCTCTGCAAATTCGCAGGAATGTCTACCGGCTGTGGGAGCAGGCGGGCAGTCTCGAAGATAAACTAGCAGACGAGGACGGGGCGCAATGACCATGGTGCCCCGAGCTGAGGCGGGATCTTATCCGGCCGGCACGGCCTGCGCCTGCCTGCGCTGCGGGAAGCCGTGGCGCACCCGGCAGGAGGGCAAGCCCGAGCAGTGTCCAAATTGCCACAGTTCGTATTGGGACAAGGAAAGAAAACCGCGTAAGAGCGTTCCACGTGGAACAGGCGGTAAGTAGTGGCACGACTCCTGGAAAATGAAGGCGACCTGTTCGGCGGCGACCGCGGCAAGGTGATGAAGGGTATTCTGCGCAAGCCCCGCAAGAACGCGGCGACTCCGAAGCCACGTAAGAAAAAAGAGCCCGTCGTCGAGCCGCTGCTGAGCAAGGCGCCGTACAAGCAGAGGATCAAGGATCTGCTGCTCGCGACCGGCTGGAGCTTGACCAATGAGGACTTTGGGGCCAAGTGGGGCTACTCCAGCGACACCGTGCGGCGGCAGATCAACGGAGCGTTCCAGGCCAACGTGCTGTTCGTGCGCCGGCTGGTCAGACTCGAAGCGATGTTTGCCGCTGAGTTGGCGGCGGTCCACGCCGGTCTTATTAAGATGGCTCCGCCGGTAAGGGGTTATCGCCCGGTGCGGTTGGATCTGCGGCGGGTCAAAACGGTGGTGGAGGACGCCAAGCGTGGGCTATGACGCCGTGATCGAGGAAGTCGTGGACGCCCGGATCTCCCGGCGATGGTCGCGCTGGGCCTACCTGGGCGATAAGTTCCGCGAGCGGCACGAGCATTGGATGCGTTATTTGTTGCGGCGGGGCGTGACGGTACGGACGATCCAGATCAATAACCTGGACGATCCTGTGCTGGGCGACCGGGACCGCGAGAGGCTGCTGGCTCAATACCAGGAGCGGAAGGCTGCAAGATTAGGAAGGCACCTGGAGAACAGGCTGCTGCAAAGGACTCAAAATGGCGGACATAAGAAGCATTAATAATCACCGCACGCTCGCGCCGGACCAGGCGACGGTACTACAGTGCAAGGCCGGCGGCGGGGAGTACACGCCCATCGGCGGGGAAGACCGTAAACCCTGCATGCTGTGCGGCATGGACAAGAAGGAGCACGTCACCATCCACCTGCGCCCGCGGTGTCCGCACTGCGGCGGAGACGGGACGAAGCTCGCCGCGATCCCGATGCGGCTGGGCCCGATCGAAGGGCTGCAGATCTTCTGTACGCTGTGCGGGCAGACGGTCCACTACGGGATCATCGGCATGGCTCAGCAGCAGAGCCCGGTCCTTGCTCCAGACGGCGGCCCCTTGATCATGGGAGGGCGGTAACGTGCCCCTAGATTCCGAGAAGGTGCCCAATAACCCCCTGACAGGCGTGGAGTTGCAGGCGCGCGTGCTCTATGTCCTGCGCAAGCTGTTTGAGGAGCGGCTGCCGCCGCCGCTCGACGCATTCTGGTTTTCGACCGGTCCGCTGGCTCTGCTCGACATCGAATGCCGAAATGATTTCATCTTTGGCGCGACCGTAATTTACCCTTCGGTCTCCTGGAAAGCCGTCGCCGAGTTCCACTTCACGGCGCCCGACGTCGAACCGCTCGCGGTGCAGTATGGCATCAAGGTGGAGTTCACCTTCCGCAACATCACCATGCCCAAGCATACGGTCAGGGCCAGGACGGCCCCGCCGCCACTGCCCACCAGCATCGCCAAGCGCACCGAGACCGGCGTGGTGGCCTTCACGGTCGAGGAGAAAATCGACAACCCGAATCTCGTCCGGGTCAACTCGGGTCTGCCGATCACGATCACCCGGGCGATCCGGCCCGAGCCCGGCGAGTTCATCGGGCGGATCGAGCGGCACGACATCCAGTACGACAAGACGGACTACCCCGAGCCGCCGGAGCCGGTGGTGGTGGACATCTCGGCGGAGTGCCGGCGGGAGTGGGGCGTGCCGGAGCCGAAGGTGAGTACGTCGGACGAGTCGTTCGAGAAGCTGAAGACCGCGGCGGCCGGTCTTAATCCTCCGTTGCTAATCAGCAAGATACAGGATCGTCGCCAGGACAAGAAGCCCGCGGCGAAGTACAGCCTGAAAGACAAGACGGACCTGGACGCGATAGGCCAAGAGGAGTAACGTGTCTGGATTCGTGCTGCTCCGTCTCGTAGTTTGGCTCAAGCGTCTCGCCCTCGCGGTCGAACGTCTCGACGCCCGCGATCAGATGCGCTACGACCGGGACTACCCTCCGCCGGGTGTGGATCGTCCGGACAGGCGTAAACTGGTGATCGACAAGCCCACCGCGCAGGAGCGCCAGGACGCGGCCGAGAAACGGCGAGTGGAGCGGTTCGCGGGGCTGAACCAGGACGAATTGTAATGGCAAAGGGCAAGCGGCTCGAATTCGGCCCGACCGAGCAGATGGAGCAGCAGGCGCTCGACAAGCTCGAAGTGACCCGCGAGGCGGTCTCAAACGTCCCGGCCATCGGCCACATCCTGAAGGCCGCGGCGGTCGATCCGTGGCCCTACCTCGAAGGCTCCGAGGACGTGAACGCGCGCCGGCTGATCGCCACCAAGCGCAAGCTGAAGGTGACCGAGTTCCGGCACTCGACCATTGAAGCCATCTGCCTGAGCGCGGGCGTGCCAACCAAGCAGGCACTCTCGGTCATCATGGCCGAGGTCTTCCAGCAGTCCGGCCGCGCGGCGGAGTTACTGTACGCGGCGAACCATCAGGGCGTGGTGCAGGCGACCATCGACAGTGCCAAGACGCCGTTCGGCGCCTCCGACCGGAAACTGCTATTGCAGCATCAGGGATTCGCTCCGGTCCCGAAGACCAACATTGTCAAGATCTTTGGCGGACAGAACGTGCTCGGCGGCGCGCAGACCAATCAGACCGCCGTGCTCGCGCCGATGGAGGATAAGGCCAAGCGGTTGCAGGATCGGTTCAACGAGCGGCTGGGCCTGCCACCCACGGGCGAGATGGCGCGGATCGAGGGTGACCAGGAAGAGCCGGATGGCCAGGCGGAAGTCGTTGAAGCGGAAGACATAGAGGCCGGCCAGGAAGCCGACGACATTGAAGTCGAGGGAGACGAGATCGAGTTCGAGGCGGACACTGACGACTGATGTATTGTAGCGAAGTTGTTGAACAGCGACTAGAGGCAGCCCGAGAGTGCAATGGGTGGCTGCCGGAGTACCACTCGATCCCAGACATCGAAGCGTTCGACGCAAAACTGCTCGCGCGGTTCCCCAAGGAGCACGAGGAAGCGCGCCTCAACTCAGTCGGTACCGAAGACCCATCCAAGGCGTTTCAACTCTCGATCACGCGGGCGCTGAACGATCCGCGCAATCCCCGGCTGAACAAGGATGAAATCCGGTTCATCGACAACGAGCAGGCGCTCGTGCAGTGCGATGCAGCTTACTACCTGACCCGCTACTACAAGATCAAGAACCGGCAGAACCTTATTCAGCACTTCAGTTTTCAGGGCGGGCAGAGAATCCTGTTCAACGTGATCTCTGAATTGGAGCGGATGGGTCGCTCAATTGAGATCCTGATCAACAAAGCTCGTCAATTGGGCATGTGTTTGCACCCGGATACGAGGGTTCTAACTTCGGATTTGCGGTGGATCCGAATAGACGACGCCAAGCCCGGAGACAAACTCATTGGTTGCGATGAGAACTTTGTCGCTAAGTGGGCGCACCGGCATCTCCTCGAAACGGTAGTCGAGGCGCGCCGCGACGTCTTCAAGCGAGCGCTGCGAATAACGATGGAGGATGGGCGGGAAATCACAGCGACGCCCGAGCACCGATTCCTGTGTAAGAAGCGTAAGGCCGTGGACACGGAATGGAGGCAGGTCGGAGAGATGCTGGTCGGAGACCTAATCCGGGGCGTTTCTAAAACCTGGAGCGGGCAGGCCTACGAAGACGGATGGTTCGGAGGGCTGCTAGATGGAGAAGGCTCGCTTCGCAAGAAATCTCGGGCCGGAGGTGAGTTGTGCGTTTCTCAAGTTGAAGGGGCAGTGTTAGAGAGGGCAAGGAAGTATCTCACCGACAACGGGTTTGCATACCGGGAAGACTGGGACCGGCGTGAACCGAGCCACAGCTCAAAGCTCGGCAAGCAGCCTGTCTGCAAGCTGACGATAGGCAGGATTGACGAGATATTCAGGCTGATCGGCAAGACCCGGCCTTCGAGGCTACTGACAAAAGAGTTTTGGCAGGGCAAGGAAATGCCCGGCAAGAGGATCGGCGGGGCGTGGGTAAAAATAGTGAAGGTCGAAGAGATCGCGGGCCAGCAGCGCATGGTGGATCTTCAAACCAGCACGAAGACATTCATCGCCGAGGGGTTGGTCTCCCACAACTCAACACTGGTCCAGGGGCTCATCGGGCACAAGGCCGAATTCTTCTACGGCACCAGCGGTGTGGTCGCCTCGGCAGACAAGGCGAAGACCGGCGAGATGGTCAAGATGATGCTGATGGGCTACGACATGCAGCCCTGGTGGCTGCGGCCACTGACCAGCCGGCGCGTTGAGAGCCAGAACGGCATGATCACCTGGGGCGCCATGAACTCGGGGATCAGTTTCCAGCACGGCAACCAAGTCAACCCGATCGCGATGGGCTCGACTCCCATCACGTACCACCTCTGCTTGTCGGGAAGAACCTTGGTACGTGTTTCAGATGGCAGGCTGCTGCCAATTTCTGAAGTTCGCCCTGGGGATTCAATAATCTCGGAGTCTGGCTCTTCGAGCAAGGTTCTACAATCATTCGTCAGCCCACGGAAAAACGAGATCACCGCCGAGATTCGAGTCAAGGGAACGCCGTCCTCACTGTCATGCACGAGAGACCATTTGGTCATGACAGATCACGGGTGGAAGCAAGCATCCGAAGTTCGCCGAGACGACCGTCTAATATACCCTGTCAGGCCAATCTCCAAGTCTAGTGAGCCTATTGTGATGGGGATGTTTAACAAGCACCAGCGAAGGGTGATCGGAGAAAAGAACAGCCGGCTGGAGGAGAAGGAGTTCGAGCCGACGTTCGACTTAGGTCGCCTTGTCGGACTGTTTCTGGCGGAGGGCAGCATCCAGGTAAACAGCGCGGGACAACCTTCTGCCATCTACTACACGATTCATGAGGATGAAGTCGATACGGTCGAATCTTGGTGCAGGTCTGTATTCGGGCCTGAATTGAGGGCCACGCTCAAGAGGAAGAACAGCAAGACAGCGCAAGTCGTTTTGAACCGAAGGGGTTTTGGCGTATGGCTGGTTGAGAACTTCGGCGAGAAGGACGACAAGCGGATTTCAGACAAGTGCTGGTCGTGGGGAGAGGAATTCTGCCGGGGGCTGGCATACGGTTACATTTTCGGAGACGGCCACTATGCAACCAGAGACAACTCGATCTACGCAACTAGCGTTCGATCTGCAATAACATTTGGGCTCCGCGAGTTGATTGCCTCGCTCGGCTTCGGATGGAGCCAGGTCGCTTATCGGGAAGGGGGGCTGTTTTATAACCGCAACTGCCGTCCCGTCTGGATACTGACCATAGTTGGCGAAACCGCCGAACTGCTTAGAAGGCAATTCGGATACACGGTTCACCCTACCAAGGAGTCCCGAAGCGGACGTCACTGGGAATGGCACAGGATGGGGATCTCCCTGGAGATCGACGAGATCGCAGATGGGTTCTCTAGCGAGTTTTACGATATTGAGGTAGACCACCCATCGCACCAATTTCTGACGGCTTGCGGGATCGTCCACAACTCAGAGGTCTCCAGTTTCTACGACGCGGCTTACGAACTGATCGACGTGGGTCTATTCAAGTGCGTTCACCCCTCGCGGCACGTGCTCGGGTTCCTGGAATCGACTGCCAAGGGAAACACAGGCTACTGGGCCGACACCTACTGGGGCTCCAAGGCCGGATGGGAAAAGGGCACGTCGCGGCTGATGGCGCTCTTTCTCCCGTTTTTTTGCGCGGATGACATGTACCCCAATCCGACCGAGCTGGAGACGCATCCGGCACCGGAGAGCTGGCGGCCGGAACCCGAGACGCGGCAGATGGTCGCCGAGAGCGAACTGTACGTCAAGTCGAACCCGATCCTGGAGAAAGTCCTCAAACAGAAGTCCGGTCTTCCGGGCGACTGGAAGATGCCGCGCGAGAAGGCCTGGTATTGGGAGTGGAACTTCCTGGAGGCAAGGGGCAAGGGACGTGAAAAAGACTGGTACCAGGAAGTCGCCCATACAGACAAAGCCTCCTTCCAGGGGAGTTACGACAACGTGTTCGGGCGCGAAGTCATCACCGAGGCATGGTCCAATCGTGACACGAAATACTCCGTCTACGGCATCGTCGGGCAGTCGATTCAGGAGCGCCACGAGCCGGATCCCGAGGACGTGGACAATACGCTCCCGAGGATCACGGTCAAACGCGACAACCGCAAAGGCGAGCCGTTCCAGTGGGAGTTCGTGCCGCTGTTCTGGGAAGAGCCGTTCAAGGATCTCGACGACAAGGAGTTGTTCGAGAACGAATCCCACATGGGCAAGCTCTTCGTCTGGATGGAGCCCGAGCCGGGCTACGACTACTCCATCGGCGTGGACACCTCCAAGGGCGTAGGCAAGGACGGGACGGTCGTAGCGGTCAGCCGGCGCGGGCGTTCACCGTCCGAGCGGGACATCCAGGCGGCGGAGTGGCGCGATAACTACGTCAGCCACGTTGAGGCCTGGAGTTGGGTGCTGGCGATTGCATCGTACTACTCCAGGTACATGGGCCAGCACGGCGTCATGTTCCGCGAGCCCTATGTGGCGATTGAGCAGATCGAGGCGGTGGGCGACACCTGCCAGGACCAGATGAGTCTGTGCGGCTACTCGCGGTTCCACCGCATGATCCGCTACGATTCGATGCCCAAGCAGATGAAGAAGTCCAAGGCCCATAAGCGCGGCTGGTTCACTTCCGGCTGGTCGCGGCCGATGCTCACGGACGGCTTCGTAGTGAACACGCAAAACGGCTGGTATCAGGTCAACTCGCCCTACACGATCTGGGAGATGGACCATTGGGAAGTGCATTACACGCGGGCCGGGACAAAAGAGAAGTTCGAGCACGGGGAAGACACGACAGACGACGGCATTTTCGCGAATGCGCTGGCCTCGTTCTGCCCGAATGATCGCAAGATGCAGGCTGACCGAAGCGAGAACAAGTTCCGGCAGGCGACGTCGCGGGTGCCGGAGTTGGACCTAACCCCAACGAAATCAGGGTACTTTGTTCCGGAGACGGGGTATCCTGCCAGTAGAGACAAAGACATCCGAAAGATGCTGAGCGGAAGCGTGAGAGGGAGACATTAGGCATGGCTCAAACAGGATTCGCCAACGGCACGCTGAACCCAATCATCTACTTCAAGCGCGGCTCGGA
>QGNH01001769.1_pt1 | contig 11630 bp, 17 predicted proteins | sample 1735481 | NCBI WGS metagenome assembly QGNH01 (sample SAMN09239004, study PRJNA386568) | Viral metagenome, whole genome shotgun sequencing project. | reverse complement strand
GCCACAAGGCCAAGCCCACCAGGCCCGCGAGACACACCAGCACCAGGCCGCCATGAATGTGCACGTGGCCCGGCTGGCACAGCGCGCACGGCGGCGCCGGCGGCCGAAAAGGTAACGCGTTACCCTTTTCAGGCTTCCCCGTGTGCTGATACTCGCGCCACGAGAGGCCCGTCCCTGGCAGCCCGACGCTGGTATAGTGCTGGCCGCGCGCCGTGATGCCCACATGCGCGCCACGGCCGCCAACCGAAAAGCCCACGCCAGAGCGTGACAGGTTCAAGCGGAGGCCCGGAAAAACTCTGATGCGGCGCTGGAATCTCAGGCCCATTGCATTCTCACTGAATCACCGTGCGCCGGTTGGCGTCCCCGCAGTTGGGGCAGCATTTCTGGCAGTAGTAGCTTACAACCCTGGAAACCAGGTCTTGGAAACCGTGAATGATTTCGGGAACTTCCCCGCAATCCCGGCAGTGGACTTTCCAAAGGTTCGCATAGCGCTCGCAACCGCGTTTAGATAGCTCCGTCAGAAGGTCTTGCGCCACTGCATCAACTCCCTTGCCGCGTCCGCGCCATGATCCTGGAAACCGTGCTCACGCTGCAATGAACCGCCGCTGCCACTTCCCCCAGGGACTTGCCCGCGGGCGCCCACCGAAAAGCCTACCCCGGATTTCGAAAGGTTCACCCGGAGGCCCGGAAAAACCCCGATGCGGCGCTGGAATCGAAGCCCCATGTGGAGTTCCTAACTTCATTCGTCCACGCCGAAGCAGAACGCGGATAGAGGGTTTTGGACGCTACTCAGGGCGTACTCTCCAGGAGGCAGCGACCCAACGGTCATTTTCACGGACGAACTCCCGTATCGCTCGAAGTTGACAGGTATAATCCCTTGGCCGTTCCGATCTATGGACATTCCGCCGAACGCACTGGCACGCGCGCTGGGACCGATCATCTGTCGGACCTTCTTTTTGACGGCCAGGAATTGGAGACTGTACTGCCCTTGGGGATCGATCGGAGTTGCTGCCGAAGTTCGCACGATGAACTCCAACTTTCCTCCGCCGAAGCGCACCGGAGATTTGGCGCCGGCAAACTCCCACACGGATTTTGCGTGCGCCACCATGAATCCGGACCCCTTGACACTGGTGTTGTTGGTGGCTTGGCGCTCCAGCGGGATTAGTTTTCCGGCGTCCAGCCGGAAGAACACATCGGCATACTCCGGCTCGATGACGGCGGTTTTGGTTTCCTTGTTGTTGTTGGTCTCCTGCCCACGCGAGCGCGCCGGACAGATGATTGAGCACAAGGCGAAAATCGCCACCGTGCCCGTTGCGGCATATCGAGTATGCCTCTTCATCGTTTTATCCTCCCTTTGGGCCGCCCATCGCGTGTTGCGGGCGCGTCCTGCAAAAACCCCAGAAAGAATCCGGAACACGCATATCGCCTCCACCGATGTAGTATACGCCTCACGCCGCGGTCTCACGCGCGATTCTCGCCACCGTGGTCCTGCAATAACCCTGGAAATCGGGGCCTGGGCCGGGTTGATTGTATCAGGTCCGCCGCGGCCTGGCCCTGCTCGGCCCGCGCACCTTCAACGGCTTGACCACCGGCGCCGGCGTCTTGCGCTTCGCCGCCAGGCGCGCCAGGGCTTCGGGCGCGGATGGCTTTACCATGGCTTCATCCAACCTTTCGCATTGGGGCACCACGGCGCGGCAAGCGGGAAGCCATCACCAGCAATTCCCGCGCCCGCAACCATCGATGCACACTGAGTACCGCTTCGTGGATGGCAGGCTCATGCGGGCCGCCACATAGCCGGCATTCGTCCACTGGCACCGCCCTGCCGATGCTGCTCGACACGGTTACGCTCCGCGCGGCCGCCCTACCACCGCCGGGCATCGCTCGCCGTTCCGACGCTGGCTGCGATGGGCAGCGGCGGTATGCGGCCAGGGCGGTTTACCCAATTGCAGCGGGATTGAACGAGGTTTCCGTCCGCGTCCCAGCAAACGGTGAAAACCGAATCGTGCGCGGGCGCGGGCTGAAACCGGCCATCCGAAGTGTTGACGCCGGCATAGTCCATCGCCGTGACCGCCCATTCCGCCTCCGCCTTCGCGCTGGCCTGCTCGAACCAGGCCCGGATGGCCGCTTCCATTGGCGCCAGGCGCTCGATGTCGGCTGCCACCTTCAGCAACTCATCGAGAGTTTCGCCCGCCACCTGGCCGCCATCCGTGGCCGCCTGCGCGCGCGCTTCCACCGCGCTGGCTTGCGCAAGCAGGCGGTTAATCTCCGCCTCATACTCGAAGGACTTCGGCGCCGGCCGTGACCCGCGCCGAAATACACTCTCGCGGCCGGCGCTGTCAAGCAGGATATCGGCGCCCGCGTTTACATCAACGATGTACTTGCACGATGTATGGCTTTCGAGTTCCTTCAGAAGCTCGATGGTACGGGCGCGGTGTTTCCGCAGCTCGCCTTCCAGCTTGGCGGCCGGCTTGAGAAACTCGCCCGCCCGCGCTTTCCCGAGGTCCACAATTGCGCCACGAATCCGCCGGCAAAGTGCGGACCTGGCGCCGCGGAGGTCCGTTAGTTGATCCTCGATAGCGCCAGCGCGCAGACGGCCACTGGTAGGAAAGCCGTCCGCATTCACGGCCGGGCCGCCCGCCAGAAAGGCATCCAGGGCCGCATCCTCGGAGGTGCCCGCGCGGAGTTGCGCCAGCTCCGTTTCGCGCGCGCTTATGCTGCTTTCCAGCTTGGCCCTGTGCTGGTGGAGGTCTCGCAAGACCCCCACGCACTTATCCACCCCGTTTCCAAATAGCGCCATTGTCAGGCCGCCTCTCCGCGCGTCGCGGCCGCTTCCGCTCCAGCGCGTGTTAAACCGAGGTCCATGTAGGACCGGATGGCCGATTCTCGCAGGCGCCTCGCCTCGGGTTCCAGAACCGGCTCGGCCAATCCCGCCTCTGCCACCTCGGGTTCCAGGCCGCGCGTGGCAGCGGCGCGGGCGCCAGCCTCGGGAATTCCGAGACCCCGGTAGGCTTCGATAGCCTCGCGCAATTTCAGGCCGCCCGCCGCACCACGCCCGCCGGCCTCACGGCCCGTTGCTTTCTTCGTGTCGATTTCCGTTTGGATGCGTTTCTTCTCCTCGGCGGTCCTGGCGTGCTTCATCAGGTCCCCCAGTTCTTTCACTGTCAGCGTCGAAAGGCTGTTCATCATGCTGGCCACGTCTTTATCCGAGAGGTTGGCTGATGGTGCGGCCTCTCGCCGTTTCAACATGCGGTCAACCTGGCCGCCAAGGCTTTCAATAAACCGCTGATTTTGCTTCAGTACTTCCGTCATTTCGGACATTTCACTTACTCCTTGCCGGGTTGACCGGCCTTCTCACTGCAATCGTGCCTGTTGGCCAGGCTCGAAACCTTCAAACTGCCGCCGCGCCTCGCGGTCGCAGAGTTGCGCATCCCACCCGACATACAGCCGGTTTCGGCGCGCCATCTCAGCGGACAGGGCGCCCAGCAGACCATCGGCGAAGGCGTCGGCCCCGCCGGGCCGGAAACGCGCCAGGCGCCAGCGGACGGCCAACAGAATGGCGTCGATTACCACTTCAGCACCTCCGCGAAAATCTCCGCCCGCAACGCCTGATGCGCCTTTTCTCGCTCCGCCTCCACCCAGCGCGCCTGCTCCGCCGGCATCCCGGTCCACAACAGGCCGTCATAGTACGCATCAATGCCCTCGGATAGCGTCCGCACGTCACTGGTGGGCGCCCCTGGCCGCTCCCACCCCGCGATGCCCGAAATTGGATCGCAAAGCTTCATATGGGCGAAATCTCATATCTGGGCGCTTCGATATACCGCCCCCACGCTGCTTTCTCCGCGCGCTGGTGTTCCCACAGGCCCAGCCCTTGCCAGGCTATCGCCAGGCTCATGACGCAATCATCGTGAAGCCCTTCCGGCGCCCCGTACCGCATCAGACCGCTGGGCAAACTCTTGCCCTCGAACGCCTGTAGCTCTCCAATCAACGCCGGATCGTTCGGAATGTGAATTTCGCCGCGTTCAAAGGCCATTGCGAGCCGTTGGATTGCCTCCGCCTTGCTCGCGTTCGTGGTCTGGAATCCGCACACTGGCAGCCCGTCCGCGCGCAACTGCTCAATAACCGCATCACCGACGAAATTGCGCTCGGCAAAGATCCACGATTGGCCGCCTAACCGTTCCCAGAACGCCTGAAGGCGCGCGCGCTGTAACTGGTACTCCATACCTCGAAATCGATCAATGGCGAGTACCTGGCCCATCGTGCTCACGCCTGTGAACACGGTAAAGTCGCCACGCCCGCCAGTTCCCGCCCAATCCACACCGACGGAGACCGCGGGCGGCATGTTCCCCCGCAGGTCCGCGAGGGCGTCCAAAATGCGGCGGAAAACCGCGCCCTCCCAACTCACAAACGCCGCTTCATACTCTTGCGCGAAAGCCATCTCCGATAGGTCCGCGCGCGCGGCCTCGATTTCGGCCGCGGGCATGAACGGGTTGGCGCGCGTCGGCATCTGCCAAGAGGCATAATCGGCTTGCGCCGGGTCCTGGCCGCGTTGAAACAGCACGTGAAAGTAATTGGCGATGCCCTTCGGCGTCGAGAGAAACCACGCGCCGCCCTGAAAGTCCGTCAGTTGCGGACGTATCGACTCCTGCCAGGCACCCTCCAGGTTCGGTATCAAGGCGGCCTCATCGAGCACCACGGCTGCATACGCGCGCCCGCGCCCAGAATCGGGCGAATCAAGAGACCACATTTCGAGCGAACCGCCGCCCTTCAGTTCCAGGCGCCGCTCCTGCTGGTTTACGTCGCGTGTTACGGGGTACAAGCGGTTCTGAAGTTCACGCCATACCGGCGCCGCAAGTTTGTAGTTAGGCGCGAACCATGCAACGGGCTTGCCCTGCAATGCCGGCTGAATCAGCCGATCCATGCCGAGTTCCGTTTTCCCGAAGCGCCGGCCGCAGCACACTATGTTGAAGCGCTTGGCGCCGTCGATAACCGTCTGCTGGCCGGGATGCGGCTTCGGGAGTGTCAGCGTCGGCATGTGGCCTCCATATCGATTTGCCGGCCGTACCGTACACCGCACGCGCTGGCGATCTCATCGTTCAACCGCGTGTATAGGCGATCTGCGCGCGATGTCGGGCAACTCATCGCAGCTCGCACCAAGGGAATGCCGATGCGATGCGCTGCCCAGAATAAGCAGTTCAGCCGCAAGGCCAGGAGACGAGACCTCATCAGAATGCCTCCGTATTCGCGCCAGGGCTGGCCTGGGCAGCGCCGGCGGTCTCAGGTAGGGGTGTAGTGACACCCGCCGCGCGCCGTCGTTGTCTGTGCGTCATTGGAAACCCCCCGCCGCGGCATAACTGCCCTCCGCTGCCATGCTGCGAAGTGGCGGTTTCATTTAAATGGTTTAGAATCAGCGTTGAGTAATTTTCTTTAGAATAGTACTTGCTTTCAGAACCGAACACGCGCATAATCGAGGTATGAAAAGAGCTTTCGCGTATCTCCGGGTTTCCGGCAAGGGCCAGGTTGACGGTGATGGCTTCACCCGCCAGCTTGAAGCTATCAAAGGCTACGCAGCCGGCCACGGACTCACCATTGCGAAGGTCTACCGTGAGGAAGGCGTTACCGGCGCCTCTGAAGGCATGGACCGGCCCGCATGGGTTGAAATGATTGGCCGCATCCTCGGGAACGGGGTAAAGACGATCCTGATTGAGAAGCTTGACCGTCTGGCGCGGGATCTCATGGTGCAGGAGCACATCCTCACGGACTTGCAGCGCCGCGGAATTACGCTGATCTCGGTTGCCGAGCCGGATCTGTGTTCGGACGATCCCACGCGCAAGTTGCTCCGTCAGATCATGGGCGCCATCGCCGAATACGACAAGGCCATGATCGTGCTGAAGTTGCGCGGCGCTAGGCTGCGCATGAAGGCTAAGCGGGGCTATTGTGAAGGCGCAAAGCCCTATGGCACGTTTCCGGGTGAATCGGCGGTTGTCGCCCGCATGGCAGCCCTCCGGGCCTCGGGAATGGCCTTTCAGAAAATCGCCGCGGAATTGAACGCCAAGGGTATCAGCCCGCGCCGCGGCGCCCGCTGGTATGGCAAAACCGTTGACAACATCCTGGCCGCGCAAAAGCAAGCCGCATGAGTCACAGCTTTTCACCGTGCACCTCCAGGGCCTTCCAGGCGTGGCAGTGATTCAGCAACCGGGCCGGAAGGGTACGCGCTGGGCGTTTCCGGGCCTGCCAACATCTGCCGGCGGTCTTGATAGACAACGGTCACTTGCAAAGGCGCGCCTGGTGTCTCGCCGGCCGCCCTCGGGTCAAGCTCGCCCGTCAGTTTTGAAATAAGCTCCAAGTTTCGCCGGCATTCACGGATGGCGTGCAGCGCCGTCGCGTGGTCTTTGGTCTCTTCTGCATCGTTCAGGATGCGCAACGCGCGGGCGTTGAGTTTCCGCATCTCGCCAAGGACAGGCTCGGCAACCGTGGCCGCATCCGTGAGCTTCTCCGCGGCGGCAAGCTGGCGAAAGGCTTTCGAGACGTGCCGGGTTACGTGGCGATCAATTGCAGACTTCGAGACAGAGTACCGCCGTTCGATAGTCCGGTACGGAACGCGGGCCATCAGATCGGCCGTGATCGCTCGCAACTCTGGGTGTTGGCAGACGCTACACATCGTTTGTCCCTCCCCTGTCCCACTTTTTCGGCTGTAGGGTTTGCCCCGCTGTAGGGTTATGTAGGCTTTTCCCAGAAAGTCCCCATATAGCGCCACATAAAAAGTTTTGGGGAAAGGTATACATAACCCTACATCCCTACAGCCTTCGGGTCTTCCGCCCGCAGGCCAATCCTTTCGTAAATCATGCCCGCCTCGGTGCGCTTTCTTGCGTAGTTCTCACCGATTCGGAGTCCGAATGTCGTTTCGGTAACCGGATGTTCGCCCGCCTCTTCGGCCCACCGCTTATAAGCGGAATACAGGGCGCGCGCCTTCACCTGGGCGTAGTCGCCGGTGATGCACACCTCGGCGATGAATCGCCCGATATGGTCTGACTGTGCGCGCCAGGCATCGCCGGCCTGTTCCACATCGGAAGGTTTCCCGAGTCCTTCGGCGTACCAGCGCGCGGCGCCGGCAACCGCCCACGCCAAGATGCCCTCGGCTTCGGCGGCCAACTTTGCCGGCAGTTCTTTATCCTGTTCGGGCTTCGGTATCGTGACATCGAAGGGGACGGGGTGCAATCGGTTCCAGATGGCGTTATCCGTCCCGCGCACGATGGGAAGGTGGTTCGCATCAATCCAGAGCTTGTGAGACTCGGGAAACTCCACGGGGTTTTCGTATTTCCGCGTGGCCTTGATTCTCCCCATGCCTTGCGTGATTCTTTTGAGCTTGCCCTCGGCGAGCCGCTGGCCTTCCTCGGTCTCGGATGTCATGACGAAGCGGGCGCCGCGGAGGTCCGCAAGGTCCGCCTGGGTATTGTTCGATTCCTGGCGAACCATCAGGGTATCGATCTGCAAAAGCACGCCGTACTCTTCCAGAATCTTCAGGAACGCGGTAAGCAGGGTGCTCTTGCCGTTATCGCCGCGGCCGTGTAGTAGGAAAACAACCTTTTCGATGGTGTGAGCCGTCAGGCTGTAGCCGAAGGCCCGCTGTAGATACCCCACCAGGCCCGGATGGTTCGCGGTGATGCGCTTGAGGAATTCCAGGAACAGCGGACCCTTGGCGCCGGGCCGGTAATCGTGATGCGCGAGTTTGGTGATGAAATCTTCGCGCCGATGTTCGCGCAATCGGCCGGTCTTCAGGTCCAGTGTTCCGTTCGCACAGTTCAGCAGGTCCGGGTGTGTGTCCAGTTCGGCCGGGCGTATCGCCAGGTGGGGCTGTGCCTCCCGCAAGGAGTTTGAGATTCGCTGCGAGTTCAGGCAACCGGCCGCGAATTTCGCCGCCTCCCCATTTTTGGCCGCAAGGGCTTGCCGCGCGAATTCCAGGATGGTGTCTTGAGAGAGATCGCGGGCGCGCTCGCCATCATCCACGGCCCAGCGCCGGCCGTCCCAGGCCAGCCACTTGTTGAAGGCGTGACAGTACCGAAGGTCCGCGCCGTGAAGTGCTATCACGCGCTGGGCGTTGCCGTAGTCGCTGAAATGCTGGCTCAGGAGTTCAGTGAGTTCCTGCTTCACCATTTCGATGATGTTGGGCATCATGCTGCTTTCGCCTCCGCCGCGGTCGCTTCCATGTACCTCAAGATGGCGCGCTGTTCCGCCCCCTCCAGGCGCCGCGCCGCTTGCACCATGCCCGTGGTGAGTTGGGGGTGATGCATCAGCCATACCCTGTACTCAGCTACCAGCGCGGCGCCGTCCAACTTGCGCCACCGCGCGAGCCGCGCCGTCCAGTCCCGCAGCTCATCGATCTCGGGCCGTGGCAGCGTCGGATCGAAGAGAGCCGTCTTCAGCGAATCGAGCACCTCTTCACCGAGCACCAGCGCCGCGCGCCTCCACAGTTGGGCCGCCGGCAGATGCCGCGCAATTTCGCGCTGCTCGCGTGCCCAGCGTGCGCGGTCCTCTGCCGAAAGCGGTTCATCAGATAGCGGGATGCCGGCCAAGCCCGCACACCAGCGCAGCGCATCGGCCCGGCTGTCGCCGCGGACGTGCACCACCAGGCCCAGCACGCCGCCGCCGGCGCCGTCGCGATGGTCGAACCACACGCCGCGCGCGTCATTCAGCGAGACGTTGTAACCGTCCCCGTCGCGCCACCAGGCCCGGCCGCGGCCGTGGCGCAACTCACCGCCGCCCAGGGCGGCCCAGACCTCGGAGATTTTGACGTGCGCCAGGATCTCAGGCGCGGAGGTCTCGCACGTGGTCATGCGATCAACTCCCCGCCGGCCTTCGCTACAAGGCCCAAGGCCAAAAGCGTAACTTGCGGGTTTGGATTGGTGGCACCCTCTACGCACGCCGCCGCCAGTTCGCGGAGATACCTGCGGGCTGTGCCAAGATCCACGGAGACGGAATCATCGCGCTCGCGTTTGAGTGATACACTTTGGGAAGCCGTTGTTCTGAGCATCGGCTAAAGATCCTTCCCGCCCGGCGCCCCAGCGTCGGGCTTTTCTGTCTACGCGGCCTCACGGCGCCAGCCGCCAGGCAGCGGACTCCCGCCGGCCGCAATCCATGTTTCGAGCCGCGCCGGGTCAACTCTGATCGTCCGGCCAATGCGGATCACGACGCCATCGGGTAACATCTTCTCGCGTGCGAGCGCGTAGAATCTCTGTAGGTCAATACTGAGCCTCTCCGCACCGTAAGTGGCAGGTTGTAATTGAGTCACACTCATGATTACAGGGTAAAACCACTTACAGCTTACTTGGAGAGATTTTTGGTATAGATAAGGCTCTATTTTGGGGCCTTAACTATACCTTTGGACGTGCTGAGGTTTTGGTACGGGCGTACTTCCCTGCGGACCGCTTGCACTACAGCTATCAGTTGCCTCTCCGTCTGGTCGGGTTCCATGATGTCTTTGTACGGATGAAGAAGTACGATGTGCCGCACGGCAATAAAGTACTTCTCGGCAAGATCTAATTTCCTGGTGCGATGTCGCGCTGTGTATTCGCGTCTGACAACAACTGTTCCGCCTCTCACGCGATCATTCTTGAATTGCTCGGCCTTCTTTAGCTCACCTTCCAGATACGCCTTGTAGCGCTCCAGGTGTGCCTTCATCCAGCGCTCGGGATCACGAGAATAGTAGGGTTCGGGCCAGGGCATGGCGTCACGATCCGGATAATACGCCAGACGGCGCCGCGGATGGCCGGGATTCTTGAGATTGAATCCAGGTAGTGCACCAGCAATGTGCTTATGAGGCACGCCCAACGCCATGCACGCCAGCAGAAACCGCAAGCGAGCAGCCTGAACGCCGATTCCATCCACGGGCCACTCGGCAAACTCCTCGCGCAACCACTCAAGCATTTCGGCGTAGCTGTACTCTATTTTCGTGTGTGCCGCTTGGTGTGCCAACTCAGCCATTTTGCCCCACTCGGAGCTAAACTCAGCTTATCACCAGGACGGGCAAACTACCAGCGCAATCAAACGGTTGCAAACGGAAACATACAGGCGGTAAACTGTTGGAGCGGATTTAGGTTCCAGTTCCCGCGAGGGAGTGTAGGTTCAAGTCCTATCATCCGCACCAGTCCTTTCAAGGTTGAATGATAACCCCACCGCACCCGCTCTTCCGCGCCTTTGACGAATTCGATGGGCCGGCCGCACCCGGTTTTGAAACGTCCTACTTCGGAGCGCGGTTCCGCGACTGGCTTTTCACCGGCCAATCCACCGGCACCGCCCAGAGCGGTCACATTCACCTGGGCTATCCGCCGGTGGCCGAGGAGTACTTCGAGTGGATCGCCCTGCTGGGCGCGGTGGCTTCCGCCAAAGACCGGTTCTGCATGTTGGAATTGGGCGCCGGCTGGGGGCGCTGGAGCGTGTATGCGGCCATGCTGTGCCGCCAGCGGCGGCTTCCGTTCACCCTGGTGGCCGTCGAACCGGAGCCCAGCCACTTCCAATGGTTGCAGATGGTGTTTCAGGACAACGGAATCGATCCGTGGGAGCACCACCTCTACGAAGCCGCGGTGGTCCCGGGCGGCCAGGTGGCGCGACTGGCCGGCATCGACGATCCGCTTCGCGAGTACGGACACTATGTGAGCGCGGGATTCAAGAACTGGCTGCGCGCGCGCCGCGGCCGGCACGCCGTCAGAGAGGTCAAAGGCGTGAGCCTGCGTGAACTTTTGCTCGCGCACCCCAAGATCGACCTGGTCGACATGGACATCCAGGGCATGGAGGACAAGGTGATACGGTCGGTCGCCGCGCAAGATCTCGACCGGGTGCGAATCCTGCACGCGGGCACGCATTCGCGCGCCGTGGAATCGAGCTTGAGACGGACGCTCCGCCGGCTGGGCTGGAGCAACGCTTTCTCCTTCCCATGCTATTCGGAAAGCCAGACCCCCTACGGCGATGTGAGGTTCGAGGACGGCGTGGAGACGTGGGTCCATCCGCAAGCTGAGTCCGAACTGGAACTGCTGGTGAGTGGGAAGGCGTGATGGCAGGCGGCACCGCCTGCCCCACCTACAGCCCCTTGCGTTTCTTCTCGTAGGCCGTGAACTGGCGGCGGTAGGTCTCGAAGCCTCGACGGCCCATCAGGCCGTAGGTGAACCTCTTGCCCAGCTCCACGCCTTCCTGGTCGAAGGCGTTGATGTCGAGCAGCTCGCCCATGAAGGCCGTCTGAAACTCCATCATCTGCAGAAATGCGCCGAGGTGCTCTTCGTCCACGCGGTCGAGCGTGACGGTGCAGTTGGGGCGGCCATTCTCCACCAGGGCCGCGGCGGTCGAGCGGCGCTCGGCATCGATCAACTCCGCCAACGACCGGCCGGCCAGCGCGTCGAACGCGGGCAGGTTGAAGCGGCGTTTGGGAATCTTACCGGCCGAGGAGAATTTTGCCACAGCCCAGAAGGAGAAAACCTTGTCGTTGGGGCCTTCGATGTACAACTGCACCTGCGAGTGCTGATCGGTGGTGCCCAGCGCGGCCACCGGAGTCTGGCCGGTATGGACCTCCTCGCCGGCGCGGTTGCGCGCCTTGCCCAGCGATTCGGCCCAAAGCTGGCGGAACCAGAAGGCCGTGCCCCACA
>QGNH01001011.1_pt1 | contig 11642 bp, 11 predicted proteins | sample 1735481 | NCBI WGS metagenome assembly QGNH01 (sample SAMN09239004, study PRJNA386568) | Viral metagenome, whole genome shotgun sequencing project. | reverse complement strand
ACGCTTACTCTCGAACGTGCCACCGACGAACAGATCAAGCAGCTTGCCCGAGTTGCGTCCGACGCCGCCGAAAAAGCGGTCAAGGATTACTTCAAGGGAGCCGACGTCAGCAAGGAAGGCGCTCAGCGCGTGCACGCAAACGGCGACTTCGCCGCCCGTGTTCGTGAAGGGGCGATTCTCGCTCTCGCCGATCTGTCGGTGACCGACAAATACAAGGACGAGGAAGTCAGCTCGAAGTACGGCTATCTCTCCGGCTACAAGAAGCCGAAGGATGTCATCGAGCAGACCAATCTCCTGCGGCAACTGTTCCCCGGCGTTGGTTTCGCCGATGAGAACATGGTGCGTCCGGTCGTCGCGAATGCGGAAGGCTACTTCGCCATTCCGCGCTGGCAGTCGATCGCTCCGACGTACGGCGAAGCCGTGCAGAAGGTGCTCGACGCCTTGAACAAGGCCTACAAGGGCAAGTTCAAGAACTGGCGCGAAGGTCAGCTCGGTCCCGACCAGCTCCGACAGTCGGCCAAATCGGCCGCCGCGTGGGAGCAGATCGGCGAAGCGCAGAAGGGTTTCGACATTCTCGTCGTTCCCGCGCAGTTTGGTCTGCGGCATCGCGGTCGCTCGGTTCGCCGGGCATGCGAAGTCATGGAGAGCAATGAGTTCGGCCTCGGCGCGTTTGCCGTCGGCATCATGTTGCTCACCCATGCGGATCGTCTCAAGCACTACGACGATCTGTATGTCGACTGTGCCGGTGACGAGTTCCATGACCCGCGGGGCTCCGGTGCGCCGTTCGACCTCGCTCCGGTCTTCTGCTTCAGCGGCGGCGAGCTGAAGTTCTACGCGCTCTGGTCTGGCTTTGCCTACGACTACTACGGCTCTGCGTCGGGTTGGGCTGTTCCGTAGCAGTGATCCTCGTTCCTTGAACTCTTGAATCTTTTGTTCCCTTGATTCTTGAGTTCGAAAAAAATTGGGGCCGTCCAGCTTGTCTGGACGGCCCTTTCTTCTTTTTATACGTTCATATATAGACCTTTCGCCCTTAGTGATTTACACTTACAGGACAACTGAATATTGTGCCTAACCCATAGCCTTTATCGGCTGCGGTATGGCAAGAGAACCCCACCACAGTAGAGACCTCCTCGTTAGGAGTACCTGTGGTGGGTCCCATCCCGAAAGGGGTGGTGGATGGCGCAAGCCATCGCCTGGCGGGGAGTTTTCTGCTTTCAGAAACTCAAACGGAGCATCGGTGTATACTTTATTTATGGACAAGAATCTCAAAAACTCTCTCCTGTTCGGTGCCGCAGTCGGAGGCATTTTTACACTCCTGCGGGGCGCAGGTGAAAAGCAGAAGCTCACGGATCTGCAACTCAAAGGTATAAACGACCTCAACGACACTTTCATAAAGGTAGGCAAATTCGTCAGCGAAGATTTGTCCCTAGCGCCGGTGTATCAAGGAGTAAAGGAATTTGAACCGACAAAAGACTACAAGGGCATGATCGCTCGGATTGAGACGGACACACAAAAGGACGCATTGAATCTCGGCTTGGTAAAGAGTTTCAAAGGCAAGCTCCAGTACGTGCTGAGTGGAAGATTTACCGAGCAAAAGAACAACACCAAAGCACACCAGTCACAGGCGCTCTTTGCTCCGCTCAGAGAATTGCCCGACATTTTAGAATCGTTGCTCGAAAAAAGAACGCAGATTTTGCGCCTCATGCAAAAAGCGTTTCGTTACATCGATGCAGGAGAGGCTACCGACTTCAAGCCGGGTGATGCATCGCTGCTCCAGTCCTATGTCAGCCAGTTTAAGGCTTTTGAGAAGCAAGCCGAGGGGCTGCTTTTGGAGTTTAAATAACAGCCCTTGGAGCCGAAGTTTTTTGTATTTCGTCGTTCAAAAAACGCTACTCTGCCACATCGCGCAGGATTGCGGTGTCTCGGAGCGTCAACTTGAAGGGGTCGGCTTCACCTCTCTCGAACTTTTTACGGCGTGGTTTAGGCATGGCAATTACTCTGAATTATACCTTTAAACAATTAACATTAAACAGAATTACGTATGAAAAACAGAAGTGTGTTTGAACGCTATCTCACCGTGCATCGCGGCTTGCAGCCGGTTACGGTGAGTGGGTACGCGGACGCCGCGCGGCGGATCACGAGAGTAACGGGGTTGTATCCTACAACCTGCGAGGCGGAGCTGTTCGTCGAGCAGTTGTATCTTTCGCAAAAATCGTATTCCCACAAGACAAATACCGTGCTCGCCTTGGAGCACTATCTCGCCTTCATTGGAACGCCGACGCGCTTCGGCAGGCAGCGTAAGCCGCGCAGCATCGTGAAAGATACGCTCACCGAGGCAGAGGTAACAGCCCTTCTTATATCGTGTCGAACGCTGAAGGAAAAGGCAGCACTCACACTCCTCTCGTATTCCGGTCTGCGGAACAAGGAGTTCTGCAATCTCCGCACGAGGGATTTTGACCCCGGCAGGAATCTCATCACTGTGTATCGGGGGAAGATGCTCAAAGACGGCATATCGCACGTGTCGGCGGAGTGTACCCGCATCATGCTCTCATATATCGCCGAGTATGGTAAAAGGCCGGATGATTTTCTTTTTACCACATATCAGAGAAAGCAATACTCGACGGGAGCATTGCGTAAATTGGTAACGGTAGTGGCACGGCGAGCGAACATATCGAAGCGGGTTTACCCGCACCTCATGCGGCACTCGCTTGCGGTGAACATGCTCATCCGCGGAGCGGACATCGTTACGCTGAAGAACCAGTTGCGGCACTCGCTGATCGAATCGACGTTCCACTACCTCAATTCAATCGCGCTCGGAGAGCGCAACGACTACGACAGAGCCGCGCCAAGCTACGTATAGAGCGATGCCGCGGGTAGGCCGCATGATGGGGTAGATCAGCAGGAATTTCGGGTAAAATAGGTGCGTGCAGAGGTATACTTAGCCACAACTAAAATAATTTTATGCAAAAAGAAAAACAATTCACGCTTACCGCACACGATAAAAAGTACACGCTCAGCACGAGCGAATACATAGGTACGAAAACGCCCAAGGTGATGATTCGCGGCGAGTTGCGTGGCGATGGCAAAGCTGCACTCTTTCTGCTCGCCATTGATCCGATGTGGGCATCGATACGCGCCTCCAGTAGTTCGCAAGAAGACTCTATCAAGGAAATCTACAAAGCTGCGCTTGTCGCCGTCGAAGATTACATCAAGGACAATGAGTGGGTGCACGGCGGCACTTACTACGGAGAAATGACGCAAAATGGCTCATTCGAGATTACCGGTACCGAGAAGCCGTATTGGGAAGACGGCAATTGGGGATCTAAGCTCTAAAAACTATTTTGTTCTCTTTTTCATCGGCAGTTTTAACTGCTGCAATCTTTTCTTGTTTCTTCGGTAGCTCTCATCCTCTAAGTGAGCGAGCATATGCTGATAGATGCTCAACATCCGCACCAACTCCTTGGTCATGCTTCTTACTTTCTCGACCTCCTGTAGGTACCTCATACCCCATGGATGACGCATAAATCCTCCCTAGTCCAACTGTTGGTAGCCGCTTCGCAACAGCCCCATTCTAAGCTACAGTAGTACGTGATAGCCACATGCTATCAGGGCAACAATTGAATATCGCTCCGAAGGGAGCTAGGGCCTAAACCAGTAGCATTAGCCACTGGCATGGCCTCAAATCGTTGAGTACAGAAAACCCGTCATTCAGGGCGTACTCAACGTTATATGGGGAAACTCATATAAGGACGCAAGTCCTCCTGGTGGCGGGCTTTGTGTTTTCCAAAGCCTCCACTAAACATTATTAGTTTTAGTGGAATTTATTATTATGCAGACACTTTTTGTTATCCTGTTCCTGCTCTCGGGACTCGGCCTAGTCGTCGGTCTTATCAAGCCGTCGCTGTTCAAACAAACGCGAAAAATGATATCGCTTATGTTTGGCGGCGCAGCAGTGGTATTTTTCATCGCTCTTGCGGTGGTTTCGCCATCGCAACCACAAACGCCAGCAGCAACTGTCGCCGCTTCGGAAAGCACTTCGAGCGTTACGGCAGAGGCAACGACACCGACAGTTCAGCCGACGCAGGCACCGGTCACCACAGCAAAAAAGACGACACCTGTTCAGACGCAGACCTCTAGCACAGCCAATACGCCCGCGCCGACACCCACCCCTGCTCCGGTCGTGCCCACACCAGCACCGCAGCCGACTGTGCGTCTCAACATTAGCGGCAGTGGATCAAAGTCGACGCAGACGTTTACCGTCGGCAAATCGTGGACTTTGGATTGGACTTACGATTGCAGCAACTTCGGCAGCAAAGGAAATTTCCAAGTTTATGTTTACGATAGTAATGGAAATATATCCTTCGACAACAGTGGCGTGAATCAGCTCGGCTCTTCCGGTGCTGACACCGAGTACTATCACACCGCTGGTAGCTACTATCTCGAAGTGAACTCCGAGTGCAATTGGACTATCAGCGTTAAAGGATAATTGTATGTCTTACGAACAAATCTGGAAGAAGACGCTTGGTCCCAACGAGTCGGTCAAATATGATTTCTCGATCGGCAATCGGTATCGCAAGATTGGGCTGATCATATGGTGTGTGGTAGGCGCGTTGTTCCTTATCACTATTGTCGGTGCCCCGGTCGGTATCTTTATCATCGCTCTCGCCGCGTTCTACTACGGCTTCTACCTAAAAACTGCCAACGCGTATGCGTTTACCGATCACCGCGTGCTTGTGCATCGCGGCTGGCTCTCAACCAAGCTTATCTCTACCGACTACTCTAAAATAACTGACGTGACCGTTCACGAGCCGTTCTTTAGCCGAGTGTTCTTTCACACTGGCAGCATCGAGATTGATACCGCCGGTACCAATCGTAAGGATGTCATCCTCAAACATATCGAGCATCCTTACGAGATAAAGAAAAAACTCGACGAGTTGCGCCGTCAGCACTAAAAGAAGCACCACTAGAATTTCATTTTCAACATGCCTGCGGTGATCGGCCTTAGGTGCGCGAAGTCGTCCGGTTCGCCATACTCCGGTTTCTTGTCCATCGGAGACTCGTGGAGGGAGAACGGCTGATATCCCATAGTGGTTTTTGATGCTTCCGATACGACCATCGATAGTGCGTCTGCTAAGTCGTCATGCCGCTCTCTGCCGAGTCCGACAGTTTGGGCAATCAACTCCTCGCATCCTTTGTCGGGAAACATAACAATGCCGTCCTTGATGAGCTGGCTGATCATTGCAAGCCGCGCTCGCTTATCGGCATGAGATATGACAGGGGTAGCTGGGTAATGCGCGAGTTGTAGCATCTCGGCCAGCGATCGCTGGTAGCCGTTGCCCTCAACATACATCGGAGCTTTCTTACCGATGTCTAGCGTTGAAGAAAGAGTCTTTGCCTTTTCGAGAGCTTCAGGAAAATCCAAACGTGCGTTCACTGGATTCGGCAAAATGTAGATACGCATAGTTTCTCCCCAACCGAATACACGGGCAACTACCATTGCTGTCTTGTCGGCTTCTTCGCTTTTCGATATTGCCAAGTCCATGCCTATAAACGCGCCTCGGTAGCGGTTGTCATTCGTCATGGGAGGCAACTGAACGTAGTAATGGATCCATTCCGGATGCACTACACGCGTGCTGTCAGAGACTATTTCAAGCAGGTACTCCTGCCGCCATGCCAATTCGTTGCCAACGCTCTGCCGTAAATCGTCTATCTTGCTTTGTGTATCAAATTTGCCCGGCCACATTGATCTGCCAAACTCATCGAGAAATGGAAACCACCTATAGATACCTTTCAATTCCTTTCGGTCCATCATGCCGCGCAAGCGCATCATGAGCGATTCTTCGTGCAGAAGGTTGCCGACAAATAAAATACGCGTACCAATGTCTCCGAGCGGTACAATCTCGCGTGTAAACCAATCAAACAATTTATTACGCCCCTCCATCGTTTTGGTCGAGTTCATATCCTCGATGTCGTCGAGAATAATTAAGTCCGGCCTATGTTCGTGGTGTCTAATACCTCGGATACTTTGGTCAACTGACGCTACGGTTATACGTGCGCCGGTATTTTGAAAGATGAGCGATGACATAGCCCATTCGCCACCACCAACTTCTTCTCTAAACGGTCCTAGATCGCTTTTAAGGAGAGTGTTGTGTTCCAGTTCGTATTTTAAGTTCGACATGTGCTGTCGCGCCTGCGCCTGTGTCTGACAGATGAGAAGCACAAACTTTTTCTGTTGTACGCCAAGGATTGCCCACAGCGAGTACGAAAAGGTCACGAGCGTCGACTTGCCTGAGCCTCTGAACGCTACGATGCAAGCCAATCTGTTGGAAGTGTCCTCCGTAATCCTAAACATATCCCTCTGAAAGTCGGCTATGGGGTACTTCACGTAGTGCGGAAAGTAGATGTGAAAGAACATTAGGTGGCTCTCGCGCGTGGCGGCCTGCCTTACCGCGCGATCTCGGGTGAGTGCCTCAAAGGGGTCGGTGTATTCCATAGCTATATCCAGCAACTGCCGCCGTTGCTCTGAACCCACTCTTGCCAAGCCTCAAACGAGCGGCCTTTGTTGATAATGTCGATAATTTGCAGCACTGCCGTGGCGAACGCGTCCGATAGGTCGTCATGATTTTCTTTGCCGAAGCCGGTCAACTGGGCGTACAAATCGTCAATGCCATCTTTGGGGAATAGCACAACACCTTTTTGTACAAGGTCGCTCGTCAGTGCAAGCCGTGAGCGTTTGTCGTTCATTTGTTTGACGCCTTTGACGGTGCAACCAACATTGGCAAACGCCCCAACGTAAATTTCTTGGAAGCCGTTTGATTCGATGTAAAACTTCGGCGAAGGATGCCCGCTCGTTAGTATTTGTGCTTTGAGGGCGGCAGCTGTCTGCACCGTATCGGGGAACGTCATGCGCTTGTTTACAGGATTGGGCAATACGTATGCTCGCAGCTTGCTGCCATAGCCGTAAACCACGAGTGTGACCATGGTGGTATAGTCGGCCGTGCTGCTTTGCGAAATGGCGAGGTCGACGCCGGTAATAACGTGATTCGGCCTGCCGATTGGCAGTACGTCGTAGCTTTGGATCCACTCGGGGTGTATCACGCGGGTGTGGTCAGAGACTATTTCGAGCAGATACTCTTGTTTCCATGCAAAGTCGTTGACGATGCTTTTGCGGAGCGTCTCCAGCTTCGCCGGTGTATCAAATTTGCCCGGCCACAAACACTTGCCCTCCTTGTCGATTAAGGGAAAGCGTCTGTAGGTACCCTCAATTTCTTTTGCGTCCATCTTTTTCATTACGCGCATAACCAGCGCGTCCTCATGCACTAAGTTGCCGACGATAATGGTGCGCGTACCGATGTCGCCAAGCGGCAAGATCTCGCGGGTGAACCAATCGAAGAGCTTGTCGCGTCCCTCTTTTGTTTTCGTGGAGTTCATGTCTTCGATGTCGTCGAGGATGATTAGGTCGGGACGGTGCTCATGGTGGCGTATACCGCGAATACTTTGATCCATGGAAGCGATCATTATTCTTGCACCGGTATTTTGGAATACGAGGGAAGAGATGGCCCACTGGCCGTCACTACCCACATCCTCGCGGAAGGGACCAAGGTCACTTCGCAACAGCATATTGCGCTCCAGCTCGTACTTAAGGTTTGCCATGTGCTGCCGCGCCTGCGCTTGGGTCTGGCATACCAGCAGCACAAACTTCTTTTGCTGCACGCCTAGGATGCCCCACAGGGCATAGGAGAAGGTCACGAGGGTGGACTTGCCGCTGCCTCGGAAGGCAACAATGCAGGCCAGCCTATTTGTTTGGTCCTCGGTAATGCGGAATATATCTTTTTGGAATTCCGCGATGGCGTACTTTACGTAGTGGGAGAAGTACACATGGAAGAACATCAGGTGGCTCTCGCGGGTGATGTGCTGGCGCACGCTGCGGTTACTCACAATGGCCTGTAATGTTTCTTCGTCGAAGAGGTTGCTGTTAGATTCCATGTTCGTTCAAGGTTAAATCTGCTAGTGCCAGTGCTTTTCGCACCAGTTCTTTTTGTGCTGGCGTTAACTCTTCAATCACGTTTACGCGCCCCTCAATTTCCACCTTGGTCTTGTAGCTTGGGTGATTGTGTTTGAGCCACGCAACAATGGCGGTAATGTTGCGATCCTTAACCGCGTTTATGAGCTGGCTTTCAGCAAGGTCATTTACGAGCGAGCGACCATCAAGCAGTGCTTCGTCAATTAGTTTGGCGAATTCCTTGTCTTTCTTTTTCCAGTTATAGAAAGACACGCGGCTAAGTCCTACCTTGTCGCACGCTATCTGTACTATTGGCGTCTTTTTAAGTTGCTCCAGTAACAACTCTTTGGCGCGTTTACTCTCCCTCATACGCGTTTTGCTTTAAGGCCGGTAAGTTGCTCCCAACGGCGTATAGCGGTTAGGCAGTACTCCTCCTCGACCTCGACCGCAAAACAGCGGCGCTTGGTCTGCTCGCACGCGAGGAGAGTGGTACCGCTCCCTAGAAAGCCGTCATACACGGCGTCGCCGATGCTTGTTGAGTTCAGAATCAATCGTCGTATTAACCCGACTGGTTTTGTCGTAGGATGCAGCTTGCTTTTAGAAGGGCGCGGGTAGAAGAGCACCGATTTGTCCTTAGACCGGCGGAAGTGATGTGTGCCATACCAACCGTAAAAGATGAGCTCGTGTTGTGGGGCGTAATCGAGTCGTCCAATGACCGACTGTGATTTAACCCAGATGAGCAGCTGTGCGAATTTGAATCCAGCGTTGATGATGCCCTCATGCAGAGGCCAAATCATTTTGTCTGCGTTGAAGATGTAGGCAGCGTTCTTTTTTGCAAGGAAGGGCTTTATGGCATCGAGCCATGCCTTACTAAAGGTGGCGTACTCCGCATCGGATTGCAGCTGGTCGTTTTGGATTACTTTGTCTTTGGAGAGTGTTTGGAAGTTGCGTTTGGATTCCACAACACCGACCCCGTAGGGAACGTCTGCACAAATGAGGTGTATCTTGTTTTTGCTAATGAGTCGTTCTAATAGCTTCTCATCGCGGCAATCACCAAACGCGAGGCGATGGTCGCCAAGCTGCCAGATAGTGCCGGGCTTAGTTGAGCTTGCGGGTTTTTTGTCCTGAGAGTTTTTCATAGCGGATCAAGGCTAATTCGACGAATAATGGCTCGCGTTCGACCATGTACGCGGAGCGTTTGAGTTGCTGGCAGGCCGCCATGAGACTGGCCGACCCCGAGAACAAATCCAGTACGATTTCGCCGGGACGAGTGCAGCGGCGCAGGGCGCGTTCGTGCAAGCTCGCTGGCTTTTCAGTAGGATGTGTATAGGCACCTGCTACACGGCGTGCCAGCCACAGATCGAAGATGTCGTAAATGTCGTCTATGGTTTTGTTGCCCGAACCAATCTCACGATTCATGACCTCAGACAGGTTCGTGGCTCGTTCAAAAAGAAATGGCTTTCCGATGGTTCCATAGAGGGCAGGTTCGTACTGGCGGTTGAACGCAACGTTAGGAGTCGGCGTACTATTGTTCTTAACCCACAAGCAAGTGCGCTTGTATGCGATACCGAGCTCGCGGTACAATTTCTGCAAGAGCCATGTATAGCGCGGGTCGTGGTAAAAGAAGATGTGTGCATCTTTCTCACAAGCACTCAATCCGTTTTCCATCGCGTTGCGGAGAAATGATTCGTACTCAGCGTCAGACTTCGAATCATCTACGTGTCCGCCATAATTTCCTTTACCACCAATTCCACCACTGTATGAGAGCCCTATATTGAACGGCGGGTCCGTTAGTATTGCCGCCGCCTTCTTGCCAGCCATGAGTTTTTGAATGACTGCTGGATCTTCACTACTGCCGCAGATAATCCTATGAAGGCCAAGTTGATATAGGTCACCAGTCTTTACGCTCGTCTTTTTAATTTTCTTTATTTCGTCCTCAGGCCGGAAGTCATCATCCTCGACACTGAGGTCGTCGAATATGAGGCCAAGGTCAGCATCATCGAATCCCGACATGAGCATCGTCCCGATATCGAAGTGTTCCGCAAGGAGTTCATAAGACCAATCCGCGTGGGCGCGGTTGCTGGCGAGCAAATATTCGCTTCGCTCCGATTCTGTTAGGGGGCGATTTGGAACCCGCACATCTATCTCGTAATCGGGACCATAGAGTGCGAGGAGGGCGGCAATTCTCTGGTGGCCTGCTAGGATACCGCCGTCAAGATCTATCGCAGGGATCTCGACGAGGCCAAATTTCTTCAGCAGTCGGGTAAGGGTCTGCTTGAATTTCTCTGTGGCTAATCTCGGATTAAATTTGTGTGGAACGAGGTCGCCGAGACTCCGCCGCTCCGTTGACCAAACCAGTTGCTTTGCCATATGGATAATTGGGAGGAGGGGTTTTAGAAGCCTCCTCTCCTAGCTACTGCTGAGATTTCGGCAGAAGCCGAATATATGGCTAGGAATATACAGATTTGTTTTTCAGATAGACGAAAATACCCGCCGATATTTCGGCGGGTATGGTGATCGATTATTTAATCGAGGAAGTCTTGGGAGTCGTCCTCTTCTTTGTAGCTGTCCTCATGGAACTCTTTGCCCGAGGAGCGCAACTCGCCTTTGCCGCGCAACAGAGCTTCGGGTTTGAGTGTAAATTTTGGTCGATATCCTTCAACAGGGTCATACTTCAAGAAAGGGTCACTGCTAATACCAAAAGCGTCTTTTAGTTTTTTGGATAAGTTCTCTTTCAATTTTTCACACGCGCCCCGGGTAATGCCAAGGTGACGGGACAGACTCTCTATCGTCGGTTTAAACTTTTTTGTTTCTACTATTACCGCAATCTGTACAAGAAGACCCCATTGTTTGTCAGGAGTGCGATCCTTCGTATTCTTTCTGTCGAAGTTAAGTGCGGCGTAGTCGTACGGTCCGATCAGCTTTCTTTTATGGAAGACACGCAGAGTGTGTATATCCGCTAATCGCAATTCCGTATCATCCCACGTTGCTCCGACGGGCATCGGCACAATTGAAATAGGGGCGATCGGAATCTGCGACGCCTCTGTTTTGAACAGTACCACCACTTTCTCCACGATGGTATTCATCGAGTATTCGTCCAGTCTCACTATCTTAGGGCCAGTAGGTCGAGGTATGTATTCAATCGGTTCCTCAACGCGGTAAGGAGCGAATATGCTTGAAGGCGTCGGCAATACGGGGAGAGAAATACTCTGTAGCATCTCCTGCATACGCACCCAGTCATCGATGAGGGGCTGTGTAGCGCGGGCGATCTCCTCTGCTGCACGAGTCATGGGTGCAAGTGCCTCAGCTACGCGTCGGTGCATCTCGGCCTGTTGCTCCATAAAGAGAGAAAAAGGCTTGTATGCCTGTGCCACCGACTCACTCATTTCTTTGTGGGCACGCCAGACATCCTCTAAGCCGCGCACCATGTTCGGTCCAAACATCTCCATAATGTCTATTTCGCGTTCCTCTGCCATACCGCTAATTATATACCAATTTGACACTTTTTTAGTGTATTTTCTTGTGGGGTATCGGCAGATTACCTGGGGATGCCAGCCAGCACTAAACCCAATAAATTAAGTATGAAAAGCAATGTACTCTCGTATGCCGATTACCAAAAGAAGCTTCAGCACCTTAACAG
>QGNH01001181.1_pt1 | contig 11643 bp, 11 predicted proteins | sample 1735481 | NCBI WGS metagenome assembly QGNH01 (sample SAMN09239004, study PRJNA386568) | Viral metagenome, whole genome shotgun sequencing project. | reverse complement strand
TACGCTGACTGCCGGTCAAGTTGCTACCTTCATCTATAATGCTACTGGTACTGTGTGGATTCCTTACAACTAAGAAATTAGTGTAGTAATCTAAAAAAGCCCGGTTAGTTCCGGGCTTTTTGTTTATACCCTATCAATTCCTCCATCCGCCGTACCGTTATAAACCATAACCTTCAACTTACCAGACCTATCCACACCCCCTTGACCTAGTGTGCTTACCTGCACTAAGGAGTCCATATATTTCTTACGATTATCCCAGAAGTCCTTACGCATAGCTCTTGTGAATCCTGTACCACACTTACCTACAACCACTCCAGTAGAATCAGCCAACGTAAGTGCGCCCATAGAGCCTTTTGGTTTTCCACCAATATCATGCTCCTCTTCCATACCCACAATACGTAAATTATACATAGCTTTATGCTTAATCTTTACCCTGAAATTAGTAGGTTCTGGCTTAGTTAGTGAGGTAACTATAATACCCTCCTTACCTTCAGCCTTAGTTCGATCTATAAGTTTTATTATCTCAGGACGTGTAGTATAAATCTTATCCTTAAATACTAGATCGGGTTTACCGAAAGCTTTTTGTACTTCTTCCATGTGATCTAATTTCTCAGCATACGTAGGTAGTGGTGGATTTATAACGTTTAGGAGTACTGCTCTAACTGGGCCCAGTTCCTTCTGAGTTTCCAATGCTTTAGCCGGTAGGGAATTTAAGATGCCAGAGAGTTGAGCATGGTTATCATTTTCATTCTTGGTATGTCCAGTATGGACTAATTCTACGTTATATACGTGTCCTGCAAACTGAGGTAACTTAACATCAGCTAAGTGTGGTACACGATTGGTCTTATCTGGGAATTCTCCACTAACACCCTTACGGCGAGAGATATAACTGGGAACACCCTTGGAATCGAAGGACATGAAATAGTTCCCCCCATCTCTTTTCAATGAGGCAGCTGGGTCTTTTATGTCAGTCCAGTTAGCTTCTGATGAGTCTTTATATTTGTGTCGTTGGAACATTAGTTCAACCTACCCTTTATAATCTCGAATGCATCAGCAACATTAATAGCATCAACCAAAGCCTCCTTAGTCAACTCCAGTGGTTCTTTGAGTGTATCAAAAACCGGTACGTTGTATCTCTGACAGACGATGTCTACATTACCCTTACGCCAAAACCCATTAGGGCATACTACGATTACTTTACCAGAACTGGCATGTAGTCCTAGCTCTAATAAGCTAATAGGGGATTTAGTACCAGGGTCAAAATACATAAGGATAATATCCGCCCGTTCGAGCATATCCATTTCCCAGTTAACTTGTTCAGAAAACTTCTCATTATCAATGGATTGCTTCCACGTGGAATCCCATTCATCCCTACGTGGATTGTAGAAGTCGATAGGGAACTCCTTGAAGTACTCCTGTACTTTTGTCTGCCAGTCCTCAGCTTTACCCATCTCAATAGAGCCAGCTAAAAAGATGGAGATTCTGGTTTTAGGAATCTCTACTGAAGCTGGTACACGAACTGGTGGTTTGAATACTTGTGATTTTTGTTTGCTTGTCATAGCAATCCTTATGTTGAATAATGCCTATTATACCATACTTTATTGAACTAAAAACACCTCGATTGTCTGAAGTGATTGGTGTTACTTGACATCCTCCCCAGGCCTAAAGGCCGGGGATTCCTACTGAACCTTAGTTAGTGACTAAGGTAGTTTCTAGTAGCGATCTTTGTCCAGATCGGAGAATGTTTTTCGCAGCATTTATATCACGATCATGAATACTTCCACAATCCGATGTATCCCCTTGAGCCGTGATGAAGTAATCATTATGGCATAGCCATTTGCCGTTAGACTCTTTCCACCCATTGGCTGCGAGTTGTTTAACTAAGACCATTCTCGGCTTAGAGGAATACCCTTTGTGTTTAGTACTCAAAGTAATTCCTCCCGTATATTAATAAGTTTGATTAAAGTGCAAACACAATGCATCAGTTGGTGATCTGGAACACTGAATATAGTCGTTAGTTCGATTCTCAAACTAACTATCTTGTTACATACTTCAGCGATGCTACCACTGTTATGCAGGGTTTTCTTAATCCTTACCACTGTGCGTAATTGATGTGTGCCAGATGGCCTAGTATGGCCTTGGAATAGTGTTGCTAGTATTGTTTCTTCAACTTTAAGTTTAAGTTGCTCATTCATGATTTTTCTCCTGTGGGATATAAGTATCTGCTTCAGTATACTTATACCAAAGAATGGGAGTTTAATTGGGGATTTTGGTATGGTTATAAAAGTTCTTCGAGGAACTTGTTATTCTTTTCTAAGTTTTCTTTAGCAGTAATTACTCTAAGGTTTGTTTCAACATGAAACCCAGAAACAGTTTACCCTTAAGAGGTATGATGTGGTCTACATGGTGTTTTACGCCTGTTTCTTTAGAGAGCCTCTTAGCCAGTATGTAGAACTCTTCAATCTTTTTAGGGTCAGCCCAAGACGGCGTTCTTTGTATCCTATCAGCCCTTCTCTTAGCTACCATAGAGACGTACTTACTCTTATGTGACCTATAGTAAATTCTACTATGGGCTCTTGAGTATACAACTAGCCTATCTCTATTAGCTTGATAGTATATCTTTTGGTTCTCTAGTAGTACATCCCTATTGGCAGAGTAATAGTTTCTACGATACTCATATACGTACTCTTTATTTTTATCATACCATTCTTTATTTTTTAGTTTTATGTATTCCAGGTTACGTAGTCTATAGTCCTTTTTCCTATCTTTAAGCGTTAGATTGGTATCTCTATACTTTTTCTGCCTTATACTAACACATACTACACACTTATTACTGTCAGTGTACCTTTCACAGGGCGTATGGTTATCCTTACATACTACTTTACTAAAGTATCTTTTTAAACCACGTTCTAGTGCAGTCTTCTTATCTAACAACTCTACTTCCAATTAACTCTCCATTAAATCTTTAACCTGTTGATTTAAATGTTCTTTATTTTTACTGGCAGCATGTAAATGCTGATCTATACTTATAGGCCTATTGCCAAAAAAGCCCTCTGGGAAAACACTATGGTACTCCTCTATATCTACATGCCTATCTTTTACCGGCAAATGGGAGTGGCTCTTATAACGAGCAGCCCTACCATCTATCTGGTCAGACTTTGAGTTATTCCAGTGTGGCTCTAAACGCTGCAGTAAACGGGTCCCGTGTAAGTCCAAACCCTCGGCCCCACTGCTGGAAATAAGCATAACAGGTAACTTACCTTCGTTATATTCATTCTTGATTTTATCTTTTTCTACTTTGGTTAATCCACCATGATATATAGCATGTTTAATACCTCTGGCATTCAGCTCTTTAGAATAGTCAGATAGACCTGATCCTAAGAAGTTTGAGTATACCACACCTCTAAAGTTTTTATCTTTCTTTAATCTACTGTGTAGGTTATTAACAGCAGTCACTACTTTAGGAGTGGATTCTTCCATACTTGGTAGATACTCTTTAGTAGAGTTACTTACCTGGCGTATCATACTACTAAAACTATTTAATTCTTTGGACTCTTTTTTGTTCAAGCTCATCCCGGTACGTAGCTTCCATCTTGTTACTGGTGGCAACTTACCTTCAGCATATCTATACAGAGTTCTCTGCTGAGGAGACATCTCTACACTGACCACCTTCTTAGATACCGTAGGGAAGTCCTTAGAAGAGCTAGCATCATTGCTCCTATCATAGTGATCTACATACTTATTAAGTATCTTTTTAAGTTCCTTAGTATTCTTAAGCTCATTGGTTTCACCTGGCTTACGTCCTAGCAATACTCTAGCTAAAATACCTGGATTCTTTACTTCATGGTGTACAAATCTCTTGTTGAAGTCGTCTTTACCTTCTGGTAGCACTTGTTTACCCGCTACCATGTTAACCAATGGAGCCATATCTGATACTTCATTGAAGCGTGGGGTAGCACTAGCTAAAACCCTCTGATCTGCGCCCTCGATAATACCCCTAAGTTCTTTCTGTCTCTTAGTCCCAATTCCGCGCAAACGATGGGCCTCGTCGGCCACAACGATGTTATACTTATTCTTTTTCAGTCGTTCAGAATCATTAGTGGCCTTCTCGTAGCTGAGAGTCTCTAACCTATTCATATCTATCTTTAGATTGTGTTTTTTCACCTCTGAAGCTACGTTTGTTGTTAGACTAGCAGGGGCTAATATTAAGGCTTCAGCTTTAGGATCTTTAAGATGTGCACTCTCTATAGCCTTTAGGAACGCCAGAGTCTTACCACTTCCAGTTCCATGATCAAGAAGAACACCATCCTCCTCTTGCAGCTTCTTCAACGCTCTAATAGTATGTGGACGTAGTTGAGCATGTTGCTCAGGCTTCTTTTCGGTTGTTGCAGCTGCAACCTTAGTTAAATACTTATTCTTCTTCACGTTTGTAGTTTTCACCTTAGCTTTAACATACTTATTCTTACCTGTAGGTGCCCATCTATTACTTGGACGTTTCTTATTCTCAGGCACCCAAGCGGTCATGCCAGTATCTCCATGCTGGTACTGACGGATCATCATAGCTGATTTTTCTATATCCTTGATAGCGTCTTTAAAGCCTTGAGCATGGGTACGTTCTTCACCTAAAGCATGCTGAGTAGCCTTCCTCAGGTATTTGTTGTCTATGGTTTTAAGACGATCAGTGTAGTCATGTATAGCTTTTTCTTCTTCGCCTAGGGACTTCTCGGCTATTTGTAGGTCTGAGGCTTTCTTTTCAATTGGAGTCAAGTTTTTAAACAACCACATTTTTCCACCATAGTTAGGTACGTGTTTAAAAAGGTATTTTTCTCCATTTGTCTCAATAACAAATTTATCTTTGGCGCTTGATTCGTTCTTTATCACGCCCTTCTTTACATACTGTAAAACCTGTAATCCAGCTCCGTATTGTCCAGTAGGTATAGTGTGGCTACTCAAAGAGTACTCTCTAGTATGGTCAGGTTGTTTATGTAAGATTATAGACTCACCAGGTTTAGGTAAATCCTTAAAGGTTGCCCATGAGTGTGCCACTCCATCAACTACTATACGATAGTCATAATGGGTTCCAGCCTTTTCGGCATCATGTTTTTGACAGGTGAAAAGTACTTCTTGTTTGTCTTGTAGCATAGGTCTATTTTACCACACTCTACCTGTTTTAGGCTAAAAGAAACGGGGTGTTTTCCGTTCCTTCTTTTTCTAGTACGACTACTACAACTGTGCTGAACTAGTAACTACTGGGGCAGCTTCCATTCCTGCCGGTAACTGTAACTCAGTAACTACACGTCTGGTAGCTCTTTCCACCTTCTGCAGGGGTGGGGACGGATTAGCTACCGTTACCTCTGCCTGTGCAGCTTTCTCAGGTTTCAGTAGATCACCTATCGTCTTAGTCTTAACCACTGGCATACTTATTACAACGGGGCCACCATTGGCTACGGCTTTGATCTCCTCTAGAGTAGGCAGTACTATAGCCTTACGAATAGGGAACTTCTTATCGTAATCGGTTATAAACTCTCGTATGGACACCTCGTCAGCCCTGTTGATAAATTCCAAAGCAGGAATACCCGAATAGTTATACGAACCTAACTTAGTTAACACCTCTTCATAGTTATGTCTCTCGACGTTAGGTACGATACTATTTATCAGCTCAAAAGGTATCTTACCTGATACACTACTAAATAGATTCTTTGACTTGAAAGCAGTCTTCAGTAGTATGAAGCCTGGGGCCTTGGCAAGATTAGAGAAAGCCTTCTTTCTCATGGAACCATCACGAGGTTTTATGCGCTTACTAAGTATGTCTGATTCCAAAGTATCCGCTACGTAATGGGCTAAAGGATACCTTTGTGGAGATAGTGCCCTCAGTTCCGGTATAACTCTATTTGGGTCAAACACGTTTAGATCGAGTATAGCTTTGTAAAAGGACTCGTAGTAGCTATGCATGTAGTACTGTGTTTCAATGTGTACTATCGTTTGAACTAACTCATCAATAACGTTAAGTATAGGATCGTACTTACTAAAAGCTCCACCACATTCATGACTACTAAGGGTACTTACTACCTCGTCAGTATTATCCTTTATTTGTATGGTGCAGCTACCGTACCTATTTACACTGTAATCCAGTATATCCCTAAGCAGTATTTGCACTACGTTACCTATACCTGAGCCGATGTCTGGTACTAACTTATCGTTAAATAGGTACGGTGTCAAGTACTTATCCTCTTTATAGATAATACGTACTGCTATGACACCGCATAGATCTCTGTCGGTGGATCCACCTCTCATCTCCATAAATAGGTCACCATTAAATACTACGGCATCATTTACTGGGAGGACGCATATCTTAAGCAGGTACTCGTGTAGTACATTCGCCTGCTTAACTTTATCAGGGTTAGTAATACCCTTCATATCAAATACTGAGGCTAGGCGTACTATCTGGTGGTATTTACTACTACTCAGGGTACTATTGTGTACAATCTCTTGATCCAACACATATGAATTTGATGCATAGAACTTAAGTACCCCATTAAGTATCCTATCGTGGTTACATCCTGCAGCAGCCCTAGTGTGCTTTTTAGTGGATAACCACAGGTCTAATTCCTCTCCGGTGTTTAATAACCTAGGACCAGATTGAACTTCAACACCATTGTCCTTGAGGACTGTAAGAGGTGAGGCTTTTGATATAGGTGCTGGGTTTACGGGAGGTGCTTGGGTGAAGGGGACTGCCATGTTAAAATCCTTTAATGAGTAAGCGAAAAGTTGTATTAGAGAGTGTGTTTCTACGTGAGCTATCTGGGTTATCTAATCTATCAATAGAATTTAAGGACGAGAGGGTATTGCCTGGCACGTGCTACATTGATGGCATGCCTATGGATATTGAGATAGCTGGTACGAAACTACTACTTAACTCCGTGGGTGAGTTCAGCGGAGACTCTAATAGGTTTAGTAAAAGTGAGAACAGGGGTAAAGGTAAGTTTAGGAGATTAGTTCCATATCTGAAAGTATTGTTGGCTAAATACAAATTGGAGCCTAGGGTATACTTGACACCACTAAGTCCAGTGTGGTCTACACACTACGTTCTAAAAGAAGCTACTGCTCCGTTTGAGAAGGGGTATGGCTGGTATGTCGATCTCGATCTCTTTCAGGTTTAGGAATCTTCTGAAGCTTGGCCACAACGTCGTCTATAAGTAGTGGTGTAAAGTTATTGCTGTCTACTCCTACGTCCATTCTACGCTCATTAGTATTGAGGTGGTCTATCCCCCCGTGCGAATGACCATGCAGATGGATTGATCCATGAGAGGCATTACGCCAAGATAGGATTGGGTAGTGCATCATCACAACTACTAGTTTACTCGGTTTGTGGTATAGTTCAAGGTAATCCCGGAAGATTCTGATAGTGTCATTTTTCTTTAAAGCATGGATTAACTGGTCCTTATCATGGTTACCACGGACCAAGATTTTTTTACCATTGAGTCTATTGAAGATTTCTACTGTAGCCACCGGGTCACCGAAGCTTACATCACCCAAATAGTAAGTTGTGTCGTTTTGTGTTACAATGGCGTTGTGATTTCTGATCATTACTTCATGCATCTCCTCAACAGATTTGAAAGGCCGGTTTTGGAACTTGATAATGTTCTGGTGGTACAGATGCAGATCAGCTGTTACAAAATCTTTTGGTTCTTGTTGAGTTTCGGTCATAGATAAGTTCCAATATTGATGTGGATAATGTTCCACGTATTATGGTTATACCATGAATTGACGTAAATTTGAATTGTTTGAAAGTTAAAATATAAAGAGAAAATAGAGGCATTTTACATTTTAGCCGCAAAATTAACTAAAGAGACTGGTATACTGCATCACGTTGATCATATTATACCTTTACGGGGTAAAACTGTCAGCGGATTGCATGTAGAAAATAATCTCAGAGTAATTACGGCTACAGAGAACCTGCGTAAGAATAATAAATTCCTAGAAGAACTCTTGTAGGATAAACTAAAATCTCACTATGACAACAAACCTAACTACTGTTGGATCTTTGATTCTTAGGGCATCTATGCCGACGCAGGCATCTAAAGACAACTTTGATATTCACAGAGTCTTGGATAAAGGTGGCATGAATAGTATGGTCAACATGCTAATCAAACATGGTGGGGAAAAATCTTCAGAGCACATAAACAAACTTGGCCAGATTTTCTTTCGTAAAAGTACGGAAATAGGGGCTTCTACTCCAATAACAGATTATGAAAATAATTCCGAAGAACGTTTAGCTATATTAAAGGAATTTCAGGGTAAGTTTGGCCTCATTCAACAAGGTTCCGGAACTAAGGCTGAAAAGAATACTAAACTGGCTGATTTAACGGGTAATTACAACAAAAAAATAGAAGTTCAAAATATGAACTATCTAATGTCTAGGGGCTCTACTGCCGCTAAAATGGCACGTACTGGTGCGCGTGGAAACCCCTCCCAATTGGCTTCTGGCACGTCTACTCCACTAGCTTCACTTAATATCCGTGGAGAAATTATTCCTTTAGTGATCAAAAATAGCTTCGCATCTGGTATGTCAGCGGCGGAGCTTACAGCGATGGCGTATATGGGCCGCTCCTCTACAGTGCTCTCTCAACTATCTACAGCTCTTCCAGGTGCCTTGTTCAAACGCTTGTCACCAACGGTCTTTCATGACGTAATTACGATAGATGACTGTGGGACAAAGAACGGTATTATGCAAAAAGCTACGGATAAGAAATCTATATTAGGTAGATTTGAGGCTGGTACTAACAAACTAATAGATGAAGAGTACTATGCTGACCTAGTGTCATCTGGCAAGAAGGAAGTTAAAGTTCGTAGTTCACTTACCTGCGAGGCCCACGAAGGAATTTGCAAAAAATGCTTCGGGGTTATGGGTTCAGGTAAGATGCCTGAGATAGGAGAAGCAGTTGGTGTAATAGCTGCTCAGTCTATATCTGAAGTTCTGACCCAAGCCATGCTAAGTACCAAGCACAAAGCTACAGTTGGTGAGCGTAAAGGTAACATCTACGACCAGGCCTCAAATATTCTTAACAACCCAAAACAAAACTTTAAAGACGAAGCTACTATCGCAGAAGTTAACGGCAAAGTTAATGATGTAGTAGTTACACCACTAAAGGACTATAATGTGTACGTGGATGGCGTGAAACATTTCGTACCAAGAATACAACAATTAACCGTAGCTAAAGGTGACACTGTACATCAGGGTGATGCTCTTTCTACAGGCGTGATTAACCCAAGGAAACTCGTATCACTAAGAGGTATCGGTGCTGGCCGTAAATATCTAGCTGAAGAACTACGTAATATTTACGGTGGTGGGCTAGATCCGCGTCACTTTGAGATTATTTCTCGCAACCTGATCAAACACGTAGAAGTCACCCACCCTGGTGATAGTGGCTTCCTGCCAGGAGATAAGATCACAGTTAACTCCATAGCTAAGCACCTACAAGAGACTGGAACTGAAACCCCTCTGAGCCAAGCTAAAGGAAAAGTTCTGGCTAGAAGTATCTTCGAACTGACTCCAGGTACAGTCCTAGATCAAAACCACATTGACGAATTGCATAAGCATAACGTAAGCTCAGTTACTACCTCGGATAGTGACCTGCGCGTAACTCCTATTGTACCGGGTCTACAGACTGCTAAGCTATTGGATAAGAATTGGATTTCCAAACTATCCTTCACTAAGCTTGAGAGTACTATTAAGGATGCTGCAGCTATGGGGCAATCTTCAGATATGCATAGTACTGATCCTATTGCACCTTATATAATGGGTAATGAGTTTGGAGAAGGTACTAACGGTAGGTACTAATGAATACACCAGTTACCGATGTTAGTGCAGCAAAAACTGTAAATGCCTCACAACCTGCAGGCAAAGCTACTTATATACAAAAGGTAAGGACCTCTATAAGATCTTTAGTGGATACTTACTTTGCTCTCTCACTGAAGCTGGAACCTAACATAGTAGACATATACTTAGCCCTGCTTTATCATGAGAGTACACTACGTCCTGGCAGTCGTGGGCCTATAGGGAATTTAGGTGCCGGCACTGTAGCCGGTAAGTTCATTACTCACCCTACTATAATGAAGTTCAAAGATCAGCAGTACATAAATATGCTTGAGTGTACTGGTGCCATAGGTCTGGCTCAGAGTATGGGGTATAACCACGTAAAGGGCATAGATCCAAGCAATAAATCCTCTAAATGTGAGATAGAAAGAATAGTGTCTTCTTACAGTTTAGACCCGTTATTAATTACTAGACTCACTATAAATCCAGGTGATTCCATATCCTCTATAATGGGCTCTCCTGGATACTCCCTACAAAAGCAGTGCGATGAAAACTACTCTATAGTAGAGACTCAGATACTGGCCGGCCTAGTTATATTACACGGTAAGTGGAGTATAGTAAACCAATCTGGAACAGGATTCACTATAGGTAATTACGGAACTGTTTTCAGCAGTAAGATACAAGCTGCTATGGCTGGGTACTTAGGTATAAAAGGATCAGACGTAGTTGGTAGCACAGCAGCCACCTACGTTATGGCTATTATGGGTGTGAGTCTGTCTAAGGTAACACAGAACATTCTATCGGAAGTTGTGGGTGCTAACTCTGCGTTAGGGTCTACTACTAGTTCAGCAGCACCTGCAAAACCTGTAGGATGTGCTTAAGCCTTTACTTATACTAGATTTCAGATTAAAATACTGCTATACTACACACTTACAAAAAAGGTAATTAATGGAATTCTACGATATTGCTTTAGCCAAGTTGCTTCAAACCCTCCCAGAGTTGGGCAACTACATCGTCACATTCAAGGATGTGTCTGATGAATTACCAAATGAATCTAGCATGAAGGTAGGTATCTTTATTCTTAGATCAGGATTGGAATATATGTATGTTCCAGTAGTGGCTAAAGATGAGAATATGTATCCTATTGATTCTATCTTCTTCCAGAATAGTTCTAAGTTCTTCCCGTTGACTAAAAAGACTCTCTCAATGATAGAGACACTTTCTCAATCATCACAAGGAAAACCTACAAAGATTCCAAGTAATGTAGTCCAGAACCCTGACTTATCTACTCTTATTAACCCTCCTCGTACTGGTAAGTATGCATATGCATCTTCTAGTAGACTAGGTGACTTCCTTCAGTCTATGCCTGATTACTTGAAGAAGTTTACTATGGATAAGGTTGCTTCTGAGCATTCAATGTATGAGAACTTACATAAACTGTTTGGTCTTAAAGATATCTTTGATGCACTTAAAGTAGCTCCTAGAAGCTTGGCGGCTAAAACTAATGCTGCGCCAGTTTCTATTATTAGTACTCCTTCTGAGCATCTTACCGATGCCGATATTCAAAAGATCCTTAACGAAGGCTATATCGTTCAGGGTAAACCTGAAGTTAGCAGAGTAGCTATATCTCATCTTGACTACAACAAGTCAGGTACCTTTACTGAGATCACTAAGTTTAATGGTGATAACGACTATGAGATTATGCTACGTAATGGTAATTCCAGAGAAGGATTTATTCCTAAGTCTGTGTACCCTACTACTGCAAAGCACTATCATAGTGATCTAGCTAAAGATGATACTGCCGTGATCTTCACTAACGGAGATTT
>QGNH01000689.1_pt3 | contig 11651 bp, 14 predicted proteins | sample 1735481 | NCBI WGS metagenome assembly QGNH01 (sample SAMN09239004, study PRJNA386568) | Viral metagenome, whole genome shotgun sequencing project. | reverse complement strand
ATTGCTGAAGTAATGATCTACAATAGAGCACTATCGGCAGCAGAAATGAAAACTATATTTACATACCTCGGAAATAGATACGGAATAGTGACATCATGATACTATCTCATTTACGCAACTATTGGACAAATCATACCGCCGCATTAAGTGGTGCAGGAATAAGTCTTTTTAATGGCGCCGCCATACTACAATCTATTCTTGTAGGTGTTGGTGTGTTCGTAATTACGAGTGGCCTTAAAGTAGCTGTCCGGTCTGTTTTGGAGTATTTCAAGAGGAAATAATGGACCTCAAAGAGCTGTTGCAAGAGCGATATGAGCGAGAGGCGTATCTCAAACGCATTTTAGGTGCGCTTGCCTTAAAATATAACTTTGTAGATATGGACAGTACTAGCGCCAGGCTGTCCGCATCTGCCGGCAATCTATTAAGTTATCTTGCACTAAAACTGGAAGAAACCAATAACACCAGTTTCCAGATCAAAATCAAGAAGATATTGATTGAAAATCATATTATCAAGTCTTGCGTTTCTGGTGGCAGAATCTTCTACAAAGGACTTGTAGCAAAAGACACTACTGATCTGGCCGTTTCTGACAAAGTATTAGAGCAGCACTATAAAGATAGAGCCGCCTATATCGAAAGGCAGAAGCAGCATAGAGCTAACAGAAAGACTCCTCACGAGAAGCGGCTCTAATAGCAGCGGCATCTGCCTCTTTCTGACAGGTAAGACATAGCTCTTCTTTTGTCTTCATCTTCTCAAGCTTTGACCAATGGTTTTTGACCAGCCTGGAGTAATTACCTTTCTCTCCTGATGGATAGGTAGGATAGTAGAATGTTAGTTTGCAGTGCGGACACTTTGTTTTCTTAACGATTTTTAGGTTCATTTTCCACTCCAAGAATCATACCATGCCTCAAGTTTTCATCATTGCACCTATTATATTCTTTCAACATAATACTGCACACAAACTCATCTGCCTCTTCTTGGCTATCAAACTCTTCTAACTGGCACATATTACCATTACGATCAGCAAAACAACCATCATACTTATCACTCACATAAAACTTACTATCTTGCTCGGTAATATCTAACATAATCATTCTCCGTTAGTTAGCGACGATGCGTCATTACTCGTTCGCTTCATATGCCTACAATGTATATCTTATAAATTAGCCGTCAAGGCTGCAAGATCCGTGCCAGGTTATTTATTCCGTTCGTTCTCCCAGACAGTTCTCGCAGCCTTAATTATAGCCGCAATGAAGTCTTGAAACTCTTGCATATCTTCTTGTGATGCCAGCCTAACACAGCGCGGCAAGTCCATCTCAACAGTAGCATCTAATTTTGGTCCAACCACTCCTTCAGCCTTGATCATATCTTGCTCCTAATTTATATAGTATTTCATGTATCTTTAATGTTAGACTTATCGGCACTTTGCATTCTTTTCCGTCCAATATCTCAATAAAATGAGAAACAACATTTTGTAGAGGTTTTTTATAGTCTGCATTACTATCTCCATTATATAGGAAACTATTTCCATCTGTGCATTTTACTATTAGTTTTCTTTGTTTTATTGCACCTCCATTGCCACACAGAATGTTAGCATAACCATCCTTATTCTTCAATGAGATGTTGTATAGGTTGCCGCCAGACTTGCCATTTTTAACTGATTGATCTACAATATCCAAGTCTCCCATCAGATCCAAACACATTGCAAGGTCATGAGGAGCATAATCATATAAAGCAGAAAACTCTCTAAATGGTCCGTAATTATATCCTAATGAGTGAATTGATGATATTGGAGCGGTTAGTTCTGATTTCATCTTTTGATATGCAGGACTAAATAGATGAGTATAGTCAACCAAGATTGGTATTGTGTATTTGCTCATCTTCTGAACATCGTGTAGATATAGTCCTGCTGGCTTTTCTAATAGGACAGGTATCTGTAAAAAATTAGCGGTCTGCAAAATCTTATCATTTAAGGCAGGATCGGCCGCAATTATTAAACCACTGATCCCGGAGTGAAGAACATCGCTCCAATCTTTGCATATGTAATTTTGGAAGGCTCCGCGAGTGTTAGAAACAATTTCTACACGCGCTCCTTCAATTTCTTTTGTTGCGTTCAGCAGGCGCGTGCCTTGGCTACCTGTGCCTATCAAGCCTAATTTATAAGTCATTTGTTTTCCATATACCATCTAATAGTATCTTGCATATTATTGGTGAATGAGTATTTAGGATACCAACCAAGTTCTCGAAGCTTATCGCAATTAACAGAATAACCTACATCGTGGCATTTTCTATCTTCAATGAATGTAATATTTGGCGTCTTTTTCATTATTGAAGAAATCTGTTGCACCATTTCAAGATTAGTGAAATAATTGTTATCGCCAATATTGTAGATATTGTTAAGTTTGCCGTCTTGCAATATAGTCATAATGGCGGAAATCTTATCATTTACTCTGATATATTGGCGCCAATTTAATCCATTACCATGTATCCTAATTGGAGCATTATTAGCAAGCGAATAGATTATATGTGGAATTAGATTTTCAAGTTTCCGGCGAGGTCCGAAAACATTGCAGCTTCTTGTCATCTTAAAAGGTAGGCCATGTGTAAAATGTGCCGTCTTAACAATCATCTCTGCACAAGCCTTTGTCGTTGCATATGGATTTCTTGGATCTAATGCATCTGTTTCTATCCAAGGCCTATCATCTCTATTTGTTTTTTGCCCGTAGATTTCGTCCGTACTAACATGTAGATATTCGGCAACCTCATATTTAAGACAACAATTAACAATATTTTGAGTTCCAACTATATTGGTGTGAATAAATGGTTTTATATCAGAGATCGAATTATCTACAAATGATTCCGCAGCTCCGCCTATTACAAAATCAGGTTTTTCAATATCAAATATTCTGTCCATTGTATGTTCGTCGGCAATATCGGCAAGATAATATTTATAGTTAGGCGCCTCAAACAGATTATCAATATTATAATGTTTTACTAATTTATCAACACCGATCCATTTAGTATCAGGATATTGTGCGGATACTTTCCTAATAAAATTAGAAAATATAAATCCTGCCACTCCTGTGCATAAAACCGTTTTACCAGCAATGTTGTTCATATGAATGCCTTCATGCTTTTTATTCTATTCCATCCATCAAGCAAATATGTATGAATTATTGGACAAAACCTGTCTTTGCACATAGAGTTAAGAGCATTTTCTATTTCAATAACTTCTTTATATAGTTGTGCAAGATGGGCACTACCATCATCCATAGCCAAATTAACAAAAATTAGGCTCTGTATATATGCATCGACCATATCTTCCAAGCCTGCCTCTATTGTTTCAGACACAGTAATCTTGAAAAATGCTTCTGCTTTTAGTTCTTTTATCTGTTCTAATTCGTTCATTTGCTTATCGTTATGGTTATGTATTTAGGATACTTCTTCTTGCGTTCAGGAGTGGATATATATTTTATTGTTATTACCCAGAGAAACAACTTCCAAGTTCTTTTCCAAAATGTCTCTATCATATCACTAATAATTTTGGCAATGGAATAATAAACTTGCCTTGAAACTCACTGTGCTTCTTCATCAATTCATCTTGATAATTCCAAGACAATATAATAAGGTAATCTGGTTTATCTACATAGATTTGACTTGTTGGCTTAATCTGATAGTTGTGGTGAGTATATCTTCCAATTTTTAATGTGTTATCGTCATACACGCTATCAACACATTTCCATAACTCAAAATAACTCATACTTGTGCAGGCTTTGGCAGGAAAACCAAGTACGCCTATTTTTCCACCTTTTTCTTGGATATCAATCAATATATTATGTAAATTAGTTTTTAGAGCAGGAACAGACGCCTTAAAATGTTCAAGATGAGAATTAAATAACTCGCTCTCAATAGACAATAGTTTTAGAAGTCTCTTTGTTGGCGCTGCCGATGCCTCTACATGCTTTACGAATATTCTTATAGAGCCGCCATGTGTCTGTGGTATTGATTGCGCATCAACAACTTTCAATCCAAACTTCTCAAAGTATTTGAGAGCCGGAGCAATTCTCCACTGATGGTAATGTTCGTGGTAAATGAGGTCAAATAAGCTCTTTGATAGCATATTCATGGCGTATGCAACCTCAAATACAAAGGTGCCGTCATTGGATAATAGTTTCTTAACTCCTAATACAACTTCATCAAGGTTCCTGTTATGGGCGAACATATTATTGCAAGTTATCAAATCAACAGCACCTTCACTAAATAGGATCCTGCTTGCAACTGATTGATTGAAGAAATCGCAAATTGTTCTAATTCCGTTGTTTTCGGCTATGTATGCAATGTTTTCGCAAGGATCCACTCCTAATGCCTTTATTCCTGCCGCCTTAAATGGTTGCAAGAAAGTTCCATCATTTGATCCAATATCAACCACAAACTTAGGATTAAAACGCTTGATTAATGCTTCCGCATCTTGTGTGAAATAAGCAAGATTAGAAGGTAGAGTATTTGATACATAAGGATATTTATCATTGAATAGCGTCTCCTTATCTATCTCTGTATCAAGTTGTAATTGGCTACAATCGGCGCATTTCATTAAAACCAATGGAAATACATTTTGCTTTATTTGAGGTTCTGATGGCAGTTCATTAGCAATACCTGTAAGACCTAAATCTAATACTGTTTCTAATTTTCCTATGCAAAGACTGCATCTAGTATGAGTTGTCATTAATTCATCTTCTTATCTAATGTTTTAGGTTGGTTTGCTAATTCTTGTAATACCACATCATAAGTCAAATATGGCTCTCCACTATCAGTTTCGGTATATGTCTGAATGATATTGATTACAATGAATATCTTTCCTTGTGATGTGGTTATCTTGGAGCCTGCAACAAATGGCGGCATTGCAGTAAGTTGCACTATTGGAGGAATATCAACTACACTCATTATTTACTCCATCTTTTCTTTGCTGATTCTGACATCTTCTTTTTAGATGCCTCTGAATATTTGGTTCCTTTTTTAGAATCAGACATTTTTTTCTTTGATTCTTCTGTATGTTTGTGTCCTATTAATGCAGGATTTGGCTTGCCTTTTTTGGATTTTGATAATGCCGCCTTGTGTTCATCTGATAAATATTTTCCTTTCACCCAGGTGGATTTACCTTTTTTTGATTCTGATAGTTTTGTTTTTGATTCCTCTGACCATTCTCTATTGCGACTTGCTTCGGCAATTTTTGCTTTTGCCTCATCTGTATGTTTCTTGCCTAAATGTGCAAGTCTATTTTTTTCTCTTGATTCTGCTGACTGTGTCGCTTTTTTGCCACCTACATTACAGTTGTAGCCTTTTAGTCCAAATGTACCATATTGCGCAATTAATTCTATTTCTGTCAAATCTGCATCTTCCTGCGTTAAACAGCAGGCAATTACCTCAAAAATAAAATTATCATTACCATATTTGCGAATTGCAAGATGTATTGGATAATGTGGATTTGCTGCCTGTCTCCTGTGATCATGCCATCTTTTACTAACATTGACCGTCTGACCTATATAAGATTTATTGTTTATCATATTTGTTATTTTGTATAAGTAGTACATATGAACTCCTTAATCATATGCTTATATATTAGTATTTTTCGGATACTGTGTCAGCATCATGATCAATATAATTGTTGATACTTAATAGAACTGTATCCTCCAAGAACAAGGTCTTATGCACCAATCCAGGCGCCGTGAATACCATCTCACCTTCACTTACAAGAAAATCTTTGCAGTATTTATTATCAAGACTTCTTTCGTAATATTGCATGCTACCAGAAACTACATAGAGATAATGCCAGTCAGTTTTGTGCCAGTGGTTGCTTCTTTCTACACCTTTTTTGGAAGTAATAAAAGCAACTGCTCTAATCTCTCCATTGTTAAGAATGTTCTGGATTACTCCTCGGTTATCAACGAACTTGCTTCCAATAGGAACTTTTGGAGTTAATGGATCTGGACCCAGATCAATATCTTTCCAGAAGGATGCAAGATAGGCGTTGAAGCTCATTGGTTCGCCTTTGCCTTCGCAGAACTTCTTCCACTTCTTTATTAATACCTGCTTGTTTACAGTTGGCATCTTAACATTTACTTGTGAGTATTTCATGTTCTTATTCCTTGATATTAGTAGATATATCTACCAGTTTATTTATTTTATATGCACACTGTTTCCACGTATGATTTGCTGCAAAATCGCGGCACTTTGCTATAACAGCATCTGCATGCTCTTTATCTTTCAGTCCTCTAATAACCGCATCAGTAAACTCTTTTAGATGGTCTTGAACCGGCGCCTCAATCATTGAACAGCCGCTATCTTTGTATATGCCACCGAGGCAATCACAAGAAGTAAGGACAGGAACAGTGAAAGAAGCATGCCCTTCCAAGGTGCTAACGCTGAACCCCTCCGAAAAAGCAACCGTATCTGTGGAGAAGGCGAAGACAGAAGCTTCATTCCACTCTTTAACCATTTGTTCTCTTGAGACGGATCCAACATGTTCTACTCCTAAATCTTTAAGTTTCTTTATAGCGTCTTTCATATAGCGTATTCTTTGTGCCATCTCTTGAATATGGTGATGATATGGTCCGCCTTGTGGCGATATGCTACCTGCCTCAATTTGATCCATTGCGCCATAATTGAAATGATACATAATTCTCAATGATGCTTCTGGAACTGCTGCCTTAATCTCCGGCCATTGTTGAAGTAGCCAGTGCAATCCTCTATCGGCAGATGAGCACCATACAACTCTTCCTGAAACTCGTTCATCTTTATATAGTTCAGGATCGCAACCTAATGGAACGGTCGCCCATTTGCCTTTGGTTTCTGGGTATTGCTTCTCAACATAATCCGAATGTTGTTGGCATACGCCGATGTATAAGTCTGTCCATTCATTAAAGCCTGGCTGAACAAATGAGAAGTCATTCAACATCATATATAGAATACGCTTTATCTTTGGTGATATTCCAATAAGTAAATTAGGTTCATTTATGCTAATGACGGCATCAAAACTCTCATCAATATTAAGTCTATTAACATTATGGATCATTTCTACTTCATTGCCAAGTTTTCGTAATTCTTCTCCAAGCCTTATGAAGCATAAATCTGTTCCAGTCAGTCCTCTTGGACTATCATATAAATGCTCGAAATCCAGCGGCCTTGTTCCTATACTAAAACTGCCTAAAACTAATGCTATTTTCACCACGAACCTCCATTAACCAACTCACTGAAAAGTTTTTCATAATTCTTTGCCATTACTCTATAATCAAATAGTTTAACAGCTCGTTTTTTGCATTGTTCTGGATCGATAAGATGAACTCTCTCAATCATATTAGAGAACGATTTTACATCATTAGCTACACAAAATCCACAGTCTCCTATAACCTCTGGCATGCTGCCATACGAAGTTGAGATAATTGGACAGCCACAAGACATTGCTTCCACCTGCGATAGTCCAAATGGTTCCTGATATTGTGTAGTTAATAGGAAGGCTTTTGCATTGCTCAACAGCTTGCGTTTGTATGCATTTGCTACTGAATTAGCAGGTAGCCAACGGAAAACTATATTATGACAATTTGCAGCAAGTTCTTGAGCCTCTAAACAACATTCTCTTTGATGTGGCATTAAGGCTTCTTGTGGATCTTCTCCTGCCATAATCAAATTAATTCCTGTTGCTTTTGCAATCTCAATGGCTTCTTTATATCCTCTTACTGGGTGCCATCTGCCCATCCATAGGAAATAATCATTCTTCTCCGTTCCTATTGGAGTGTGAAAGTTTTCGTCTTGTTTTGTTGATACATAAAAATCTGTGTCAATTCCTAAATGAACTACTTTTGCACTCGTAATAACTCTTTGTCTTGGTCCGCCCATTTCTGGAATTAATGTGTTGGCATAATCTGTATCACCTGTAAGTCCTCTTATTCTTTGCGCCTCTGAACAAACAATGATATTGCGAGGTGTCATAGGATAATTCCATCCACTCAAAATGGATGAACATACTTCCTTCTTTCCAGCCTTGAACAAGCTTTCGGCAATAAACTTTGTATGAGAAAAATCACACACCACATCTTGATCTTTTAGTTTCTGTTCATTCTCATAATATGCCGCACATTCACAATCAAATGATGAAGGAGGATATTTGCCATGAGCCGCAGGCATATCAATAAGAAATCCATTAGGTGGTTTATATGAGCCTTTTGGAGCAACAAATGATACCGTGTGTCCTAATTCATCTAATCCTTTACATAGTAGCGCCATAAAGAAATCACCAGTATATGGCGGTGTCGCAGGATTATTGATTGGCCAGTTATGACTGCCTATGATTGCTATCTTCATTTTGTCGCCTCTACTATCATTGAATGACTAAAACCAAAATCTTCTATTTCCATGGCTATTTCCTTGTTCTTACCACACTTTGGCCAAGTGAATGAAACTTCCTTAAATCCTGCTTGTTCTAATTGTTTTTGCATTGTTTGTTCCGAATAGCAGAAACAATGACCTTCTCTTCTACCATCATCACCATGTGCTCCAAAGATAAGCATTGAAAATTGTCCATCACGGCTCATGGTTGCATAATCTTCTGGTTGCTCAACAGCAAACTTATTCATTTCATCTGCCTGATAAGCCACCATTAATTTACGCAAGTCAGGAGTGGTTAAACGAATAATGCCGCCATCTTTCAACATTCTATGACATTCTTTAAGAAGTTTTTGTGCATCTTTATAGGTAATGTGTTCAATGCATTGTCCTAAATATATAAAATCTGCTGTATTGTCATCTACGGTTGTAAATGGTTGTAGCATATCTTGACGAGAATATTTGATCTCTCCGCCATCTTGTGAAAACTGCCATAGTTTTCTTTGATGTTCTGGCATTCCATTACTATTGCCTATTGTCCTAATAAACTGGAAATACTGATCAAAATCTGCATAATCAAAATTATGCCATCCATCATAAGGAAATACCGACGTTCCACAAGCAATGTTAAGTTTCACTTTGTTGCACTCCGGTCTTGGTTTCCTATCTTGATATTTCTTGGTAGGTTGGTATTTGTTAATTGGATTGATTTTCTTTTCTTCTGTTAGGCGCCTGAACATACTGTCCCATAATTGCGCCAATTCAATCAAACTAAACTCTACTCCTGAACATTCGCGTTCTGGTGTATTAAGTGCCTTAATCGTTTCATCAATAAACTTTTGTTGATATTCTGGTGATGTCCATTCGCCTTCCAGCAAAACTCCATGATCTCCAACTGTTTCAATAAGACCGCCAAGTTTTGTGCTTACAATATGAAGACTTGCCATTCTTGATTCCATTGCAGTTATGCAAGAGGTCTCTTGGAACCATGTTGGATGACACCATACACCAGCAGACAAAAACTCTTTTGCTAATTCATCTTGATTAACTCTATCGTGAAATACAATTCCATCAGTATTTTTAATCTGTTGTTCTAAATTATTTATTAGAGCCATTTGATTAGGATCGCTGGCTGCCGCAATTTTCCAGTTATTGAAACCGTAAAATAAATGTAATTCCGCTTGTGGAACTCTTGCCTTAATAGTTGGCCAAACTGAAAGTAATACTGGCCAAGACCTATCAGGAGATGAACTATTAACACACTTATATTGGTTGCGAGTAATATCGCCTTTTAGAATATGTTGCTCAAATCTAACTAAATCAATTCCGTTTCTTGTCACAATAACTTGATCCTGATTTACATTGTGATACTTACAGAAAAAGTCCTTATGCCATTGAGTTAGACAAAGTATCTTATCTGCCTTTAATAGAAGTTCATTTGTTGCTTGATGAGCAAACATATCATGCACCCAGAGAAGTTTTAGTTTTGCATCTACATTGAAGTTATCGCCAAGATATGGAGTATAGCGAGATACTACAAGTGTATCGCATTTGATATCTCCAAACTTACTTACATTGCGATATTCTACTCCATCAAACACACCATCACACGCAGCGAATACAGTTACCTTATTTCCTAATGCTGCCAAGTTCTTTGCTTGATTAATTAGCATCATCTCTGAGCCGCCGATACCGGTAGTTTTAACCGTGTCAGGAGACCATGGTTCCATGCTTCCTGTCACAAAAACAATTCCTCCGATGTTTTCTTGAGGACGCTTGATGCCAAGTGCTGACTGATATATACGAATGTTATTAGTTAATTGTGGTTGTCCCGGCAAACCTTTAAGGCCTGCCTCGGCACTTTCCAATGCTCCTTTAATATCTCCAATATTATTAAGAGCCACATTTAGATATGTATGAATGAAAAATCTCTCTGCTTCATTAACAAAGAGTAGTGTATCGGTTGGAGGACATTTCAATGCAAATTGTCCATACATAACACATTGCTGCCATTTGCTCAAATAATAGCTTGCCTTACAAGCGGCATAATAACTCTCAAACCAATCTTGTTTCAATTTAATCAGCTCGAATGCATATGTTAATACCTGCGCAGGATTGCCTTGTCTTTCGGCAATTTCAATTAGCTTCATCCAAGCCATTGCCTTTTCATCGTCCCAGCCAGATTTAGAAAGATATTCGGTCAAATACTTTGTTGCATTTGGAAAGTCATTATGATTGAAATATTCTAAACCAGCATAATACATATTGCGAACATCTGTGCCACCATTATTAAAATAGTGTTGCAATATTCTTAAATTGCGACCTGGGTCTTGTTTCTTAACAATGAACTGCCTTTTATGTTTATAGATGACCTCATCAGATTTTACTTGAATGCACCTCTTGCCGGCATCAGGAATAAGGCATTCATGAACTGGATTTACGAAATGATAATCGCCTTTTTTATAACAAAGTCTTTCTCTATATTGACGAGTGATAATATTTCCATTTCCATCATAGCCATATTCATATGGAAATAGAAATGCAATGCCATCTAAATCTTTTCTATTAGTATCATATGAGGCAATTAGTTTTATTAGGTTTTCAAGTCCAACTATTTCATCATCGGAATCCGCCCAGATAATCCAGGGCTGTGTGGCAAGTTCAATGCTTTTATTGCGAGCCATTGAGAAATCTACAATGCGGTCATAGCCGTCATTACAATCAGAGAATATGACATATTTATCAGCATATTTCTTGCAGATTTCTTCTGTAATATCATCTTTACCAGTAATGACCACACATATCTCCTCAACATAATCTCTAAACACTTTTAGACATTGTTCGAGGTGTGCGTCATCTCTCGAAATCATACATAAACTAATTGGTGCTCTATTCATTCATTTCTCCAAAATCAAGTTCCGCAGATAATAGCAGAGATCACTGCTGCGGCGCCAATGTTACAAATCGCTCATCTCACTTCTCCATCGCTGATTGCGACTTCATCGAGGCTGCTATTAAAGTTTTCTTTTCCAATCGTTGCATTCAATCTTGGTATCAATACATCATCAAAAATATTACCAAAATGCTTTCAGTTTCATTAGTCTCTCGCCGCAGCGTTCAAACTCTTCTTGTGACCTTACAGGTACTATCTCTCCATTTAGAAACCAAAGCTTGGTGCCGCTAGTACATTCTACTGCTGGGCCGTCTGTTCTATGTAGCTTTCCATCAACATACCAATACTTGGAGCCATCAGCGTATTCAACCGCTGGGCCATCTT
>QGNH01000422.1_pt1 | contig 11666 bp, 10 predicted proteins | sample 1735481 | NCBI WGS metagenome assembly QGNH01 (sample SAMN09239004, study PRJNA386568) | Viral metagenome, whole genome shotgun sequencing project. | reverse complement strand
AAACACCTGCGCAGGGGTTCCCTAGGGTGTTGTGTGGAGGGAGACGAGTAACTGCGCCCTCTGAGCAACCCAGTTGGCCGGCATATCAGCCATCAGAGTCTCGAGAGTTATATGGGGAGGCTGTCTACCTTCGAGAATGGCCTCGGCAATGTCGGGCGCCAGAAATGCCATCTGGATGATCCGCCCAACGTACCTCCGATGGAGGCCCGTCTCTGTTGCGATGGCTCGCTGAGGGCAGTACGCCTTAAGGCAATATAGTCCGTCGCCGCGGAGATCCTGAAGCAAAGCGGTACCGGATCCTTTGTCTTCGATCAAGACTGTGTTTGGGGAATGCTTCAAATACTGTTCCTTCACCGCCCGCCGTAGATCTGGATACTCTAACCGCTTGCGGAAGACGTCGAGAAGGTAGAGGCGTTCGCCGAGGACACCCCAGGTCGTGCAAACACTGAAGTCATTGAATTCCCCACTCTTGCTCGCCGTGTCCCAGCTCTGGACTTTATTAGAGAAGTACGCCGGAAGTTCCTCTGGACTATAGTGACAAATCCAATCCGTCTTGATGATTGCGCCACCAACCGGACTAGGGTTCTGCTGGTATTGGCTGTCGAAGTTGTAGCTGCCAATTGTTTGCTTGATTGTGAGAAGCGTCTCGAGTGACTCTCTGCTTGGATCGAGAACCTCGCCGACCTTTCGCACGTGGACGAATTGACCGAATGCGTCAGAGGTCTCGAATCGCTCATCTTCTACTGCGATTGCGGGAAACGACAGAACCTCCCAGCCTTCCTGCTCCAGCACATGGCCGACCAGATCATCCTGGTGAAGGCGCTGCATGACGATAATGACGATTCCATCTTGCTTGTTATTGAGACGGCTCAGAAGCGTGTTGTCGTACCAACCATTGACCCCTTTGCGGCTGGTCTCTGAGAGTGCTTCATCCGGTTTCAGAGGGTCGTCAATAATGATGATGTCAGCCCCACGGCCGGTTAGCGTGCCACTGACAGAGGTTGCCATGCGAAATCCGCCCTTGGTTGTGTAAAAGTCATTCACCGCCATCTTTTGAGCCGATATCTGAGCGCCCGGAAAGATCGTTCGATAAAAGGAGCTTGTCATGATCGTACGAGTATCCCGCGCGTGCTTCTCGGCTAGGTCCTGACCGTAGCTCGCACAGATCACCTGCCTAGTTGGATCGTGGCCCAGGAGCCACGCAACAAAAGCTACGCTGACGGTAATCGACTTGAGAGACCGTGGAGGCAGGCTGATGATGAGGCGCTTCGTTCCACCCGCCAGGCAGGCCTCCAATCTCGATGCCATTACGGCAAGATGCATGGCGTTGGAGAAATCTGACTGTGGGTAGAGCTCATAGAAGGCGCGTTCAACAAAAGAGAGCAGGTCGGTTCTGAGGACGGCGTTAACATCGGTCGGTGACAGGATTGCGGTCATGGTTGTACTCCGGTGGAATCACTGGTAACGGTGGTTGAAAGCGTGGGTTGGCTCTGTTGCATCCTTCTCAAGATGCTCTTCATGACCATTTCGTCTCGTTCATGTGGAACAGTTGCTGATTCCTCCCGCACCTGATCCAACTCGGAGATTCGCTGCAATTGAAAGAACTCCTTCATTGCTCGATGGCTCCCCTTCAGGGCGCTATTCGCAAACTGGTGCAGCACGGCTTCAAGACGTGTCATGGTCCTGGTTCTGCCGTTTTCGGTCACCTGGATTCGTGCTGTTGCCACCCTATGAAACAGGGTGGAGAGGTTCTTCGAGCCTTTCGGACGGCCTTTGGGGTTGCCGGAGACGCCCTTCCCGAACCGCGCTGCGCGAGGTGGTTTTCCATAGCCGACTGCGTACTCAGGCCGAGCGTCATGCATGGCTCGTCTCCAAGCGTGCGGCTCCGCCAAAGGTCTCGCCAGTCAGTCCGTGAATCGCCTGTCCGCCGGTGTCCGATTGCCAGCGGCGTATGGCGAGATCGACATAGCGTGGTTCGATCTCCATGCCGTAACAGACACGTCCGACTCGTTGCGCTGCAAGCAGTGTGGTGCCGGCGCCGAGGAAGGAATCGAGCACAATATCGCCAGGGACCGAAGCATCGAGCAATGCATCGGCGACGAGCGCAATGGGCTTGACGGTCGGATGCATGGCGAGCAGATTGCCCTCGCTCCCTGACCGGCTCAACGAATTGGCCCCCGGATAATTCCACAAATTCGTTCGATATCTTCCATACCGCCCTAGCTGGACGTTGTTACGGTGGGGCGCAGTCCCAGACTTGAAAGCGAAGAACAATTCGTATTTTGAGCGGTAAAACGACCCCATGCCTCCGTTGTTCTTGGCCCACACGCAGAGGTTGAGGAGAGAATCGTAGACTCTGCCTCCTGCAGCGAGGAGCTCTGACATGTGTCTCCAGTCCATTGCCACAAAGTGAACCGATCCGCTTTTGCTCCACTTTGCCAACTGACCGAGTGCGGCCTCCAAAAACGCTGTAAACTCGGCAATACTCATCTCGCCAGACGCCATGGCGAACTCCGCGTGGTGTGTCTTCCCGTTTCCTCCCACGTGACCGTCGATGACAACGTTGTAAGGCGGATCCGTAAAGACGACCCCAGCGCGTCGGTCTTGCATCAATTCCGCAAAACAACTCTCCCTGCGAGCGTCTCCGCAGAGCAGTCGGTGCTCCCCCAATAACCACAGGTCACCGGGTTGCGTAATGATTTCAGCTGGTTCTTGGGGGAGCTCGTCCGCGGGATCATCCTCGACGGCAGCTCCATTCACGATGAAGTCCACCTCGCCGATCTCAAAGCCGGTTAGTGAAATATCAACTTGGTTTTCCAGAATGAGGTTCTGCAGTTCAATCTTCAGAATTCCTTCGTCCCACCCTGCATCTTCGGCCAGTCGGTTGTCGGCGATGATGTAGGCCTGGATCTGTGCTTTGGTAAGGCTTTCCAGCAAAATCGTAGGAACCTCGACCATACCGAGCAGCTTGGCGGCCTGAACTCGACCGTGGCCAGCGACGATCATCGAATTCGAATCAATCAGAACTGGGTTCGTGAAGCCAAATGCCCGGATACTTTCCGCAATCTTTCGAATCTGCTGTTTTGAGTGGGTACGCGCATTGCGCTCGTATGGAGTCAGTTCTAAGATGTTGCGGTAGACAACTGCGAGTGGCCGCTTCGCTTCAGAACCTGCGCAATGCAGATCGTCGCCTAAATGTCTAAAGGAAGTTGATCGGGATGGACCGATATCCCTGGACCTAGTAGTGTGGCTGCAGATTGTCGGCATAGATTGATCGATCACGTGGATAGTTCCTCCACTTAATCTTTTACTTTGCCTGTCAAGCCCTTCTGCGCCTGTGGGAAAACGAAGTGACAGGACAACTTGGTCCGATCGACACGCTTGTCGTGAATGCAACCGGACCTCAGCCTTTCTTGGCAATTGAAGAACAAACGTGGGAAAGCTATCTGGATCAGCTTGAGTTTTTTGTAAAGTCCCCATTGCTGCTGCTCAAAGCCATCATTCCAAACATGAAAAAGAATCGATATGGAAGGGTCGTACAAATCGGGAGCGAGGTCTTTGAGTTGGGAAATCCGCGCTTTGCCAATTACGTCGCGGCCAAGGGAGCCCAACTTGGGCTCACGCGTTCCTGGTCCCGCGAGTTGGCTCCACATGGGATAACCGTTAACCTGGTTGCTCCAGGATGGATCCCTACTGAAAGGCACGCAGATGCGACAGCCGCAGAACTCGAGGAGTATAGGCTACCGGTTCCCGCGAAAAGGATGGGCCAAGCTATAGACGTTGCAAAAGCAGTGGCCTTCCTTGCCGGCGAATCCGCCGGCTTCATCACGGGGCAACGAATCTCAGTCAACGGCGGCCTCACTCTGGCATAGAAGGATCAAGGCAGACAGGAGGAGATCAATGATTTTGTGGGCACGGTTTAAACGCATGGCATTGAGCATTTTGGGAACTGTCCTACTTTCGATACCCCAGATCGGGGGGGCGCAGAGAAGCGCGACCCCGGAGGTGGGCTCCTTGAATAAACCCGAACGCATGGAGTGGTTCCGCGATCTTGGGTTTGGGCTGTTTATTCACTGGAGCGTCGATGTACAGACAGGCGTTGGAATCAGCCATTCACTAGTGGGAGCTTCTAAGGAATACACCGACTGGTTCTACAACGATCTGCCGACGACGTTTTATCCACGCGAGTTTCACCCTGAGGATTGGGCGCGGCTGGCCAGGGTGGCAGGCGTGCGCTACATGGTATTCACGACGAAACATCATTCCGGATTTGCGATGTACGACACGACAACGACACCCTTCGGGGTAATGCAGACGCCTTTCCACCGCGACATCACGGCGGAGGTGTTCCAGGCATTCAGGGACCAAAACATCTCAATCGGCGTGTATTTTTCTCCGGATGACTTTTACTGGCTGCGTGAGCAAGGCAAGCCAATCCTGCGCAATGTGCCCGAGGTACAGCCGAAGAACAATCCCGGACTGATGGCTTACGACCAGGCGCAGGTTAAGGAGCTGTTCACCAAATATGGCGCGATCCAGGTGGCCTTTTTCGATGGCCAAGCGGATGGGCTGCGCGACTTGGCATGGAAGCTGCAACCAAACGTTGTCGTTTCTCGCGGGGCAGTGCAGACGCCCGAGCAGTATGTCCCGGGCATGCCGCTGAAGGGAGTATGGGAGGCCAACCTGACGATGGGCGCGTCGTGGATGTACCAGCCTCAGGGCGATGCTTACAAGTCGACACGTCAGTTGTTGGATACCCTCATTCAGACGCGGGCAAAGGGCGGCAATCTGCTTCTGGATATTGGACCAAAAGCGAACGGAGAAATCCCGCTCGAAGAGGAAGACCGCCTGCGCGAGATGGGCTTGTGGATGTCTGTGAACTCGGATTGCGTCTACGGAGTGCGCCCATGGGTCATCACGAATGAAGGCGACTTATGGTTCACGAAGCAGAAGGGCGAAGACACGCTGTACGTGGTCGACGAGTCATCGCAGCCATGGGTCTTCGGCAAATGGCGCGATGTGCTGCTGAAATCGGTACAAACGACGGACCAGACCGAAGTGACCGTGTTAGGCGAGAACGGTAGGGACCTGGAGTATCAGCCTAAGGTAAATCCCAAACCGACGTGGAAGATGGAGAGCGACGGCTTGCACATACACGCTATGCTGGCACAGCGATTACAGGACAATTACAAGTGGGACTATCCTGTTGTGCTTAAGCTCACTCACGTAAAGCCCAGCTTCCAGCCGCCACAGGTAAACACGGAGATCCCGAAGGCTCTGGGAGAGAACTCATACCAACTGAACGGCGAGGTGACGGATATGGGAGGTTCGCCGCGACTGCAGGTTGGATTTGAGTATCGTCAGATCACCGCCGATGACGTTTCAGCGCGGTCCACGCCCTGGGTCGCGACGACCATGCAGGAGATCGGGAAGGCAGGCCCATACATGCTGGAGTTGAAGGACTTACCGCCTGGAACCTATGAGGTGCATGCGATCGTCAGACATCCGCTGCTTACTATCTATGGCGCTGATCTGCCGATGCATTGATCACTGAAGAGGCGGGATGCGCGCGTTTGGTGGAGAATCCTGGGCTCAAGGATTGTACTGCTCATCTATGTCGTCGTTATCATTGCGTGATGAAACATATGGGTTCAGGGCAGAGGCCCGATTAACGGGCTGCGCCCGTTGAAGCCAGTAGTGAAAGGTGAATGAAACCCCGTGAGGTCAATCAGAGTTTTATTAGTCGGGTGGTTCGGTATTGTTGCTCCTATGGCTTTCTCGCAGGTGCGACGTGCGACCGCAGGGAAATAGGTCAGCGGAGTGAATTCGCGGAAGTAAAAAATCTGGTGGTGATGACATGAAGATTAGCGTGCTTTCGTCCCTATTGTTCACGGCATTAGTTTTCCGTTCCGGCGCTGCTCACGCTACTCCTGTGGAGTTTGCGGCGGTGGAGATCAGCGCCGCGGCAAAGGCTGTGTCTGTGGCTGGGCCGCGCGTCGTCTTCAAGATCGACAGCGCTTTGGGAGCTCAGGCCTACTGCCTCAATCGCGGTCCGGACGGAACGGTCGTCGTGACAGGCGGCGACGCGTCGGGCGCCATGTATGGTGGCCTGGATATCGCCGAAGGGCTGCGTTTGGGAACGCTGAACGAACTCGTCTCAGATCGTCGTCTGCACACCCCGCACATTCTCGATCGCGGCATCAAGTTTAATGTGCCACTGGATTTCAGGACTCCCACTTACTCCGACAGGAATACGTCGTCGCAGGACAATATTCCGGAGATGTGGTCGATGGATTTCTGGCATGAATTTATCGATGAGATGGCGCGCGATCGTTACAATGTGCTTTCGCTGTGGAGCGAACATCCGTTCCCTTCCATGGTCAAAGTGCCGGAGTTTCCCGACGTCGCCCTCAACGACGTCTGGCAGGGAAAGACCGATGCCAGTGGAGCGTATACCGACCACGTTGTCGTCAAAAAGATGACCATGCAGGAAAAGATCGCGTTCTGGCGCAAGGTGATGCAGTACGCGCACGACCGTGGCGTCGCGGTCTATATCTTTACCTGGAATGTCTTCACCCATGCGGCTACCGGAAAATACGGCATTACGGATGCAATGTCCAACGCCACCACAATCGCGTACATGCGCGATTCAGTTCGCGAGCTGATCAAGACCTACCCTCTGCTCGACGGCATGGGCATTACTTCCGGTGAAAACATGCCGGGCGCAACAGACGACGAGAAGGAAAACTGGATCTGGTCTACCTACGGGGAGGGAGCGCGAGATGCGCTGCGCGCGAACCCGCAACGCAAGTTCCATATCATTCATCGCTTTCATCAGACCAGCGTTAGTCAGATCATGCAGCATTGGAAGGATTACCCCGGTCCCGTCGACTTCAGCTTCAAATACTCCGTCGCACACATGTATTCGATAGCCAACCCACCCATGATCAAGGGTGGCCTGAGTGTTCTTCCGTCCGGGAAGAAGATGTGGCTGGAGGTGCGCAATGACGACATTTATTCGTTCCGCTTTGGCGATCCGGACTACATGCGTGACTACGTCGCCAACATGCCGCCTGCCGATGCCTCTGGCGGATACATGATGGGAGGGGACGGCTACTGTCTGGGCCGCGAGTTTCTGGACCGTGATCCCGGTCTGGGCCAGCGCCAACTGGTCATCAAGAAGCAGTGGTACAGCTTTATGCTGATGGGCAGGTTGAGCTACGACCCGACGCTCCCCGATACCCACTTCGAGGACGTACTGGCCACACGGTTTCCCGGCATCAGCGCGTTTGGACTTTACCGCGCGCTCCAGTCCGCATCGCAGACCATGCCACTGATCACCCGGTTTTTCTGGGGCGATATCGATATGAAATGGTTTCCAGAGGCCTCGTCGCGATACCCCGCGGAGAAGAGGTATTACACGGTCCTCGACTTTGCTGAGGGCGAATCGATGCCCGGCGCGAATGTGCTGAACATTCGCCAGTGGCGCGCGAATCTGCTGGAGAAGCGACCGATGACCGAGACGACACCGTTGCAAATAGCGGATGCCCTTGAGGGTGCCTCCCGCGAGGCTTTGCAATCAGTCGCTGCGCTACGGACGGAGACCCCGAGCTCAAACGCCGTGGAGTATCGCAAGACCCTCGTGGACTGCGAATCGCTGGGATGGCTGGCACAGTATTACGCGGAAAAGATTCGCGCGGCCAGCGATCTCGGGCTGTATGACCTCAGCAGCGACGCTAGCCAGAAGGCGTCGGCGGAGATTCATCTTAACAGCGCGCTGGAGGCCTGGAAACATTACGCAGCCGTGCGCGACGGGCAGTATGTGCCTGCGCTGTACGGGCGCGCGGGGTACGTAAACATCACCGCGATGACGGCCAAGGTCGCGGACGATCTGATGATCGCTCGTGACTGGAAGCCTGGGACTATTCGCAAGACGGTGCCGGGTCAGAGTACCGAGGTTGGCTTCAAGCCCTGAAACCAGAAATTTTGACGGAGACGTTAAGAAACTATGGTGGAGGCGGTGGGAGTCGAACCCACGTCCGAAACTACCGGGAACAGAGAGCATTCATGCTCAGGCCTTCGGTCGCAGCGTAACGTAGCATTCCGGGTGACCGGCAACCCGGAAGTAATCCTCGAACTGCCTGCGAAGTCGGACTATTAGTAAAGTGACCGGGACAGCCCGGCGTCTTTACCGCAAACCCCGTTTTTCGTGCACTACGACTAACGGCTAGTTCTCAGAGGGCTTCTGGATGCTGTCGATGACGAGGACCTATACAGGCCTCTTGCCCTAGGCAGATTCCCACCGGCGAGCGATGCGGCGAGCGACTAGAAATAGCGTCGTGCCGGTTCCGAGGAGCACTGCGACCTGCGGCCAAAGCGCTGAGACAGGGAGGTCGCGCCAGAATACCTTGGTGAACCCGTCGATGGCCCATGCGTTAATGGTGAACAAGCCGGCCTTTTGCATGGCAGCGGGCATGAGGAACCGTGGGAACATGCTGCCGCCGACCGCGGACATAGCCAGGATGAAGAGCGTGGATACAGCTCCGAGCTGTGCGCGAGTGTGACAGATGCTTGCAAGCAGGATTCCGAAGGTTGCTACGGCGAAGGCGGTGCACACTCCCATCACCGCAAAGCCGGCGACGTGATTGCGGAGGTCCAGATGGAAGACGGCCGATGCCCAGAGGAACATGACCACCAACTGTGCAAATGCCAGCAGGGCGTTGAAGACGACCTTGCCACCCAGCAGCGAGGTCATAGTGACGCGCGAGCTCAGCACGCGGTCGAGAGTGCCAGAGTCGGCTTCGTCGAGTATTGAACCGGCAGAGCCGCTGGCGGTAAAGAGCAAGAACATAACACCGATGGCGGCGGCATAGAAGGACACCATATCCTTGTTCTCTCCCACGACGGCGCGGGAATGCACAGCGATGATTCCACCGCTGAAGAGATTGCCGAGGGTTGGCTGATTGGCGACAGTTGGCCCGTCAGCGGCGGGCTCCTTTTCCAGTTCCCGCAAGCGCGCCATGTTTTCGTCCATTCGCTTTTGCTGTTCGGCGGTAAACCCGCCGATGTATCTGCCGGTGTATTGCGATCCCTGCTCGGCCATCGCCACGGTCATAGAGGTCATGGCGGCTTTTTGCAACAGGCCGGCAACCATCTGCGGCGCGATCGGGTCGCTGGAGTCGTTGAGCAGCTCGATGGACGGTCCACTTTGGGATGGCCCAAAGGAGATGGGACTCTGGCCAAAGCCGTGAGGGATTATGAGAGCGACCTGCGCGTCGCCTGATTTGACGGCGGCCTCGGCGGTGGTTTCCGTATAGTCTCGCTGCCTAATCCCCTTTTTCGCGGCGGGTCGGGTTCGGACATCAAGTGAGCCCTCGCGCTGAAGTCCACGGGATAGCTGCTGGGAGCCGGAACTCTGATCTTCATCGACCGCGATGACCGCGATCCTGGGCGTGGAATTGTGCTGGCCGCCGAAAATGACAGCAAAGATGCTGAAGAACACGATCGGCAACAAAAAGCTGAGTGCCAGCGAGGCACGGTCGCGGCGCAGTGCGGTGATAGCAGTACGAACGATAGCGGAGATCAATCGCGCAACTCCCTTCCGGTGAGGTGCAGAAAGACAGACTCGAGATTGGGGCGGCGGAGAGAAACGTCAGCTAATTCCAAACCGTCCTTCTCAGCATCCTGAAGCAAACCCACAATCTCAATGGAGCTCGCGATCGTGAATCGGGCGCTCCCATCGACAATGTGTCCGCCTCGACGGTCGACCCATGCGGCGATTTCAGGCGAGGTCCCCGCAAACCGAGCCGTCACCTGGCTACGTGAGGCGAAGGCGTTATGCACCAGCTCCTCGTTTGTGCCCAGCGCGATGATGCGTCCGTGGTCGATGATGGCGATGCGATCGCAAAGCCTCTCCGCCTCTTCCATGTAATGCGTGGTGTAAACGATCGAGGTCCCTGCGGCGCGGAGCGCTTCGATCATCTCAAAGATGCGAATGCGTGACTGTGGGTCAACACCGACAGTCGGCTCATCCATGAGGACGACGCGGGGGCGGTGAATGATTCCGGCGGCCATGTTGAGCCGACGCTTCATGCCACCCGAGAGGTTCTTCGCGAGCTCGCTGGCGCGATCCTGGAGTGCGGCCCAATCCAGACACCACGCTGCTGACTCGTCAAGCTTGCTGCCCGACAAGCCATGATACCGGCCAAACGAATGCAGGTTTTCCTTGCAGGTGAGGCGGGGATAGACGGCAAGATCTTGCGGCACCCATCCAAGAGCGGCACGAGCCTCGCCGGAGCCGGCCGCAGACCCGAAGATGGAAATGCGACCCGCATCGGCGATGACGCGACCTACGATGCCGCGGATGACAGTGCTTTTGCCGGCGCCGTTGGGTCCGAGGAGGCCGAGGCACTCGCCTGGGCGCAGGTCAAGAGACACGCCTGAGACGGCCTTTACCGTGCCGAAGTTCTTGACGAAGTCTTCCACTTTGAGTGGAAGTGTTGAGGCTGGAGAAGCCGGGGCAGATGCCATCAATCCCCCACTGATTCTACGAGGCCATCCTATACCAGCGCGGGGATGGGGCTGAACAAATAGACGTCCCCGCGCGTACGCGTAACATCTACTTTGGCCCGTCCTACCATCTCAACCAGCATTGAACTGCCTTTGAAGTCGCCTTATGGGTGTCTGACAGCGCGCAGCCAGCTTATTTCCCTCTGGTTTGCGCGTGTCGGGACTTAGGCGCAGGCCATTTGAAATCGCGACTCAGCGTGCCTTGGGCGATGCTATCGTTGCCGCCAGATGGCCCACGATGCGAAAGACGATAGGCCGAAGCAGGTAGAGGAGAACGACAAAGTACATTACCTCCATTCCCTCGCTAAACGCCCACATTCCAGATGAAGCGTTCTGGATATCAATGATCTGTGCAGTCGAAACTCCAGTGGTGGCGGCCTCATACCGGATCATCAGCGTGCGCTTGAGGACCATGGCCTGCCAGGCGAGCTCCCATATGATCGCGAAGGTGCAAAGTTCGTAGCTGGCGCGCACAAACCAATTCAGCTTGCCCACGAACCGCGCATAACTGTCAGCTTCCACTGCCGCCCCGTCGTTCAGCGTCGCCAGGACGGCGAACCCGAGGGGCCCCAATGCCGCCATAAGCAGCCATAGGTACGATCGCTTCTTGGAGCGGATCACCAGAAGGCACGCAAGCATCCACAACACGCCCGCACCCGCAAGAGATGCCAAGAAACACAGGTTCTTTAGCAGACTGAGCAGGTGGTAGTTGCGCACGTAGTTCGGGTGACCTGCCGCAATCTCGGGATCAATCATGTTGGACAGGAGTCCCCCCAGCGCCAACACCAAGGGAATAAGCAGGAGCAGGACAATTGCCACGACCCATTGTCTCTTCATCATCCCACCGCCGGGGAAACTCGCGCGACTTGCACCCATAACCAATCCTTCTGAGAGTCAACGAGCGCCGGACAATGCGAACTTAATCTGGTTGACTTCCTTAGCATTTCGCCATTGAGGTCTTTTCGCAAGCAAATTGGCATTCATTCAGGATTGTCGGCAATTCGAAAGTAATCCCGAAGTGCCTGTGAAGTCGCCTTTTCAGTAAAGTGGCATGTGGTCGAGCCTGGGGCACTTTACCGCAAACCCCGTATTGCGGG
>QGNH01001767.1_pt1 | contig 11667 bp, 16 predicted proteins | sample 1735481 | NCBI WGS metagenome assembly QGNH01 (sample SAMN09239004, study PRJNA386568) | Viral metagenome, whole genome shotgun sequencing project. | reverse complement strand
AGTTTCGCACAAGCCAAGAGGGTTATATGGGACGGTATGACAAATGACGGGAAACGGATGCTCGACTACATTCCCAAAGGCATTATAGACGGGAATCCGAATAACACTGAGATGAAGATTTGGATAAATGGTGCAAACGGTCAAAGCCTCATTCAACTCATAGGGGCGGATTCCTACGATGCCATAATGGGAACGAATCCAAGGGGTGTAGTATTCAGCGAGTGGTCTCTTATGGATCCAATGGCTTACGACTTTATCAAACCAATTCTGGCTGCAAATGGTGGTTGGTGCGCTTTTATTTACACGCCACGAGGTAAGAATCATGGGTGGGACTTGGCTCAGATCGCGAAAAGATACCCCGAAGATTGGTTTTATGAGGTACTTACTGTTAAGGATACTGGAGTGCTTACCGAGGCGCAAATAGAAACAGAGAAGCGCAAAGGGATGCCAGATGATATGATACAACAGGAATTCTATTGTAACTTTAACAGGGGACAGGAGGGGTCTTATTACGGTAGACAGATGGAGGAGTTGCGTAAGAAAGAACAAATTACGAAGGTGGCTTATGATCCGGCAGTACCAGTTAGAACGTATTGGGACCTAGGAATCGGAGATAGTACCGCAATTTGGTTCGCACAGTTCGTTGGCAAGGAAGTCCACCTGATTAACTACTATGAGAATTCAGGGGAAGGACTAGCACACTATGCACGTGTTTTAGATGAGTACCGCAGAGAAATTGGATGTGTATATGATCTTGCCGTAGCTCCACATGACATTCAAGCGCGGGAACTAACGACGGGCAAAACACGACTTGAGACAGCAAGGCGGTTAGGGTTGAATTTCCGTGTTGCGCCAAAGCTGAGCCTAGAATCCGGGATAGAAGCTGTTCGTATGATTCTTTCACGATGCTGGTTCGACGAGAAGAGATGTGAGCATGGTCTAAAGTGCTTGGAGAATTACCGGAAGATGTACAACGAGAAGTTTCGGGTGTATGGGGATCGGCCTTTTCACGACTACACTTCCCACGGAGCGGATGCGTTTCGTTACCTAGCGATGACAGAGGGCAGCTATAAGACAGATTCGGGGATTGGGGATGAAGACTACGACAGGATGAAGGGCATGTGGGGATGGAAGATTTAAGTGCGGAAAATTGATCGTGTATTATATTAGTTATTGTGATCATTTCATCGCGAACTTTTTTGGCTTCATTGTTTGCGTGCTTCTGAAGAGATAAAGCGGTATCGACTATTTGGTTGTTTTGGATAGTAATTCTCTCTTCCAATTCGTCCAGTTTATCGTCACATTCCTGACCATCTTTGTTTATATCCGACAAGCGATCTACGACATTATTTAATTTTCCGTAGCAGTCAAAGTACTCGAATCTAGTACTATTATTTAATTCCTTTAACATCTCAACTTTTTCATCTAGTTGTTCCAGTTTCTTTTCAAAACATGTCCGCATGATATCAACGCGATTCGATAGGTTAATAAGCGAATCGAATATGTCTACGATCTTTGCTTCTGTACTTTTACTATTAATCATCTGGTCACATTTTTTTGTAATTTAACTCTTCATCCAATTGCTTTTCTGCTTTTTTAATATCCTCAAGAAAGTCAGGGGCCTTAAGTGAAACAGACAGGCCTTTACCATCAATCCGTATTCGTATCCAGCCGTTTTTTATCCTAACTTGATTCAGTTTAGCAGTGTTTTTATGTATCTTAGCAAGTTTCTCATTATAACGTAAAGCAATTTTCATTCTAGGGCACAAATTATCTCCGGAAACAGTCGGCCATTCTAGAGGATTTTCCAAGATATTAAGCAACAAACCCATTAGTGATTTCTTTATTTTCTGTGTTTTCGCTATTTCAAACGCCTGCAAAATCTTTTCGGTGGAATGTGGAGAGTCTACAAGCTTCTTACGTTCGCGATTGTTTAGTGGTGAGTCTTCAAATAATAATTCAAGAGATCTTTCCTCCTCGTCCGAGCGAAGCGATATTTCTTTGTCGGGTTTTTCTTTCTTCAATTGAGGAGATGATAGAGGAGGAGAATAGATTTTCTTAAAGGGTTCTTCTTCTGTGGTCTGAAATGGTACACCCCTGTTCCTCGAAATGGTACACGTTAAACTTTTTTTGAACGCTTTACCATTTTCCTCCCAAATATCAATAATCATCACGGTATCAGCTATTTCTTTCTTACGATCGCAAGGGGTAATATGGATCAAACTTTTGCCGCCTAATAAAGAAAAAGGACGTGACAAGTTTTTTTTGCATTTTGTTATTGTGGTTTTATTTAGTCCGGTCTGATGTTCTAATCCTCGAGTTCCTACCCAACATGCTCCTTCTTCTCCGGCAATTCTTCTATACACAGAATAAAGCAAAAAATCCGAAGCAGTAATTTCTCTGTGTTTTAAAAGCTCATAAACTACATTCGGTATTTGAGTGAAGTGTGTGCGTGGGATTTCTTGAAACGAAACTTTTGATGGTAATTCTTTGAACATATTTCTTCTCCTTTATTTTCTTGCAAAAATATACGGGCGTGAAATAGAATGAGAACTACCAATTTTCATACTATTTTTTGTTTCTATTTTATGTTTCACGAAACCTCGGCCTAAACGGTCGGGGTTTTTTTTTATATCCCTGAATCCAATTAAAATATTCCTTATCTCTCAATATTGTCAAACTTTAAAAAAATCCTTTACACATAATCTTTCTCCTGACAAGTTATTTTTTTATACACCAGAGGATTGAATGGCGACTGATTATGATATCGTTTCGGACTTTACGCAGGACTACAATCGCGCATACATGATTCTGAATCCTCTTTTCGCAGAGCAGTACCGTGACGTTGGATATTACTTAGGCAATCAGTGGTCCCTCGATCAGCTCAAATACCTCAGTGACGAAAGACGCAACGCATTCACCTTCAATAAGAGCCGCAAGACGATCAATATGGTAAGCGGGTATCTCAGTGCCAATCAGATGCAGAGTATCGTTGTAGCGCGGGAAAACTCGAATCCAGAGACTGCGGAGCAACTTACGGACCTTTTGCAGACACAAATGCAGCCGAAAGGTTACCGCGCAGCAAATAAAGCCAAGCACAACAGTTTAATTTCGGGAGTTTCTTGGGTATCCCCTTGGGTAGATTATCGGGAAGATTACGTAAATGGACGCATAAACTTTCACGTTGACAATTGGAATGACGTTATCTGGGACCCGTTTAGCCAGAAGTTGGACCTTTCGGACAGTACTTTTGTGGCGCGAAGGAAGTATTTAGCGAAGGATGTGATTAAGTCGTTAGTGCCCGGTTGTGAGCGAGAAATTGATGCAATGGGATATGGAAATCGCGACGAAAAGTTTTCCTTCGAGCCTTATGCCAGACAATGGGGGTTACAGGAATTACTAGCATATAACGAATATTGGAAGCAGAGATACAAGAAAGGCTGGATACTGGTCGATAAGGTTACAGGGGAACAGAAGCCGTGGAAGGGTGACCGGAAGCGACTAGAGATGATGAAGGGCTTTTTTCCGAATCTTGCAGTGATTGAAGGCTACTATAGGACCGTCGAATACAACATCATCGTCGAGAACAGGCTATTGTACAGTGGTGAAGATCCTTGGGGAATTGGAGAGTATCCTTTTGTTCCGTATTTCTCAGTATTCGAACCCTCATATGACCTCGCACAGTGGAAGTGGCAAGGATTACAGAGATTGCTCCGTGATTCGAATGAAGAATACAACATGCGGAAATCGAAGCTTCTAGACATTGTGGATTCGCAAATCGGTTCTGGATGGAAAGCTAAGAGTGGAGCGGTATCGAATCCAAAGGCGTTATTTCAGACAGGACAGGGCAAGGTTATTTTCTTCAATCCGGGTTTTGAGATAAGTGACGCAGAAAGGATTGATTCGCCATCGATTCCGGAAGGGTTGTTTGCTTTGCAGGAGTCTTTCGATGCGGACATTAAGGACTTTATCGATTTAGGTGCTTTGGGTAGCGATGACAGTGACCGAATGAGTGCGATGCTGTTTAAGATGAAGACGTCGATGGCCATAATGCAGCTAGGACCGATCATAGACAACTTTAAGGAAGCGGACTATTACCTTAACAAGAAAGTCCTAAAGATGATTCAGAAGTTTACACCGGAAAAGGTTATGCGACTGATCAAGCAGGAACCTACGCCAGAGTTTTACAACAGCACATTCCTTGAGTACGACATAGACTTTACTGAGATGCCTATGACGGATTACCAGAAGCAGTCGGCCTTTATGCAAGCGTGGACTATGAAAATGGGTGGGGTGGATGTTCCGGACGAATTGCTGTGGGAAATGTCACCTTATCCGATCAGTAAGAAGGGTCGCGAGCTAATCAAGTCAAGAGCAGAAGCGGCCGAAGCAGCACAACAACAGGAATTGGAAGACAAACAGAAAGTGAACATGCTCTTGGAAGCGAAGGCATTTACGGATACGGCATTAGGGGAAGAGCGGCTTAGCAAGATCAAATACGATGCGGCACTTAGCGAGGAACGATTAGCGGCAGCACAGGAAGAGCGATCGAGGGGTGTGTTGAATGAGGTGCGAGCTATTAAAGAGATGGACGAAATCGATATAAACAATGCCGGAAAGGTTCTAGAGATGATACGAAGCATTGAGGATGAGCAACGGTTGAAAGCGGCAGATACGGTGGTTCCTCAGCCGGCAATTACTGGAGAAAAATGACAGAACTCTTTGGTTTAACGGCTAACTTAATTGACGCAGGCTTCTTGTGTTTGGGTAAAGGCGGCAAGGTGTTAAATGCAAGGGGAATACGTTGGTGCTTCATTGTCGATCTGGTATGCCTAAGTTATTGGATGTATATGGATTTGCAGAGGGGACTGATTTCTCAAAGTATAGGGTGTGCAGTATCAATGTTGATTTGTGTATATGGGTTTATCAGGTGGGGCAAGAAATTTCCGGGAGTAAAGAATGAATAACGACGGATGGAACACAACGGGCGTAGGAACGAGTGACATGAGGCTACAGGGAAAAGACCTACAGCACAATAGACAAACAGCGGACGAGAACCCAAGCGGCATAACGAGAATGGTAAGGCAAACGGCACAAGGCGGCGGACCAATGAAGGAAGCTTTGACGGCGGAAGAAGCGCGACATAGAGCAGCTAGAGCCATGAGATTGAGTCACTTAGAAAAACATTTAGGACGGTAAGCATGAAGAATCAGAGATGGCCGGGAGACGACCAAACGATAAGCCAAGAGTTCAGATCATCAAAGCGCGAAGAACAGATGGGAATGAACGATGCGAATAAAAGCCACGGTAACGACTTCCTAGCGAAACAGATACCGGGATCAGACTATTACGAGAGATGCGAGTTAGAGCCAAGCTGGACGACACAATTAGACACAAGCGGAATGCAGCCCCATGCGAGAGAATTTGTAGAGCGAGACGTTGTAGCCGATAGGAGCCACCGCAAGTTCTACATGATTGACGGACAGATGATAGACTGCTGCGATGGAATACAGTTTTCGGGTACGCCATAATGAATCAGATAGAGGGTACTTCGGGATCTATGCAGGTAGTGGGTGAACGCATGAAAGGACGTCTTCCGAAGCCCGTAGCAGCATTAAAACAGGGCAGCGTAGGTAAGACTAGTAGCGACCTTCAGTTCATGCAGGAGAACGAAAGGAAACAGCATGAGCAGACTTATATTTACGAGAATGGACATAACGATCACGGACTAGGGCAATGATTGGAGGATTAGATGGGACGCGACAATGGACAGGGGCCTCTCAACACGCTGAAGCCTCAACCGGGACAAACATCTTACGAGAAGCAGGTTTACCATCCTCTTCCGGGAGCGTGGGCACAAGAACAGTTGACTGGCATCCCTCGGCACTCGAAAGAGCCTTCTATGGAACATCATGGTGGTCAAACCGAGATACAGAAAGCGATAGCGTCAGAAAGACAGGTGCATGACTATTGGGAGAAGTGGCAGGGAGTGAAAACCGGAACTCCAGTGTACGAAGATCCGCGTGCATTCCAGAATACTTTACTTCCGGTGGCTAAATATGGAACAGATGGAAAGGGAGATTGATGAAGAAGCAGAATGCGCTAACGAAAGCACGGTCAGCACTCAAGAAAGCGGATCGAGCACACAAACCTAGCAGTATAAAGAAGAAGTTGAACGTTAAGAAGTAAGGAGAAATATATGAGAGAGAATCCTTCCGGGCATCAAGACGGATTTGAGAGCATGGAGCACTATAACGAGAGAGAGCCTATGGTGAGCCATCAATCCGAAACTACGCCGAAAAGTGTGGCACTGGATTGGAAAGCAGGTGTTTACGAGATGAAGATGGAAGCGATGGATGAAGCGTATGGTCTGGCAGGAAAGCGAGGCACAGAAAGCGAATTCCGTAAGGCACATGAACAATTCCGCGAATATCCTTGGGCTTAAACATGCGAACAACACTTATAGGCCAGAAACAAAACTCCGGAATGCAACAGATGGGCGAGACGAGAGAACCGATGGCGAGAGATTGCTGGACGGATGCTCAAAAGCTTGCGGAACTGTATGCGGACAAGATGCAACGTGACTTCTGGGTGCTATACGCCGCGAAGCCTCACACGCAAAACAAGAATGCTGTCGTAGCTGGATGGGAAGTTATCGCGAAGAAACCTCCTAAGGCTATGGTGGGAGTTTTGGTCTTTAAATGGATACATGCAGAGCAGAGATTAGAAGTCGATACGCACCTAAGCTTACCATATGACGTTCCTTTAAGTGATGAGGAATTGTCTGCGTTTAGTGGTGATGTGATACCGACGTTAGGATTAGCCGCCAAGAAATCAGGATCGATACTATTGGCTTAAAGGTTTCTAAAAAAAATTTGCTATAGACGACAAGTTTTTATTTGAAATGGGCGCAATAACGTACTGTCGCCGAGTACAAAAGGAACCAGATGAACGAATTAGACATGAGCAGGCCGGGTGGTGAGTTATTCCCAGAGCCAGCGACACCAATGCAATTTAACTCTTATACGGACGAATTAGTGGGTCAGGCCGTCGATGATCCTTTAAATACGGGCGCTACACAAAACTATGATGCCGCCGATCAGCCTCTAACCGGACAGCAACAGAACTTCCGGGCGTTACGAGAAGAGATATCCAAGATGCAGGGAGAGCGTGAGTATTGGAAGGGACAGGCGGAAGCTTACTCTAAGATACCGGCGCAAGCTCCAGTACCTCAGGTCGATGCACTTGCTGCGTTAGATTTTGAGGATTCCAGCGATGTTAAAAAAGCCTTTGAGTCGATAAGAAGTGAAAACAGCCAGCTCCGTCACGAGATTAGGGATGCGCTCACAGCTATCGAAACAAAGACCCAGAGACAGGATTGGAACACGATGGTCACTCAACACGTACCGCAACTTACTAGTAAGAATCCGATATTTGCCGAGATGATTAACAATGCTAGCAATCCTTACGAAGCAGCATACCTTTTGGCCGAGCTTAACGCAAGAGCATCGACACCTGTGCCGCAGCATAACCCTGCAATAAACCCTAATGCGCAGCGTGCTCTAAACAATTCCCAGAAGCCGCAATCTCTTTCGAGCGTTGGTGGTCACGGGCAGTTAAGCCAAGCCGATTACTATGCGAACATGTCTGACGAGGATTTTCATAAGATAGCAGCAAGGAATCTGGCGAATATCTAAACCCTAAAGGGACGATATGCCAATAACAACAACATCACAGGTTCCTCCAGAGGTTAGAACTTATTTCGATAGGCTCTTACTTACACTGGCGAGACCTTACTATATTTACGACATGTTTGCACAAAAGCGAACAATACCTCTCAATTCCGGCGATCAGATGATATTCAGACGCTATTCGACACTTTCTGCAGCAACGGTTCCTATTACCGACGGCACGACTCCTCCGGGTGATGCGCTAGCGGTTACAGACTTTAGCACTCAGATCAAGTGGTACGGGAACTTCGTGGTCATTACAGATCAGGTCCAGTTCACCGTGCAGGATAGAGTTTTGAATGAGGCTACGAGAGTACTTTCATTACAACTCGGATTGACCATAGACACCTTAATTAGAAACATGATGGTCGCAACGGCTTCCTCTATTCTTTGCAGCAACGGTATCAATGGCCTAACACCTAGCGAAATCACTACAGCGGACATTAAGACTGCGGTACGTGCTCTTCGACTAGGTAACGCACGATTGATGACGAAGCCTATTCCCGGAGAAAACAGATTCGCGACATCACCCGTACGTAGCAGTTATTGGGGATTCATGGATGTTACGCTTCAAAACGATCTGGAGGCATGTGCGGACTTCCTTTCGGCTGCAAACTATCCTAACCCGATGGATGCATTAGAAGCGGAATGGGGAAGTACAAACAACGTCAGATGGCTTTTGAGTACTAACGGATACTCCAGTAGTGCTTCGATACCAGTGTGGAACAACATCATACTCGGACAAGAGGCTTACGGTGTGGTCAAGCTTGGATCGAAGGAAGCGGAATTCATCGTCAAGCCATTAGGTAGCGCGGGAACTTCAGATCCATTAAACCAACGAGGCTCAGTGGGTTACAAGTATCCATTTGCAACCAGACTATTGAACGATAATTGGATCACACGCCTTTTATCAACACAAAGACTTTAACATAGGAGGAAGCAAATGAGTCAATACAGAAGCGGCATAATTAACTCGACTACGGCCCTGATCGCTAGTGGAGTGAACTTAATGCTTGGTTTCGTTCCGGATAGGTTTTCATTAAGGAACCTTACGATACTGGAAGTGAACCCGCCGAATAGTGCCACCGTAGCTGCAACAGACTGGTATAAGCCGATGCCGAATGCTAGTGCTTTACAGACGACTTACACAGCGGGAGCAGCAGCAGTTTCTTACATTACAACCAATGGTATTACTCCGGTGATACTAGGGGCTGACTGGCAGAATACTAACTACACGATTACTGGAATTACAAACGCGAATCCGGCAGTCGTTACCGTTTCAACCATAGTACCTACGAATTCACTTACGTTGGTTAATGGTATGACAGTGACGATTTCCGGTGTAAATGGCGTGGTGGGTCTTAACACTAATCGCTACATCGTTTCGAATCTTACAATCTCAGGTGGCGGCCCGGCTTACACTTTCACATTGTACGACACGTTCGGTAATCCTGTCAGCACTATCGGTTCCGGTACATACGTTTCGGGCGGTAACTTGGACGTGATTTCATACCCTCCTACAGGTCCTATTTTAGACTCAGTAAGCGGAAAAGTCATCACACCGGGTCAACCAGCAGGGAATCAGTACGATATCGGCTGGGAAGGCTTAACGTTAGGTTCTGCGGTACTTGGAGCTAACGGGAATCAGTTGTGGTGGGAAGCGATCTGGCAAACACCTACAGGCTGGTAAAAACTGCTTGGGGTGGTGAATAGCTGCCCTGAGACAACAACTATGGAGAGAAATGACTGCACCATCTGGATATCCACTAGGGACAATTTATCTTATCACCAACATTACTCGCTCGAATCCGGGCGTAGTAACTTTGGCGACGGTAGCTGATCCCACATCGATAGCCGTAGCACTTGGTCAAACCGTAACTATATCAAAGGTTAATGGAATGGCGCAGGTGAACGACAATCGATACATAGTGGGTAACTTTGATCCGATCGCGCAGACGTTTTCTCTCTATAGCTTGAATTTCACACCGGTAGATACGTCAAACTATACAGCTTACATTGCAGGAGGCGAGATGAACATAATTTCCTTCCCTGCTACGGCGACGAATCCTCCCGGTCTTATGTACAATATGTAGAGGAACCAATGGTATTTAAAAAGAAAGAAGAAAAGATCCCTGTAGAACAATTGCGGGAAAATCACTTGTCAGGCCCGGCAGATGAATCAATAGAGGTTGTGGCGCAAGAATTGAAAGAGAATCAAGTGGTGGAAATAAAAGAAATGCCGCACATGGAAAAAATCGTATTCAGAAACCAACGCGATCCCGGCTATCCTCTTGAGTTCCATTACGCCAGCAAGAATCACCCATTTAAGCAGTACAAATTAATCGATGGAGAGTCTTATACGTTACCTTTCGAAGTCGTTAAGAACCTAGAGCAGTGTAGAGAGAACATCGAGAAATACAGACGTAATGCACAGGGAATTCCGGAAGTTTACGTAGCAGGTTATAAGACGCATTTTGTTTGTGAGAGGACATAATGGCGGCATTCACTTCACCAATCTGGAATCTATTAAGCATCATTCAGGAGTTTCGAGCTATTTCGGGCGTTCCGGATATATCGATGCTTACGGACCAACAGTGCGCTGATTTGATTAACTATTACTATCAATACGTGTTGCCTAAGGAGCTTAAAATCTTCTGGGGCTACACGAATTATCAGTTCTTTTGCCAGCCTAACGTCGATCAGTACTGGGCTCCGGCAGGTTTTCAGACGGTCAATCCGGTAGCTTATGCAGACGGCTTTCCTCTCGAATGGTATATAGACGAGAACACTTTTTATCAGGACTATCCGGCGCAGGTTAATAAGCAGACGATTACGGAAGGCAACGGAACAATTAATAACTTTTCGTTCACGCTTTCTGCATTTCCGATTTTACCAAGGAGCCTATATGTCACAGATGGTATTCAAGTCGTACAAGACAACGGAGCCGGAGGATTTTCCCAAGTTTCTCCTCTTACTTCTGTTGGCCCTGTTAGCGGTGCGGTTAATTATGTAGCAGGTTCAATATCCGGACTTCAGTTCTTATCAGCTCCAGCACCTAATACCAACATCGTAGCCACAGCACAGACATACATACCGAATAGACCCCAAGGCATACTTTTTTTCAGTCAGACACCTTTATTGGATTCAACGCCGGCAAGTCTCGCAGCGGTCAATCTTTTCGTATTAAGGCCAGTACCCGGTCAAGTTCATTTAATCAAGATGCAAGGGATCCAGATACCGAATGCGCTGATTAACTATACGGACGTACCTTTTAGACCGGATTTAGGACCACTGATTGCTTTAGGTGCAGCTTTACAGAGATTCAAGCGCTTAAACCAGATGGACCAATACGATCAATACATGCCGGAGTTCTTGCGATATAAGGACATTTGTATGCAGGACACTTACGAGGAATTACTTTACGAAAGATCAATACCCAAGTTCTAGGAGATACGATGGCATATACTAATAACGTACCGCAAGCAAACCAGCAGATCGCAGCGACACAGGGACCGATACTTGCCAACTTCGGATTCATACAAACTGACGCACAAGTCGAGCATATCTTTAACGGCAACACCGGACCTTTAGGAGCTGCACAAGCCGAAGGAACACACATCTTAACGAGTATGCCGAACCAGAACGATCTTGCATCACTTCCCGCAGGAACTAACGGAGCATATTACGTAAATAACAGTCAGGCAAAGTTTTATGATGGCACGAATCCTTACTTTTTGAATCTTTGGACTGGATACTTAAAGGGAACATACACTCCTACGAGCACTTCTTCTTTTAATAATGTCGTCGCGATTCCTGTGAATGTATTCGGTATCGTGTATTTCTATAGGACAGGGGGATCTACTTCCAATACGGCAACTTCTGGTCAATTCGTAAGCACAACAACCGACGTACTGGGATTCTCAAACTATTCGGATAC
>QGNH01000065.1_pt1 | contig 11685 bp, 12 predicted proteins | sample 1735481 | NCBI WGS metagenome assembly QGNH01 (sample SAMN09239004, study PRJNA386568) | Viral metagenome, whole genome shotgun sequencing project. | reverse complement strand
GGCCGGACAGAGCAAGGATTACTGAGGCATTGCAGGGAAGGGCGGCAAGTGAGCGCGTTTACGCTCAGTCTGCCATTTTCGCCAAGATTGCGACAATTCCCGCTGTTGGCGCCGCTCTTGTGGCGTGGGATAGATTGGTTCTCTGGGTTTTGCGCGAGTCCACTTAAGCTTGGACATAAACCGAACACAACTGTCCCTATATCAGTAAGAAGCAAGTGGATTGCCAAACTTGGCAAGCCGAATCTCGTGATTTCCGCCGCTTTAACTTCCGCGGTTTCCGGCTGCGAGTCGCTTACTCAGCTATCGGCGATTCAGCCGTTCTCCGAGATCCCCAAACCAGCACCCAAGATTCACCCTGGGGAGGACGCCGGGCCTTCATCGTGCGATCCCGCGGCGCTCTGCTGGCCGAAACTGCGCTTCCCACGTTCCGCCCGCCCTGCCGTCACGCGTGACTCAGCAGAGCGCGGCGAAGGAGGATATTATCGCCAATCGCCCGGATCCGTCAAGCATCCAATCTCTACTGGGATAAGGGTGATTGGATGCCGATGGTGGGAAATGGTGGGAAATGTCAAGAGTCACAATCGCAACCCGTTGAAACTACAGCGTAAAAGGAACCGCCAATAGTAGTTACTGCAACTACTCCCTAAGGAGAGATTGATCCCGCTTGACGCCTGCCCCGCGCCGCGCTATCCTTTGGCCGATGTGGACCTCCGCGACCTGGCAGGACAACCTGGAGCGCATTCGGCAAATCCAGGCGCGCCGGAAAGCCGCCCAGCTCGCCGGGTGGAAGCGCGAGCTCGAGCGCGCTGCGCGAAGACGCGCCGTCCGGCGCAGCCGTCAGGCTCAAGACCGATGGATGGACGCCAAATCCGCCCGGTGGCTTGACAGTCTTCGCGGGCGGTGAGACCATCGTGGGCATGAACTGGCTCAACCTCATTACATTGATCCTGCAAACCGCGGACGCCGATCTGCCGGCCATCGAAGCGTTGATCGAAGGCATCAAGGGTGCAACGCCGCAGCACCAGGCGACGGTCAACAAGGCGGTATCGGCAGCGCTGACCAAGTAGTAGCCGTGGCGGACCGCTGGCAAGGCTTAATGTACGTTCGTGAGGGTGTTATCTCTCTGGGCGGCGTGGCGCGGGATCGCGAAGGCCTGCCATGGACGGCCGTCAAGCTGGACATGCAGGCTGGCCAGGTACCTCTCGGCGACTTCCCGCAACTTGAGGACGCCAAGAGAGTGGTGGAGCAAGCTTGCCGATCGAAGTAGACCGGGCACTCTGCAAGGCAATGGCGGAACTGTACGCCGATCCGCTCGCCTTTGTGGAGTTGGCCTTTCCGTGGGGCAAGCCTGGACCGCTGCAAGACGAGAGCGGCCCGGACGCCAACCAGGCCGAGTTCCTGCGCAGCCTGGCGGATGAAGTGCGGTCGCGGCGGTTCAATGGACGCGATCCGGTACTGCCCGTGTTGATGGCCGAGACGTCCGGCCACGGCACGGGCAAGTCTGCGATGGGGGCCTGGATCACCTGGTGGATACTGAGCACCAGGCCTTCGAGCAGAGGCACAGTGACGGCCGGCACGTATGCGCAGCTTGATGCGCGGACGTGGGCGGCAATCCAGTGGTGGGGCAAGCTCTGCGTTACCGCGGGGTGGTTCGACATCCAGGCGCACGGGATCTACAGCCGGGAGGACCCGGACTCATGGAACTGCGTGGCGCAGACGTGCAAGGAAGAGAACGCGCAGAGCTTCGCGGGACAGCACGCGCGGAGTTCGACATCCTGGTACCTGTTCGATGAAGCGAGCGAGGTGCCGAACAAGATATGGGAGACGGCCAGCGGAGGACTGACGGACGGGGAGCCGATGTTTTTCGCGTGGGGGCAGTGTGTTAGAAACACGGGGGCATTTTATGAAGTCTGCTTTGGCAGCCAGCAAGCGCGGTGGAACACCAGAAGGGTTGACAGCCGCACAAGCAAGTTTACAAACAAGCAGCTTATCAAGCAGTGGGCTGCCGATTACGGGGAAGAGTCAGACTACTTTAGGGTCCGCGTGTTGGGGATGGCCCCTTCCGCTTCTGAGTTGCAGTACATCGACAGATCGAGGGTTGATGCAGCCCGGAGACGGACTCTTCGAGACAATCTTCAAGACCCTCTGATCGCCGGATTCGACGTAAGCGGAGGCGGCAAGGCGTGGAACGTAATCCGGTTTCGCCGCGGGCTGAATATGGCAACTAAGCCGGCTATCCGGATACCGGGGGAACAGGACCCAGATCGGACGCGGCGCATAGGGATCTGCGCAGAGTTGCTGCGCGACCAGCGCCCGGACAGCCGGATCGCGGCGATGTTCGTGGATACGGCCTTCGGCGCTCCGATTGTGCAGAGCTTGCGCTCGATGGGGTTCGAGAACGTGTACGAAGTGGCGTTCGGGGGGGAGTCGCCCGACCCGCATTGTGCGAATCTGCGCGCGTTCATGTACTCGAAGCTGAAGGACGCCTTGCTCCAGGGCTCCATCCCGGATGACGAGAGCCTGTGCCAGCAGTTGTGCTTGCCTGGCTACCACATTAAGCTGTCGGGAAGTAAACTAGTTATCGAGAGCAAGGCAGATATCCAAGCGCGGGGCGAAAAGTCGCCCGATGACGCCGATGCGCTTGCTTTGACGTTCGCGCGGGCGGTCCCGCAACAGATTCAGGAGTGGCAGGACGCGCCCCGGTACGTCTACGGGGCCGACGGGTGGATGGGATGACGTTGACATTGCGCGGGCTGTGGTCTAAACTCTGGAATCAGGAAGAAATGTCCGATAATTTGACGGCTCAGACGCCTTTGCGGGACGCAGCGAACTTCGAGGAGTACAAGTCGCTGAAAAACGCACCGTCACCGACCGACGTTAAACCAGCGCCGGCGTCCGAACCGAAAACTCCCTCCGTGCCACCGGCCAAACCGGCGGGCGAAAGCGCCGCAGCCCCGGAAGCTGCTGTAACTCAGGACCCCGAAGGGACTCCTCCACCCCGGACGGATGCGGAGCGCCGCATTCGCCAGCTGGCCGCCGATAAGAAGCGGCTGGAAGCGGAACTGGAGGAATTGAGGAAGCCAAAACCGGCAGCGGCAGCGCCGCCGGCCACAGTGGAGCAGCCGAAACCGGCCGCCGAGCAACCCGCTACCGAAGATCCGAAACCGACCCGCAAAGAGACGATTGCACGGCTCGCGCAGGAACACCCTACCGAGTCGTATGAGCAACTCCTGGACCGGTTCGACGATCTGAAGGGCGAATGGGACCAGCGGCAGAAGACACGCGAAACCCAAGAGCGGCAGCGTAAAGATCAGGCGGAAGTGTGGCAGCGAACGCTGTCACAGGTCCGATCCGAAGTCCCTGATTTTGACGCCAAAGTATTCCAGAATCCGGCGCTGTTGATGCGGCCGGAAGCCTGGAGATTCGCCGCGGCAATGGGAGCCAACGGTTTGCGGGCAATTCACGAGATCGGCAGCGATCTTGCGGAATGCGCGCGAATCGCCGCGCTTGAAGGCCACGAGCAGATTCAGGCCGTGGCAATCCACTGCAATTCCCTCACATCCCAGAAAGGCCCCGAGCAACCGCAACCCGCACCGGTACGTCCTGTGCTGGTTTCCCGTGCTCCGGCGCCGCCCCGCAGTTTGGGCGGGATCTCTCCTGGGGAGCCTACAGCCCCCACGAATTACGACGAGTATCGAAACCAAAAGCGCAAGGCGTAGCGGTCCACCCGTGTTTCACACGAAACACAGGAGGGCCACACATGGCCAATCAGCTTTTGACGCGCCAGGAGATTACCTGGGACTCCCTGGAAATCCTGGAGAACAAGCTCGTTATCCTGCCGAACTTCTATCGGGACCTCGATGAGGAGTTTGGCAAAAAAGGCGGAAAGATCGGCGACACGATCTTTGTCCGCAAACCGCCCCGCTTCATCGGACGCGACGGCCAGGCATACTCTCCGGAGGGTCTGACCGATACCGAAGTGCCCATCACGATCAACCAGCAATCGGGTGTAGACTTCGAGTTTTCGAGCGCCGAAAAGTACCTTTCGCTGGACGATTTCCGCCGGCGCTACTTGGAACCGGCGATGATCTCGCTCTCAAACAAACTCGATTACCGCTGCGCCAGCATGGCGGTGCTCAATACCGCCAACTTTGTAGGTTCGGTCGGAACGACCCCCGGACTGAGCGGCTCGGATGCGTTCAACACCTACGCGAACGCGCGCCAACTGCTGTTCCAAATGGGATTCGACCCAAAGGGCGGTGAATGGTCGCTGGCCATCAACGCGCTGGCAGAGCGCGGCTGGCTGGACTACACCAAGCAGTTCTACAACCCGGCCGATAGCCTGTCAAAGCAGTGGAAAACCGGCCAGGTGAACAACGCTCTCGGGCTGAAATGGTTCGTCGATGAGAACATCAATGCGCAAACCATCGGCGCGCTGAATAACACGGCCTATGGCCCCTACCTGCCCGAAGTGACCGGAGCCAACCAGACTGGAACCTCCATCAACACGAAGGGCTGGCTGGGCGGTGCCTCGACCGGCATTGCCAACGTGCTGCTGCCGGGAGACGTGATCTCCTTTGCGGGCGTCTACGCAGTGAACCCGCAGAGCCGCCAGTCCACCGGCGTCTTGCAGCAGTTCGTAGTGCAGGCCGCAGTGACCTCGGCAAACAACGCGACCGCTACCGCGACCATCTCGATTCTGCCCGCCATCGTGCCGAGCGGCCAGTTCCAGAATGTGAGCGCCTCGCCAGCCGATGGGGCGCTGATCTCGGTCTATGGCACCGCGGCGTCCGGACAGGGCGCTCTCGGCGGCCTGACCACGTTGCAAGGTCTGCTGTGGGACAAAGAAGCCTATGCGTTTACGTCCTTCCCGGGCGACGTACCCGAGGGCGTGGATATGGGCTATGAGGACCGCAGCAAGGAAATCGGCGTCTCGTTGCGTTTCGTCCGCATCTTCGACGGATACCGCGACCAGTGGGTGAACCGGTTCGATGTCTATTACGGCATCGCGCCGTTATATATGGAAGGAGGCGTCCGAATCTCTCTCAGCTAACCGCTGGGATGCTATAACGGAGAAAAGCCATGAAAAACATCAATCGAACCATCCAATTCGCCGCGGCGCTGCTGTTTTGCGCCGCGCTCGCATTCGGGCAGGCCACCACCACCAGCACCACGCTTTCCGCCGTCGTGAACGCGCCCTCGCCGAACTCGGCCGGCACCCTGCAGTGGTGTTTGGCCAGCGCCACGGGCGTTACGCTGCCGTCATTGTCCGGTGGAACTCTCGGCTCGTATCTCGCTGTAGATCAAGAGATTGCGCAGGTGTTGAGTCAGGGAGTAACCTCGACGTGCTTCAACGTCAAACGTGCCCAGTTGGGAACCAACGGCCAGTACAGCCACGCATCCGGCGCGACGGTATGGGTCGGGACTTCCGCGGTAGCGTCCGGCGACTCCAGCCACCCGTATTCCCCCGGCGCGTTCATCGACGAAACGCCTAAGGGGCCCTGCGTGGCCGCCAACCTCTACACCCTGCCGCTGATCGCCTCCGGAGGTCAGACCGGCCGGGGCGCGGTGCAGTTGGTAACGTGCGCCAGTAGCGTCTGGTCGGCTTGGGATCTCGGTTCCAGCCATACCTGGATCGGGCAATGCACTCTCGGCACTTCCTGTTCGGTGACGTTGCCCTTAGCCTATACCAGTTCCTCCAGCTACCAGTGCTCGGCGACCGATGTGAGCGGCGTATATGCCACCTCGGTCGCCTATTCAAGTGCGTCGGCAGTGGCCTTTACCGGCCATGGCACCGACGTCATCTCGTATATTTGCGTGGGAACCTAGCCCGCGCTAAGATGTGTTCGTGTGCGGGGCGGCAAATACGGAGTCCGCCCCGCATTGAAAAGGAGCAACATGCCCGATATGACGCAAGCAGTACCCGGACTCCTGGNNTGTGTTCGTGTGCGGGGCGGCAAATCTCGGGGGAGGTGGCTGCCCCAATTTTGAGAGGAAAACTACATGCCCGATATGACGCAAGCAGTACCCGGACTCCTGGCGCAGGTGCATCCGGCCCACACGCACAGCCATGACATCATGGCTTATGTCACCGAATTGGAATACCGCGTGTCCCTTTTGGAACAGGCCATCGTAAAGATCGTGGGCGGCGGACAACAGAAGTTCAACGAACAGCCCGATCAAGCGCCCTACCCGTTCCCCGAAGGCGACGGCCTGGGCGGAATCGACCCGGTACGAACCGACGACTACGGCCAAAAGACGGCCAATCCCGATACAACGCAGAAAGGTTACGGCGACCCACAAAAGTTGCACGCCGAGAACTTCCCCGGCCAGCAAGGATACGGCGTCCCGCAAACGAACGAGGGAGCCCCAGGCCGGCAACAGGACGCGCGCACAGCTTTCGGCGGCCAGATCACGCATGACGTCCAAAACGATCCAGCGCATCCGACCGACGTTCGGCGCGCACCGAGAGAGGGAGCCTAAGTGTCCTTCCGCCCCGAAGATTACGGCGGACAGCAAACGCTGAACACCGAGGGCGTACAAGCCCTGCTGCGCGACATCCGCGCCACGGCCGGCCGCAAGAATCCGGAGGTGCGTGGAATCAACATCCACAACCAGATTCTCGCCAAGAACAACGGATTCCCGAAGTTCCTGTATCCGCCGGCCGATTCCAATAACGAGCCGGTTTTCGTGCTCAAGCAGGAAGAAGAGGATGCGCTTGTGGCCCGCGGATACACCCGCGAGTACACGCACCGGGAATTTCCGAAGGCCATCTACCGGCGCAACATGCACCCCAAGTTCGCCGGGTTGCTCGATGACGGAACTCCGGACCCTGCCGTCACTCCCTACGTGGAAACACGCATCGTGAAGGATGAGAAAATCCTGGCGGCGCTGATGAAGGCCGCTCCCGGCAAGGAAACAGGACCATGGGTTTCCAGTGTTTCAAAGCTTGAGCCTCTGCCCGAAGACGCCGAAGACCCGGCGCTGGTAGTGGCGCGCTTGCAGGGGCAACTGGACGAGGCGCAACGCAAGGCCGACCGCGCCAAGGGGTAAACCGTGGCGAGTATCACTCTGACGCAGGTCGCGCAGTTCGCGGCGCTGGAACTGGGCGTGCTGGACTCCGGCGAGGGGCTGTCCGCGCAGCAACTCGCCGATTTTCTTTACAGCATCAATGCGGCCATCGACAACCGCTCCAGCGAACAGGCAGAGGTGCTGTCCGTCCTGATTGCGACATTTGTGCTCACCGCGGCACAGCAATCGTATACCATCGGCACCGGCCAGAACTTCAATACCGCGCGCCCGGTGGCGATCACTGCGGCTCAGCACATCCTGACCGTTAGCGCGCATCCCTACGAGACTCCCATCGAGGTTCAGCACGCTCGCCAGTGGGCAGCCAACATGGACCGGGGCAGTAGTTCGCTCGTGGTGCGCAAGCTGTTCTATGACCGCCAGTTCCCGACCGGCAACGTTTACCTCTCACCGATCCCCCTTACAGCCAGTTCTATCGAATTGACGATGTGGCAGCCTCTCGGCCAGTTCGCGGACGCCACAACGCCGCTCACCGTTCCGCCTGGCTACAGCGATTGGTACAACCTGCTCGGCTGCATCTGCATGGCACCCCAGTTTGAGATGGCGGTACCGGCCAGCGTTACCGCCCGGTACGAGGATGAAATCGGGCGCATTCGCAACCTCAACGCGCAACTGCTTGGGCAGGCGCCGCCGGCCGGACAGACTAGCGCTGTGGAGACCCCTGGAACGCCTCCGGTGGTGGGTCAATGATATGAGCGGAATCACTTTTACGCAAATAGCCTATCTGTCCATGCGGGACTTAGGCGTACTGCGCCCGGCGCAGGTCGGTTCGCCTGACGTACTTACCGATATGCTTGCAGCATGCAATTACATGCTCGACAGTTACAAGCTGAACCGATTCCTAGTCCTCGATCAAAGCGTGGCAACGTATGCGTTGACCGCCAATACCCAATCTTTCACAATCGGCGCTGGTGCGACGCTCGACGGCCCGCGCCCAACATCCATTGAGAAGGCCAATGTAATTGTTACTCTGGGTGGGAATCTCGTGCGGCAACAGTTAGAGCTTATAGATTTCAAGAGGTGGAGTGAGATCAATCTTCAGCAGGTAACTCCCAGCCTGCCGCAGAAATTGTATTACCAGAAGACAATCACCGGGGCTGGGTACGGTACGATCTTCATCTGGCCGCAAGCAGATGTGGCCTACGGCCTGGAACTTTATACCTGGGACCAGTCTTCCTGGAGCGGGTTTGCGGACTTGACGACCGCCTATGTCTTTCCTCCAGGGTTCGCGGAGATGATTCAAAAGAATCTGGCGGTGCGCACCTATCCCATGCTGCGCGTTTACCTCAAGATTCCGATGGAGCCGCTCGCATTCGGGGAACTGAAGTCTCTTGGGGAGCAACTGCGCATACAAATGCAGCAGTACAACGCCCCGGAAACCACCATCGCTCCAGACCGCACTGAGCCTGCCGGACAAATGATCGAGGCTGATCGTGAAGCTCCCCAGGTGAGACAGTGAGCGTTACGTTCAGCCAGATCGCTTACTTAGCGCTCCGCGACTTAGGAGACCTGAATCCGACAGAAACGGCGGCCGGTTCCATGCTGGGAGACATGCTCCTTGCCTGCAATAACATGATGGACTCGTGGAAGCTGGATCGCCTTATGGTCTTGCGCCAGCTTCAGAGCATTTACGCGCTGCAAACCAACGTTCAGGAGTACCGGATCGGACCTGGGCAGATCGGCTCAGGAACCGATCCCGTTACGGGGAATCAATGGAACGGAATCAACGCAGTTCGGCCAACGTACATCGAGACCGCGAATATCATTTTGAACAACTTTTCGCCCGTCGTGCGGCAACCGCTGGCGCTCATCGACTTCGAACGATGGGCCGATATCCGCGTGCAACAAATCCCTGGTTCTATCCCCCAGGCGTTGTACTACGACCGCGGATTCGACCAGATCTCCGGCTACGGCACGTTGAACCTCTGGCCCGGCCCACTACTGAATTACGGTCTGGAACTGTACACCTGGGACCAAACCCTGTGGAACGGCTTTGTGGACTTGATTACGCCCTATATCTTCCCGCCCGGCTATGTGGAGATGATTCAAAAGCAGTTGGCCGTCCGCTGCCGGCCGCTAGTGGAACTGGCGGGGCTCCGCATATCGCCCGAGAACTGGTCTGGACTGAAGATTCTGGCTGCCACGCTGAAGCTTGATATGGAGCAGTACAACGCGCCCACGCCGCTGCTTTCCTGTGATTCGGCGTACCTCGGAAGCTCGCAGAAAGGGGCCTGGAATTACAGCATTGGTGAAGACCGCATGTTCGGACGTGGATAAGCAAAATCCTACTGTGTACGTTTTCACGGTCCAGTACTGCCATGCTATTTACAGGGGCACCCAAAACGGTCATGCTGAAAGTGGAAGCGGTGCGGCAGTGTCCCATGAAAACCTACGGACGGTTGATAGCGTGAGCGTTAAATCGGTTATGGTGCTTTCACTCTTGAGCATGGCGGTGCTTCGGGCACAGGTGGCATCCGGGAGCGTGCCGTCCGCTCCCGACTGGCTTAGCACAGCCTCCCAGCTTACCCTGCAAGGCGCTCTTATCGTCGCGGTGGCGATCCTCTGGAAGGCGCTGGGCGTCAAAGATGCGCTGATCGTTTCGAGCATCAAAAGCGTGACCGAAGCTCTCCAGCAGTCCGCGGCGACACAAGCCGAGTTGCGCAATGTGATCCATGAATCGGTGGAAACGAAGCGGCAGTTATCCGAGGAGATCGCCCTGCTGCGAGGCAGTTTGGGAGGCCTTCCTTGCACACATCAGGAGCATGGCGTAGATAAGCCTTTCGGCCATGTGCGCTGAAATGATGTAAAGTAGGCGTGAGATGCCAATTCTGCCGCCTTCGGCCTTCGCTTTCTGCGGCCCGACCTACCTGGGAATCTCCCCGGTAATCGACGCAGAGCGCAGCATCAACCTTTTCCCTGAGCTGGAGATTGGCAGCGCCAAGAGCCAAATCGCACTGATCGGCAGGCCGGGTATGTCGGCCACTCCGTTTATCACTCTCCCCACGTCTCCGCTGCAAGCCTTCTGGGTCGGAGCAAACCGCCTGTTTGTGGTTTCCGGCGCGACAGTGTACGAACTCAACCCGAACGGAACGATCAAGACAAACTATGGCGGCTACCCCAACGTCCTGAACGAGGGGCCGGTCTACTTCCAGGCGAACTCGGCCGGCACGCAGTTGATTATGTGCCCGGCGGGCTCGGGCCAGATTTTCAATGTGGCGGCCGGTCCGCCGGCGGTCATCCAGCAGGTGACAACGGTGGGCGTCGGACTTGGCTTCTACGGGATCGCCCTCGAATACCTGGACGGCTTTTTCATCACGATTGCGCTCGGCGCATCCCTCCAGACCTCCAGCCCGAACCAGATCAACGTGAGCAATCTTGAGGACGGCACCATGTGGGACCCGCTCAACTATGTGGTGCGCAGCGGATCGGCTGACCAGGTGATCGCCCTGGCGGTCCTCAATTCGCTTCTGTGGATCTTCGGAGAGCGCACCATCGAAATATGGTACGACGCGGGGAATCCGCTCTTTCCATTGGCTCGGATGCAGGGAGGTACGATCAACCTCGGTTGTCTCGCCGCGGCATCGGTCGTCAAGTTCTACAACACGATCATGTGGGCGGGCGCGGATGCCACCGGGTACTGCCAAATCTACATGACGCAGGGACTCAGCCCGAACCGGGTTAGCACACCGGCGATTGAGAACCTCATCAACCAGACCCCGGCATTCGAGCTTCCGCTGATGTGGGCCTACGCCGAACAGACTGGCGGCCACACGTTCTACGTGCTCAACATCTGCAATTCCGCCTACCAGCCCACGGCAACCTATGTGTACGACCTCAGCACGGGCTTGTGGCACGAGCGGGTTTATGGAGCGGCGGCGTGGCCCGTATGTTTCGCCAGTGCTCCGGGTTTCGTCTACCCGACCGGAGACGCGGTGGGGAACTTCGTGGGAGACGGCCAGTCCTCCGGCAATATCTACTTTTCGAGTCTCACCTACCCGAGCGACGGGGGAACGGCGATCAACTACACCCGCACAGCGCCGGTCATCAACAAGGCGAACATGCGGCTCAAGTACCCGCGCTTCGAGCTGGACTGCGATATCGGAACCGCGCAACCGCAGCTTTCCTACTCAAACAACGGGGGCCGGAGTTTCAACGCTTGGAGTTACCCACTTCAGCAGGCGCAGGATCAGAGCGCGCCTGGGACCTTCCGGCGATTCTATGCTCGGCAGTTGGGGCAGGCTCGGAACCGCGTCTACAGGGTTACGATCAGCGACTCGGCGAACCTTATCCGAATCATCAACGCCTATGCCAGCGTGGAGCCCGGTACGGAGTCCTGATGGCGCGGAAAAGTCTTCCGAATCTCGGATACAACCCGCCCCCGCTTCAGACGCCACTCACCGCAGAGACTCCCGACATGCAGGGAGTTCCCTACCAGCAGCGCGGCGGCCCTCCGCGCGCCCAGGTGCACCAAGCCTGGGCGGCCTTCCACGCCAACACCTACCAGCAGATTTGCTTGACGAAGTTCTCCAGGACGATCCTGCTGAATAACTTGGCGATTGCAAACCCGTGCGCCAACGTCATCACCGTGCATCAAAT
>QGNH01000208.1_pt2 | contig 11697 bp, 12 predicted proteins | sample 1735481 | NCBI WGS metagenome assembly QGNH01 (sample SAMN09239004, study PRJNA386568) | Viral metagenome, whole genome shotgun sequencing project. | reverse complement strand
CGCTGATCGCCTGTTGATTCTTCCATTCTCGAACCTGGGGTTGGGCGGCATTCCGGCACGGAATTGGGTATGGGAGCACGCGAAGAGATCGGGCGCAGAACGGCATTGGATCATGGACGATAATATCGACTTGATCGAGCGCCGCCATCAGACCTATCGCATCCCCTGTGACGCGGGCATAGCGCTGCGCTGCTGCGAGCAATTTGTTGATCGCTATGAGAACGTTGCGATCGCGGGGCTCAACTATCATATGTTCGTGCTCCGGACCGTCCAACTGCCACCCTTCTTCCTAAACAATCACGTCTATTCGTGCCTCCTGATCTTGAACTCGCTGTCCCAGCGTTGGCGGGGACGTTACAACGAGGACACGGATCTCTGCCTACAGGTGCTTTCGGCCGGATGGTGTACAGTCCTCTTCAACGCCTTCATGATCTATAAGATACCGACGATGACGATGAAAGGGGGAAACACTGCTGATCTCTACAAGGCAGACGGTCGGCTGAAGATGGCGCGCAGCCTGGAGCGCTCATGGCCTGGCGTGGTCACCGTGGGGAGGCGATTCCATCGCCCCCAGCACGTCGTTAAGGACGCCTGGCGGAAGTTTGACACGCCTCTGAAGCTCCGGCCCGGGGTCGATCTCGCGAAGTTGCCGAAGATCGACGAGCACGGGCTGCAGCTCGTCAAGTTGGAAGCTCCGAAAAGCGAGCACGCTCCGCGGCGACATCCCGTACTGGCGGGCCGGGACGAAGCAGTATTGGACAGGTGAGGGCTGGGCTGAATTGCCCGCTTATGAGCCAACTGCCGTCGCGTCGGGAGAGTTGAAGCGCATGAAGGTGAAACCGAGATGAGAATGCTGGTGATCGGCCAGGAGCCCGGACGCGGGAAAGATGAACCCCTCAGCGGGCGCGCAGGTAAGAAGCTCGCGCAGCTCGCCGGCCTCAGCTTGGATGATTTCCTCAAAGCGACCGAGCGCATCAACCTTCTTCCTCGCTGGTGGGGCAAGAACGGCAAGGGCGACCGGGCTCCCGAGCGCCTTCTCCGCAACGCCGCCCGCCAGCTTATCCACTCCGATATACTGGACGGCAGAACGGTGCTCGTCGTCGGACTCGCCACCGCGAAAGCGCTCGATCATGAAGCTGTCGGCCGCAGAACGTGGCATCAAATCACCATTCCCCATCCTTCCGGCATCAATCACTGGTGGAACGAGCCGAAGAATGAACAACTTGCGAGCCGCGTGCTGCGGATGTTCCTCGCAGGAGCGCCGCATCCATGAATGAAAACGTATCTATGAAGCCAGAGCCGATTCCCGGTCGCTGCGGAGCACGCACCCGGCATGGATTCTGCAAGAAGTGGCCGGTAAAAGGTCGCACGCGCTGCTTCAAGCATGGAGGGAAAACTCCGGTGGGCATCGCGACGAAGAATTTCAAGACGGGTCTGTTCTCCAAGTCCATGCCGCGCCAGTTCGCGCAGAAGTTCGCGGCTGCTGCGTCCGACCCCGAGCTGCTGTCTCTTGCCCGCCACGTGGCGCTGATCAACACGCGACTCTTGCAACTCCTGGAGGAGTTCGGGCAGGCGCGTGTAAGCGTGGTCAAGGTGAAGGAAGCGAAGGCGGAATTCTTGAAGGCGCACGCCAGCGGAGATCAGGCGGCGCTTCAGGTCGCGACGAACTTCATGATGAAGGCCATCGACGGAAGCGTGGATGAGGATGATCGGTGGGAAAAGATTGATTGGGCGGTGGAAAGCGTGCGCAAGCTGATCGACTCGATCCAAAAGCATCAGGTGCAGACGGCGCAGATCATGACGCTGATGCAAGCCCAGGCGCTTTTCACGAATCTGGCTATGAGCGTGCGCAAGGGATTTGTGGGACTGGCGGCGCAGACGACGGATGAACGCATGAAGAAGTTGATTCAGGCGGCGTTGCATCTTGTGGCGGCCGAGTTCCAGCGAGCGGCCAACATGCCGGATCCCCTGGCGAGCATCAGTAAAGAGACGATGCTGCAATGAAGGGGAGACGTATCGACGAAAGACGCAGGAGGGGGACATGCAGAGCTATCCAAGTCAAGTTCGGTTCATGCTGGCGAGAGGGCCAGCGACGGCGAGCGAGATCGCGACGGCGATGAAGATCGGGGCGAAGAGGGTCTTGCTCATCCTGGAAGACATGGAGCGGCACCAGTACGTGCGCACCACGGGAGAACCAATCCACTCGTTCGGTGGCCGGGGAAAAGGGCAAAGTCTTTACGAGCTGACCCAGCAGGGGAAAGCAGCGTGGCTGAACGAACCAACACCCTGAATATCGAAGGCTGGGGGTTAGAACAGGCAAAGCTCGCTTCTGCATGGAATCCTCCCAGGTAGAGACATTTGCCTTGTCGGTTGCACGAGCGTGGAATGACTGTAGGACTGGTGCGGGAGCGGTCCCCTGGATAAGACCATTACCGAGGCCAAAAAGAGACACTTTGGCCCATCAAACATGATAAAAAGTAAGTCCAAAACGAAGCCTCTCCCCCTCCAAAAGCCTCGGGAAGTTAAGGCCCTCTCATACTCTCCCGCCACGCTCGTGCGCTCGCCCAGCATTGAAATCGGAATTCAGGTGGGGCGCATCCTGCAACCAGACGTGCTGGGCGGCGGGATTGCGATGAAGGAACCCCGCTTCGAGAAGCAGCGCTTGCTCGTGAAGGCGCCGAACAAGCGCATCATCGTCCGGGCCGGCAGACGGGGCGGAAAAACGGTGGGCGCTTCGATTCGTGCTCTGCAGGCATTCCTTTCCGGCCATCGCGTGCTCTATGCAGCGCCCGTGATCGAGCAGATCAACCGTTTTTGGACCGAGGTAACTGAGGCGTTGGCCGAGCCCATCGACGCGGGAATTTTCTATAAGAATGAGGGCAAGCATTTGATCTCGTTGCGGGGGACGGAACAGGCGATCACGGCAAAGACGGCCTGGAACGCTGACTCGCTGCGCGGTGACTATGGCGACCTGTTGATCATGGATGAGTGGCAACTGATGAACGAGGATGCCTGGGAGCGAGTCGGGGCCCCGATGCTTCTCGACAACGACGGCGATGCTGTTTTCATCTACACCCCGCCGTCTCTCCATTCCCGTTCCACGACGAAAGCCTCGGACCCGCGGCACGCTTCGAAGATGTTCAAGCGGGCCGAAGAGGACATGAAGAAAGCGGCGGAAGAGGGGCGTGAGAGCCGCTGGCTGGCCATCTCCTGGCCGTCACACGACAACCCGATGATCTCGAAAGAGGCGCTGTCCGAGATCACAAAAGACATGACGGCGCTTTCGCATCGTCAAGAGATTCTGGCCGAGGACACCACGGAAGTCCCGGGCAGCCTCTGGAAGCAGGCGTTGATCGACGACACGCGAGTGGATAAGGCACCGGCGCTGGTCCGCATCGTGGTGGGAATTGACCCTTCGGGAAGCTCGACGACCGAGGCGGGCATCATTGGCGCGGGCATTGATGTGCGCGGGCACGGCTACGTCGTGAAGGACGCCTCGCTGCTGGCGCCGACTCCTGATCGGTGGGCGGCGGCCGGAGTGGGCGCGTATGCTGACCTGGGTGCGGATCGCATCGTGGGAGAACGCAACTATGGCGGTGACATGGTGCAGTCCACGATCCGGACGGTGGACGAGAACGTGAGCTACAAGGATGTCACGGCCACGCGGGGCAAGCTGGTGCGCGCGGAGCCGGTCTGCGCGAAGTACGAGCAGGGGCTCGTGCATCACGTCGGGGAGTTCCCGGAGCTGGAAGACGAGATGTGTTCTTACGTGCCAGGAGCCAAGTCGCCGAACCGGATGGATGCGCTCGTGTGGGCGCTGACGGATCTTATGCTCGAGAGCCAGGCGCTCGGCCTGATAGATTTCCTGAAGGATGGCGCAGCGCAGAAAGTGTTAGACACCATGAACAAGACGGTGCGAGCGACGACCCTGTTGAAACCGATGATTTCGGATGAGGCGCCGACCTGTCCGGAGTGCGGGGCCGTGACGGTAATCCGGGCGGCGGGCGGAGAACTGCATTGCAACCAGTGTGGCATCCAATGGAAGGACAGGCAGACGAAGCCCACGGACGGGCAGGGCATGACGCGAGCGCAATATCTGAAGACGGAGGGAAGGGAAAGATGACGATCGCGGCAGAGATTGGGCGTGGGTTTTGGTGGTTCCGAATCAATGGGCGCGGCTGGCGGTGCGCGAATCGAAAGATTTACGCCCCACTTATCTTGGAGCGCCTGGGCCGCATTCGGGTTCTGCGCCTGGGGCGCTGGAGCATAGCGCGCCTGAAGCCAGATGATACGGCCGGGGTGAAGGTTCCCCGCGGCCTATCATTCATCGAAAGGGGCAGGCTGTTGTGAGAAATGGAGTCTGAAGAAAGGACAGGAGACGATCATGGAAGAAATCTTATTCGAGAACAGCACGCAGGTGGTGAAGGCAGTTTATACACCCGAGGTCCGCACGCTGGATGTATGGTTCAAGAGCGGCGTGCCGTATCGGTATCTCGACGTGCCGGCTGAAAGGTTCGAGGGGTTGAGGACGGCCGAGTCGCCCGGTTCATATCTGGCGCGCAACGTGCGACCGTTTCATATGTTCCCGGACCTGTGCCTGAAGCTTGAATGTATGGGTTGCCATAAAGTCATTCAGCCGGAAGATTTGGCGCTTGCGCGTGATTCCTTCGGCCATCCGCACGCTTGGCACACGGGCTGCATGGTGAATCCATGAACTGTCCCCAATGTAATGGATCGGACTTTGAGCGTGTCGTGATGCTGGGCCCCGGAGCCGTGGCTGGCCGACATCTGCAAAGGCTGCGGGTTTGTATGGGGAGAGCTTCCCAAAATCAAACTGCGAGGTAGCTATGCTTTTCCACTGGCTGAAGCGATTCCTGCGCGTGCTGGCGCGGCTCATCATCCCGCCGCCGCCACTGGCGCTGGCGAGAATCGAAGTGAATGCGCGCTGCCCGGTCTGCGGGCATCATCGCCGTGGGCGGCTGCGCACGGTCGAGGTTGACGCCTCAAAAGGCGGGGTTCCGGTGCGTGCCATCCTCTGCCAACACGCATGCCTTATCTGTGGCGCTCGATGGTTCGAGAAACCGATTGTAAACGTTGACCCGGGTTTTGTTACTCCGTCAATCGCTCGAGATTCGGATGAAGAGAAAGAAGACGCGGCGCGGCGGTTCGGTTCAGCGCCTCCGTTATCGTGAGGACTCAGCATTATGGCAAACGAATGGGCGCACAAGATGCTTGACGAAATTCGCCCGGATTTTTACGGCGAGATCACCTTCACGGTGCGGGCCGGGGAGATCCGAAAGGCGGCCAAGGTTGAGACGCACATCGCGCCCGACATCAAGGGGCAGTGCGGGGAGAGACTCATTCCTTGCCGCCATCCCGGCCCGAACTGTGCTGAGTCCAAAACAAAGAGTTGACAATAGGTTGGTATCAGTGCATCTTGAACTCTGACTGATTCCGTTCTCGGCCCTATCCTAGGGATGGAACGCTGGAGTGCTGAAGCGCAGGACCAGTAGGCCCGCTCGGCTAAATGGCTGGGCGGGCCTTTTGGTTTCAATGGCCAACGGCACATCGATCACAATTCGCCCGCTCGGGCCGCTCATCGCGGCTCTTTCCCGCTACGGTCAACAACTCTATCAACCCCCGAAGGACACGATCCGCGGAGTCGAGCCTGACACGTGGTACTCGCCTCTGCAACCTGTAAAGCCGATTGGCCCCCCAGGAGTCGAACCGCGCGCCTTCCAGTATTGGGCAGGGCAAAACCTGCTTTGGACACCACGCGCCGACGCGGAATACTCGGCGGCAGATCTAAAGCAACTGGCCACGTATCCGCTCGCGCGCATCGCGATCGAGAACGTCAAGGATGAACTCTGCAAGGCGTCCTGGCAGATTCAGCCGCGCCCGGAGCCGGGTGAGAGCCGCAAGGCCGCGACGAAGCGAGGCGTGAACGATGCGAATCTGTTCAAGCTGAACAAGTTCTTTGAAATGCCGGATCGTGAGCACCCGTGGCCGGAATGGCTGCGCCCGTTGATTGAGGACATGCTGGTGATCGACGCCTGGACGATCTTGATCCGCAAGAAGTTCTCAGGTGAGGTCGTCGAGCTTCCGGTCCTGCGAGGCGACAGCATCGTCCGCTACATCGACGAGAATGGCTTCACGCCTCTGCCTCCGGAGCCCGCTTATGCGCAACTCTGGTGGGGCATTCCTTTGGTCAATCTCTCGACTGACCAGCTTGTCTATAAGCCGCGCAACATCGTGCCTCGGAATACCATCGCCTCTCAACTCTATGGCATGAGCCCAACTGAACAACTGGCGCCAGAGATCGCGATTGGCATGAAGCGCTTGGAATTCATCCAGGCGTATTATCAGGAAGGTTCTATCCCCGGGGTTGTGCAAGTCGTGCCGAAAGGCGTTACGACAGACAAGATTGCCGAGGCCATGCAGTGGATGAACTCCGAACTGGCGGGGAACTTGGCGGCACGACGGCAATGGCGCATGATCCAGGGCTTCAATGAGCCGGGCAAAGATGAGCAAATCATCTTCACGAAAGAACCTCTCCTGACCGATATATTTGACGAGCAGCACACGCGCCGGATCGCCTTCGGGTATGGGATTTCACCGCAGCGCTTGATGCGCCAAATGAACCGCGCCGCTGCTCAAGCGTCACAAGAGGCGGCCGACATCGAAGGGTTGCTGCCCTATTTCTCATCCCTCAAAGCCGTGATGGATTTCATCATCCGCCAGAAAATGGGCTTTGACGCTTATGAGATGGTTTTTGACCCGCTGACAGAGCCCGACCCATCGAAGCAAGCCGAGACGATCAAACTCTATGTGAGCGGAGGCGTGCTGACGCCGAACGAGGGGCGCGAACGGCTGGGTGAGGAGTCTCGGCCCGAGCCCGAGGCCGACATGCTGGGCATCGTGACGGGTACCGGGTTTGTGCCCCTGGGCGGAGCAGGCGGCCTATCGACTCCGGCGCCGACGCCTGTAAAGCCGGCAGAGGGAGATGCAAGTGGAATTCCTGATAAGGGAAAAGGTAGAGCGGGAGCATCAGGCGGCGATGACGGCGACGAGTAAGAGCTTGGCGCCGATGGAAAGCCCGTCACCGCTGACGGTCGCGGCGAGCCCGGCAAGCCCGCCAGCGCCAACAAGCCCAACGGTGGCGCCGCCGCGAAAGCGGAAACGCAGAACCGGCCTATCGGGTATGCTACGGGGACGGTAATTGCGGAGCCTGCGCCTGCACAGCACGGGTTATTGGAAATCACAAAATACTCCGAAGACCAGCCGCGGGTTCCGGCCGGAGAGGCCAACGGCGGAGAATTCACCAGTGGCGGCGAGGCAGGGAGCGGATCGAAGCTGGAACGATTCGCGAAGCCTGAAGTCAATAATCGCCTCGGCAAGAAGGGTGAACTAATCGCCAAGAACATTTCAGAGCAAGTCGATGCCATGCCAGAAAACATGCGGCTTGCTGGAGGCTCGTCCGCGCGCATTTCAATTGTCGATCGGCCTGAAGATCGCGGCGCTGGTCCCGCGACCCATGGGATGTTCATTGAGAATCACGATGCGCCTTCAGGTTATATCCGCGTCTTTCCGATACGTGGCGGGGCAAGTACGCCGGATATGTACGGCGGTACAGCACTTCATGAATACGGCCACGCTGTAGATCACTGGGTTGGTGAGCGGACCGGCCTAGCTCATCTATCGGAGAGTGAGGGCTTCAAAGCAGCCGTCGCCAAGGATGGCGCCGCGATGCCTGAGATTATGCGTGAATGGGGGTATCGTTCAGTGCTCGCGGATCACCGGGAAGTTTTCGCCGAAAGCTTCGCACAGTTAGCAGGGGCAAAAGGGCGGCCGGATTCAAACGAAGGCTTCACCAAGCTTTTTCCGAATTCCACCGCCTGGGTGAAGAAGTCGCTGAGGCTTTAATGCTGATCTATCAAACACGGCGCGAAGTTCAGCCGAACGGCAACATCCATTACCTTGACTGGCTTGAGGAAGCTGAGCCTCCGGCCGAACTGCAAGAAGGCGCTGCGAAGCTTCGCAGAGCGATCACTGAGCCGGAGCCTGCGCAATACGGCATGCTGGAAATCAAAAAATACTCCGAAGATCAGGCGCGCGATGAATCTGGTAAGTGGACAAGTGATGGTGGCGCGGCGCAGAACTATCCGCGCGCTGGCAAGACCGTGGACGGGCTGCAAGTTATGGATGAAGTTCCGAATCGAGAATCAATCGCCGCGTCACTGGACGACTACGAGATATTGCCCGGCATCCGCGAAGTCCCGATGGCGCATTTCAAGACCGGCTTGTCGGATTTGTTCTATGCCCATGACGACTATGAGCACGCTCGCGATCTGGCGAATCGAATCTCCACATCGGGCAGGATTGCCCCACTCATTGTGGTCGTTGACAAAGAGGGCCCATACGTTCTTGAGGGTGGGCACCGCCTGGGCGCGCTTGGGCTGCTTGATAAGAAATCCTTCCCGGCGCTGGTGGTCATCGACAAGACGGATTATAGCGGGGATAAGGTTTGCAAGGTGCATGCGAGCTTCGGGAAACGTTCCGAGACGTCAACCATCCACGCAAACCTTGTCAAGGCCAAGCCGCACCGGAAAGAACCGCCCGTCATTCATCCGGGCCGCATGGCGCCGCCGTCGATCCTTGGAAAACACAAGCTGGAGCGCGACCTCACCAAAATCTTCCGCACTATGCACCGGAAGACGACAAAGGTGGTGGCGGCTGCCCTGGGTCTTCCGCATGCGCATCTGGCTAAGGCTGGGCCGGACGCCGATATGACTCTGCGGCAAGCCATGGACAGTCTGGCTGCTGAGTGGGAAACGGTTGCCCGGTTGGCGAAGAAACCCCTCACGGATGCGGCCTTGGCGGGCGCTTCCAAGGGTGGGCTCGAACTGGAGATCACGGCCGAGGACATGCTGACCGGCATCAATGAGACGGCGCGCGATTGGGCATCGAACCGGGCCGCGGAACTTGTCGGCATGCGGCGGACGCCCGAAGGCGAGTTCATCGTCAACCCCAGCGCGAAGTGGGCCATCAGCGATGTGACACGCGACAAGCTGCGCTCCGTGATATCGGACGTGTTCAGCCAAGAGGGGAAGATCGCGCTGCGTGACGTGGAGAACCGAATCGAGCAGTCGGGCATCTTCTCGGATGTGCGGGCGTCGACGATCGCGCGCACTGAGATTTCGCGGGCTCAGACACAAGGCAACCGTGAGGCGTGGAAGCAGAGCGGGATCGTCGAGCAAGTGACCTGGCTGCTTTCGGCAGATCACGACAAGGATGATGTCTGCGATGAGCTAGCCGATGGCAGCCCTTACGATATCAACGATGTGCCGGACCTGCCGGCCCACCCGAACTGCTTGTGCGCCCTGGTCTTAATTGAGCCGGGCGATGCTGAAGCGGATAAGCTGATGAAGTATTCAGAGGATCAGCCACGGGATGATGCTGGAAAATGGACGGATACTGGCGGTGGTAAGGAAACCTTTCATGGAACCTCGATTGAGAGGGGTAAGAAAATATTGAAGGAAGGGCTCCTCCCGCAGACGGGCAAGTATCAAGTTGTGTATTCATCACCCAGCCGAGATGATGCCTTCGTACATGCAGCGCAAACCAACTATAAGGATTCCCTTGGGGATTCCAGCTTTGATAATTCAGGGTTTGCGATAGTAGTTATCAAGGATGCTGAATCGGCTCCCGGCTTCACGAGGATTCCTACCTCAGCAGGAGCAGCCTCAGAATGGCACGTCAATGCTAAGGTTCCGCCGGAATTTATTGACCGAGTTGAGATTTACAGGTTCAAGGATTTTAGCTCCGGTGCGAAGCCAGCACCTTTCCGCATTCTCAAAGTCAGTGAGGCAGCGAATAAGAGCCCTGAGTTTATCTATTCAGTTGTGTTTTTCAAGGAGGAGTAATAGCGAAAGGTAATGGAACGGAACCGGAGGGCGTGAAAGCGGTCGGGGCCCCAGTGCTACCCGAGGCGCAAGAAAAAGAATGAAGCGGAGCAGTCCGCTTTCGCCCAAGCCAAAGACCGACAAGGAGAAAACCATGAAATCCTTCTCGAAGTTTATCCCGTTCGCCAAGGTTGATGCGGCGCGCCGCGAGGTATGGGGAATCGTTACGGCCGAGGTTCCGGACAAAGACGATGAGGTCTGCGATTATCTTCTCTCGAAGCCGTACTACCAGGCCGTGATCGACGAGATGGGCAAGGCGACGGCCGGGGAGAATTATTTCCCGCTGCGCTACATGCACCAGCTTGAGGCGGTGGGGAAGTGCATCGGCTTCGAGTTCCGCGATGCCGACAAAGAAATCTTCATGGGCTTCAAGGTTGTGGACGATCAAGTTTGGAATAAAGTTGAGGAGCGGGTGCTCACGGGCTTCTCGCATGGCGGAAAGATCGTGGGGATGCATTCCGACCCGACGTTTGAAGGCTGCAAGCGGTATATCGCCGATCCTTCGGAAATCTCTCTGGTCGATAACCCCTGTCTGGCGACCGCGCACTTCACGCATGTTAAGGCAGATGGTGTGGTCGAGTTGTGCAAGTTCCTGCGGGTTGAGCCCCCTTCTGCATCGCCGGGCGCCTTTGCAGCCCTGAGCGAGCAAGTGGAATTGCTGAAGACCCAGCTTGTCAGTTTGAAAGCTGCTACGCCGGTGGTGGCCATAGCGGCCAAGGGAAAGACGAAGCGCGTGGCGGGCGAAGACCTGCCGGCATCAGCCTTCCTGATCGTGCTCGACCCCGATAAGGCGGAGACGTGGAACCTGCCGGTGAAATTCTCAACAGAGGCCAAGTGTAAGCGCCACATCAAGAACGCGATTTCCCGATTTAATCAATTGAAGGAAGTCCCGCAGGCAGCCAAGGATGCGGCTTGGAAGAAACTGGTTGCCCTGGCCGGAAAGTACGACATCGACGTGGCCGCAGAGAAGGCAAAGCTCGCGGCGGTACAGGGCTGGTTGCGGAAGGCTGTCCGGACGCACGTTAACCGGATCGAGCGCTCCGTCAAAGGTGGTAACATCGGCTATGCGCTCGCAACACTCGACAACGATCTTGGCCGTCTCACGAAGGGGTTCAGTCAAGTTTCGCAGCTTTCTCAAATCGTTGAGGCGCTTGGCTATCTGGTTTATAGCACGGCGGGAGAGTCTGAGATGGAAGGCGACGATTCGCCTCTGCCCGGCCTGCTCGCTGACAATGTGGACGCGATCCTCGACACGCTCTTGAGNNATGGTCGAGGAAGAGTCCGAAGAGGTACGGGCCGATCTTCACGCTCGTCTCTCCTAACCCGAGTTTTCCCGGTCGCTCATTTCAACGGCCGCCGTAAGCGGCAGGAGGAACAAACAATGTTTAAAACGATCGACGAACTGGCGAAGGCTTGTTCCGGCTTCGCCTCTCATTTCAAGAAGGCCGCCGTCCATCACAAAGCTCTTTCGGAAGCGCATGCTGGCCTGGCGGAGGCTCACAAGGCACACCATGAATTCGTGAAAGCGAAGCACGAAGGCATGGACGACGGCGACGCGCACAAGGCTTATTTCGGCAAAGTCGCCGAGCTGCACAAGGCCAAGGCGGCTCATCACGCCGCTGTGGCGGAGCTGCATAAGGCGCACTCCGCGCATCTCGACACGCTGGGGGACAATGTGGGCGAGGAGAAGACCGCTGCCGTGAAGGTTACGGCTTCTGCTCCGGCTCCCGTTGTT
>QGNH01001424.1_pt2 | contig 11706 bp, 7 predicted proteins | sample 1735481 | NCBI WGS metagenome assembly QGNH01 (sample SAMN09239004, study PRJNA386568) | Viral metagenome, whole genome shotgun sequencing project. | reverse complement strand
CTACCAAACTCATCTTTAAGGTCACTGAGGTAGGCAGCAGCGCCTTCAGCAGACTGGTGGGGGTCTTTAGGGTCTATACCATATTGTTTAGCTGTACCGGGTTGGAACTGAAATGCTCCTATAGAAGGTTTACCTGTAGCAGTATCATTATTAACTGCATTTGGATTACCACGGCTCTCTTTATTCATAACAGCCGATAACACTCCTTTAGGGAGGTTATACTCGCGTTCATATTCTTCTAATTCACGGGATGTAACAGAACCAGATGCTTTACGAGTAGTAGTATAAGACATCGGCTCCGATGTTTCTATAGTTCTAGTCTCCGGGTCAATGCTTTTCCCAAGGGGTTCTGCACTGAGATTAGGAGTAACATTAAGAGGGAGATTAGTGGGAAGATTGCTCTTTGGAGCAGCTTGAGGGGCTTGTTTAGCATTATCTGATTCTCCTATATCTGCACCAGCCAGCTTAGTAGCGCCAGCATCCTGCATTAATTTAGCTACAGAAGTCCAATCAGAAGCCTGATACTTTTCCACGAGTTCACGTGCATAAGCAGGGTCTGTTAAGGCCTTCTCTAACGTAGGGGTATAATTACGATTAATTAACTCAGCGGCAACACGTTTAGCCTTGCCGATAGTACCATAACGAAGACCGGCTACATAGCCAGCACCTTCTGCTAGGTCACCCACTCCTAATTCATCTTCGGAGTTCTTTGGCTTAGTATAGCCTAATTCATGCCCCATGTCAAGTATCTTGTCTATATCATCTACGTTCTTACCTTCAAGCTTCTCTAATACCTGACGTTCTGGTGTTTCATCACCTGTAGCTACACTACTCCGTACCTTATTAATCCACTCTTGGCTAATCTCTTGATTACCATCCTTAGTGAGCTTAATAACATTACCATCTGGTCTAAGGAGCATCTTAAGACCCCATTGACGCTGTGCTTCCTGTCCTTCAGGTGATAAATCCTTACCAAGGGACAGAAACTTGTCTGTCGCTTCAGGATTAGAGGTAATTTCATCTGCTGTAGCGGCTCTATTGCCTTCCAGTTTGCCTTTAAGGTCAAGGAATGGCTTATTTTCCATAGCTGCCTGTACTTGCATGTCTTTAGACTTAGCTGCAAACTCTGATTCACCATTATACCAGTCTTTAAGGGACTTCTGGTCTTCGGGGTTAAGCTTATCAATCGCTGACTTCCAGCCTGATTTAGGGTCATTAAGTAGTGTTTCGGCTTTATCCCAGTCCACTGTACCATCTTTACCTACAGCATCCGACTGTATATTAGACTTGATATAGTCCGCTATCGTTTTAGACTGTGTGGGTTCAGCACGTACAAGGTCTTCTACGGATTGACCAGCTTGTTCACCGGGCTTGATGCCTACAGCTTCATAAGCTTTAGTCTGGTTGCTTAATGAACCATTTAAGGTGTCATTAAATATCTTACTATTAGCTGTTTCACGACTTAAAGGGCCGGAGGTAGTTTTAACTGCCTGTCCTTCGTTCTGTTCACGAGCCAAAGACTGTTCAGGATTCTGTATCCCGGCTTCGGCTTCTGTATTACGGGCCACGTTCTGTTGACGTAACGGTATAGAGTTGGCTGCAAAGTTAGTATCACCTGCACTGAGGGCTTTCTGCTGGTCTTCTGGTAATCCATCTATAATCTTCTGCTTATAATCATTTAAAGCCCCGCCAAGCTGCGTCATAGCGGTCTTCTCTTGCGGGGTAAGCTTAACCGTCCTATCAGCTAACAACGTATCTACAGCGTCTGTAGCGGTACTTAAAGAGCTTAATGAGGATTGCGTCTTATCGCCATAGAACATCACCTTCTTAGACGTGGGGTCTGTGCCTACATGGAATACATTCAATTCATCTAGCGGATTGACACCACCATTAGACTGTTTAAGCTTTTCCATTGCCGAATCGAAATAGGGGCTTCCTTCAACACCACTGGCCTTGAGGCTATTAGCTAAATCTTCAGATTGTACAGGTACAGAGGCCTCGGCCTTCTTCTGTATGTCATAATTCTTGTTCTTCTCTGCAATAGCGTTCTGTTCAGCACCTAATACGTTCTCTGAACCCTTGGCAGCTATGCTACCGGGACTGTTATCACGAGCTTCATTGGTGAACTCTGCACCCTGCTGTTGCTGTGCTTGTTTAGCGCCTTCTTCTTTATCAGTCAGTGCCTGAGAGGCTTCATTTATAGCCTGTTCTCCGGCTTTAGCCTGTTCTGGATTAATGAGGTTTGATGCATGTTCAGCAAGTGCTGTTTTTGCTTGAGTTTGTGCTGCATTAATCGAATTCTGTGTAGTCTTATTCTGTATATTAGCAATATCCTGAGTTTCAGGAAGTACCTGAGTCGTTGTAGGATTGACATTAGTTCCCTGATACTTTCCTGTTGCAGTGTCTAATTTAGTGAGTACTGCGTCTTGGTCACCGCCAGCAGCATTAATAATCTGCTTACCAGCAGTCTGTTCAGCTAAAGCCTGACGTGTTTCAGGGCTAAAGAAGGAACTTACGGTGTTATAACCAAGCTTACTTAAGTCTGCAAGCATTTTAGTTCCAGAAGCAGCTAAGGGTATAGCAGTACCAGCAGCCACGGCTATCTTACCGGCGTTTTCAAACTCATTAATGCGGGAATTAAGGTCACCACTAGGTGTACTAGCATTATTTACATTCGTAGCAGCGGCTGTGGTAGCAATACCGGGGGCTTGGGATACACCTTTGCCTATAGCTCCTACTAATTTCTCTCCGCCAGTTACTGCTTCATCTGTTAAACCTTTAGCAGCGGCTGTAGCACCACTCAAAGTAGGTAATGCCTTAGCTATAGAAGCATCTATTGCACCTATACCTGTGCTTTCAGGGGCTGCAAGATAAGGCGCAGTCTGTCCTATTACATCACCTACGTTAGCAGCACCGGGGCTTGCTTGAGAGGCTTCATAAGCGTTCATCTGTGCAGGTACTTGAGCTAACTGCCCGTGTACGTTCTGTGCAGACTGCTGTATATCACCGCCAATGTCTGTAGCACCAACAGCAGATAATCCTTTACCTACTTCACCTATAGCAGAAGTACCTAACTGGCCTAAACCAGCGGCAGATTTTGTTAAACCAGCAGCTATACCAGCACCTGTAGATACTTCCCTGTCATCTTCCTGATTGACATCAAAGCCGTTACGTTTAAGACGGTCAAGGGAGTCTTCTGTACTTTCAATAGCACCAGACTTCATGTCTGTGCCAATAGATTGGCTTACGAACTGCTTCTTCCAGCTATTATCATCTACTCCCTGCGGTTTAGCAGGAGCTACTACTTTCGTATAATAACTATTACGCAACGCTTCTTGGTCATCTGGCCCTAAAGCCTGATAATCAGGAGAGTTGGATATAGTAGTCCATGTAGCAGGTTGTGAAGGGGTAGTATTATCGTCCATTAAAAGAACTTCTTCATTACGGATTGAGCTTTATCACTTAAAGGTGCAGGTGCTGCTTGTTGATTAGGCTGAGCTTGTGCAGGAGCCTGTCCTTGCTGTTGCTGGGGATTGTAACCTCCAGTGGGGTCTTGTTTGAACTTATAATCTATAGTAGCAATCTTCTGCTGTACTTCAGGGGGTACGTTACCACCGTAGAGTTGAGCCACACGCCATTGATTAAAGGTGGGTATAGCCATGTTTACAGTGCCATCCGGCTTCATGACTGGGTTAGCGTCCATATATTCGTTAATAATGGGATTATTCGTAGCACCTGCTACAGTTCTGTTAGTGGTTCTGTACTCATTAGCGAACTGAATAAACTGCTGGTCACGGGCTGTCTTGGCAATAAGGTAGTCAAGTACTGCTTGACGAGAGGTAGGGCTATCACCTGCCTGTACATACTGCTTAATAACCTGATTGAATTCAGCATTAGTGACACGTTGTCCGGGTATCTTAACTGCCTGAGAGTTGGTTAAGCCTATCATAGAGTTTAAGAGCTTATTTGAATCATCTTCAGTAATATCTTTACCTGAGAGCGATGCAGCAGCGGCTGTCAAGGTCTGTAAAGCACCAGCACCGGGGCCGCCAGCAGCGCCTTTGTTAACAGCAGCTTCATTATTTAGGACATCCATACGCTGTTTAAGCAATAAGCTGTTTGTACCTATAACATCCTTTACACTAATACCATTATCACTGTCTTTACTATTGAGGTAGTTCTTCTCAAAGTCATCTCTATCCTTACCAGTATGTGCTTCAATACTCTGAGTGGGGTCATAAAGCTGTAGGGGGTCATTACCCTTAAGCGTAGCAGGAGGTTGTATGTACTTACCGTTTTCATCACGACCATTCATAGCATTCCATAACTTACCACTGTCAGTAGCGTTAATCGCTTGCTGGAACTTCTTAGTATCTATACTGCCATCCTTCTTCACGGATGCTTCAGCTACTTCACTCTGTTCTTCAGGTGTTAAAGCTTGTCTTATTCCTTTAGCGCCTAACACACGACCTAAATCATCACTGCTTGGATTTAAACCCTGATTAATGAGTGTACGGCTCTGATACAGAGACAATACAGGGTTGCCATTCTTATCAACAGGCTGTTGTTGTGACGGTGTTTGACCATCCGTATCTACTTGCCCCGTATGACTTTGCGTAGGAGGCTGACCTTGCGTTGTATTATAGCCCATAGGCTGAGAAGACATGGTTTGTACAGGGGCTGCTTGAGGAGATTGTGCAGGATGCGGGGCTTGCGGTTGAGCAGCATTAGCTTGAGGCTGCGGAGCAGAAGCACCACTTGCAGAACCGGCACTCCCCGGAGGTACGGGGGCAGGACTTGCAGGAGCATTAGTAGCAGCACTCTGACCGGCAGGTTGAGCGGCTGATTGACCACCAGCAGGAGAACTTCCAGCAGCGGGTTGAGCAGCACCACCAGCAGCACCGGGTGCATTCTGGGATTGATTTCCCGTAGCACCAGCTACATCAGCATTTAATCCACCACTTACGCCATTAGCAGCATCACCACTCTTGACAACAGTATTAACATTACCGAATAGACTCCGTTTAACGGCATCTTTCTGAGCCTGTTCCTGACTAGCTTTAGACGCTGCAAGGTCTTGCTTAGCCTTCTCATCATTATAAGCTTTAGCTTTATCACGTTCTTCTTCAAAAGACGTAGCGATAGCCTGTTGCTTATAGAAATCATCCATCTTCGTTTGATTTTCCATCTGGTCATCATTCTGTTTAGTGACCTGATTAGCTAATCCACCGAAGAAACCTGCTGCAAAACTCTGTGCCACGTTTAAATCCTTTTAAACTGGGTTAATTTGATTTTAAATGCAAAAGAATTCAAACTACGCTTATTTGTAATCAAATATGCCATGTTATGCTAACAGTCCTTTAGATATAGGTGAAGTTTGTGATGGGTCAGCCGGAGGTTGCGGCGTATCCATGTCGTACATATGTTCTTTATTCTGGTTAGCGAAGTTAATCATATCCAAGTCTGGATTACGAATCTTCATATTCTTAACGCCTTTAAGATGTCCTATAGCTACAACCTGCTTAAGGATAACTTTAGCTATCAACATAGCGCAATCCACGCTTACAATGCCATGTATAATGGCTGTATATAACATTGTACGGACAAGATACTCAGCAGGAACCTTTTTGCGAAGCATTACCGTTATCTTAATGATACTTTTAGGAGCATTAAGCTTCTTCCAGAAGTATTCGGCAGCCTGTCTTGGGTCTACAAACTGAGGAGGGTGCTCCATAGGCATAGAACCGGGATGCATAGTCAATGACTGGCCCGGTATAGGGTGGTCAAATGAAGGGTCAAAGTTAGCTGGCATGGTTATTGATACCTACTGTTTCTTACTAAATTAGCATATGTGGCAAGTCTGCCATTCCATTCGGAGTCAAGGGTGTCAGCATCCACAGATTTATCAGCCTTAAAACTGTCTTCTGTGTGTGTGGGAACCTGTGTTTGAATCTTACCAGTAAGCGGTATAGTACCACGACTAAGAGTACCTTCTATACGCTCATCTGAATTAAGACGTGACTGTGTGCCAGCCTGTACCTGTGGGGACGAACTACCACCTATAAGTAAACCAGCACCTGCTATGGCAGTCTTACCTAAAGCGTTAGCTGTACCATTACTTATGTTATCAGGCAGGTCAGTTCCAAATAAACTGTTAACACCGTCATCTATACCGTCAAATATTCCGCTAAATAATCCCATTGTCTATCCTATTGTATTGCAGGAGTTGAGGGTGACTGACTTGTAGTACCGCCCGAAAGTATACCAAGTATGCTACCCGCCAGTGAACCCACAGCGGCGGCGGTACTATTACCCACTAAGCCATCAACAAACTGCTGATTGTTAGACACCATAGCAGCGTTAGCATTGATAATCTCTGCGTTCTGTGAGGCAGTGAAAGTATACGAAGCATTGTCCCTAAACTCCTGCCACAAGTTATTGAGTGCAGTCTGAGACATATTAAATGAGTTCTGTACGTTAACCTGATTAGCAGCATTAATAGCCGCCGTGTTAGCAGTAGCAATACTACGCTGCCAAGTAACGTTTGATTGGTCAATAGCGAACTGATTCGTTGCATTAAATTGCTGTGTCTGTAAGGAAAGCTGTGCATTCAGAGTGCTTATAGCATTCATCTGTGCAGCGTTAAACTGTGAGGTAGAGTTCTGTAACTGCGCGGTGTTGATTGCCGCAGTGTTAGCTGAAGCTGCATTGAATTGACTTATAGCCGTTGTAGCAGCAGCGTTACTCTGTAAGATAGTTGATACAAGATTAGCGTTAAACTCATTAACTTGGGCTGTAGAGGACGCATTAAATTGGAGAGCCGCATTCTGTGCCGCCTGATTACTGAGTAGTGACTGTTGACGATTCTGGGTGTTAGCTAAGGCTGTATTCTGTTCATCCGTCAGGTTACTCATATCCATCTGGAAGTACGTAGCAGCATCAGGAGCAGCTATATTAATAGCCCCTTGCTGTATAGCAGCAGTAATAGCAGTAGTGCCAATAGTAGAAGTACCTAAACCACGACTATTAGACGCCGCATTAGCAGCATTGATAGCTCCTTGTGCCCATGCAGGTACATTACCATTACCAAACTGGCTATAAAGGGATGCTAACTGGCCTTGTACCGTGTCTAAAGGGTTAACTTGGCCTGTAACAGCAGTTCCTTGGGCTGCACCAGTGGTAGCAGCAGTATACGTACCACTATTAGGGTTAACTTGCGGTATGGAATTAGGGTCAACCGTAGTAGCAGTAGCGTTAGTTACAGGTATAGAGCCGGGAGCAGTTGCCTGAGCGGCAGTTGCTTGCGGGGTATTCTGTACAAAGTCGCTGGCCTGTCCTGTAAGCTGAGTACCAGCAGCATTAGGGTCTTGTAGGGTAGGTGTAAGTGTCTCAGCAGAGGTCAATGTAGGGTTATTGACTTGCGATGCTTCGTACTGGTCAATAGCCTGTCCTGAACTACCGGATGCACTTGATACAGTAGGAGTAGAACTTGCCACTACGTTAGATGTCGTTCCCATTTAGTTAGTTTCCATAAAAGAGTGATATGGCCCATTGCAGGCCTTTATGCCCGAATGCACCTAATGCCATTAAGAGAGCGCCAAATATCCATTTACCTGCTCTAAGAGTGGTAGTAAATACATGTAATTCTTGTAGTAAAGCTTTTTGGCAGTCTAAAATTTCAGTATTAATCTTAGCTTGAACGGCCCATGCTTTGTCGTCATCATCAACATGGTTTTCAAACCTAGATAGTAATACAGCTATATCTATTGCGTTTTTGTTATCTGCCATATTATATATTCAGTGTGAATCCTTGTACAAACAAACCTGAAGCTGACCCATTAGAGGCATAATAAACATTTGAACTTTCTAATTCCATCAAGTATGGAACACTCATTGGTGTCGGGGTACTTAAAACAACAGGGGGTGGGTTAGAAGTAGATGTATTACTACCATAACTACCATTAGGAGCTACTATAACAATTGCGTTAGTACCGTTTACAACAAATGATACAGAACCAGCAACAGCAGTAGGGCAATAACTGCTAAGACTGTAAGAGGTATAAGTTGGGGTAGATACGTTACCGGAAGTACCACTTATAACTGTTGGTAAATTGGATAAATTATTACCAACGGTATATTGCCATATACGCCCACGTTGTATAAATCCTAGGAAATGGGCACTTCCATCCGTTATTACCGCACCTATTACACCTGAACTATAGGTATAGTTAGAAGGCAACGTAGGTGAAGTTGCACTGGCTGACATCAATACAGCAGTTGTAGTAGTGGTAGGATTGTATATTATATATACATAATACCATGTATTATTAGCTATTGAGCCGGTATCAAGTCCGTTAGCCCCACTGGTAGCACTATTAAGTGTTGTACTTACATTGGTGAGCAATAATGAAGCTGCTGCTCCGCTTGTCTGTACACATATCTGGTCAGCAGTCCATGTTGCAGTTGTATTACTTGCCCATGTTCCTTTAAGATTACGGAAAGTACCGAGCGTAATCGCAGGTACGAAGGTTGCCCATGAACCATCCCCGCGCCAGAAGGTAGAACTTGAAGCGTTTGTACCTGAATTAAGGTTAGCTACAGGTAAATTACCCGTAACCATACTAGCTAAGTTGACTGCACCAAATGCCGGGTTAGCTGAAGCATTACCAATCAATACTTGAGAGGTAGTTCCTGTACCGGAAGATGCTAAAAGCGTTCCCGTAGTAGGTAATGTTAAAGAAGTATTGGCCGTAGCTGCTAACGCAACATTATATGCACCAGTTGTACTAAAAGTACCTGCATGGCTTACATTACCAGCTAAAGTAATCGTGTAAGAACCATTATTTACACCTGTACCACCATATGTACCAGTTACTACCGTACCATTCCATACACCAGTAGTAATAGTACCTATACTAGATAGTGAAGACAGTGTAGTTACAGCACTATTTACAAGTGTGCCTGTGACAGGAAGCGTTAATGTAGTATTGGCTGTAGCTGTAAGAGCAATGCTAAACGCACCAGTGGTACTAAACGCACCTGCTGTGGATACATTACCACCTAATGTTATTGTATTTGTACCGTTATTGACACCTGTACCACCATAAGTAGCACCTATAATTCCACCATGCCATGTGCCAGAGGTAATAACACCCAAGGAAGTAGGTAATATAGCATCAATCCAGAAGTGTCCTGCACCGTCTGTTCGCAATGTACCCGAATAACCTTGGGGAATTATAAAGCTAACGCCTACGGAGTTGCCGTTTATACTATCGGCAGCATTCGGGGTAACTGTTACAGCACCACCAAGGGCGAATATATTTATATTAAAATAATACGTGAAATTAGTGCTAATGTCAAGCGACAATGTGAGGGGAGAAGTAGCAATATACGAATTATACAAATTAGCTTCAGTTATACTAGTATTAGTATTTATACTAATCGTAGACCCTACAAATAGAACATTCTCAGCTACAAAATAGTTACCAGCAGCGTTATACTGTACAACAAGTGGATATCCGCCAATATCCCCGGCCTGTAAGGCTACAAGCGCTACAGCACCTATCTTGTACACAGGAACAGCGCCTAGACCAAGCACATTAAGGGTAACAGAGCCAGTATTAAGGGAAGGAGGGGTAAAAGTAAGAATATTAGCATCAGTTAATGAGAAACTAGATGGCGTTGTTGCAGAAATAGTGATAGCATTAGCTGTACCGCCAATAGCCGAAGCAGCAGCAACGAAATTAGAAGCACTAATAGCACTTTGAGCATGTACAAAAGCCGTAGTAGCTACCTGCGTAGTACTTGTAGAGGCTGAAGCGGTAGGGGCTGTAGGAATGCCTGTAAGGGCTAAATTAGCAAGGGTAGTGATAGGAGCACCCCCACCAGCAGTACCATCATGTGCATGGCCTACAGAGGCATCAAAAGCCGCAGCAATGGCATTATATTCTGCATTAAGGTCAGCCGCATTAATTGTTAAACCTGTCTGGATATTACCAGCAGCCTGTCTTACGTAACCTGTTGACATTGCTTATCTTCTTCCTTTAGGACTAAATTCTATTTGAAACGAATCTATTCTATGTGGTGGATTGCTATCATTACTCGTAAATTCCAAAGCTATAAGGAAACCTGAACCCACTAAAGGTACTTTAAAGTATGGATTTACCTGTAAACTGTACGTATTAGCACCATATACCGCTGTACCATAAACAGAACCCTGAGAACCACTTATAAGCGCTATAGGGGCTGGTTGTAAGCTATTAGTATTAATAGCATCTAATTCAACCTGAAGCGATATATCTATAGCTCCAGTAGCCTGTGTATATAATGTAATCTTCTGCATAACCTTACGCATAGTCGCATCTGAAAACGTAAGGTCGGGAGTTCTATAAATAGCCTGAATAGGAGTGCCATCAAAGCTACTGCCTGATTCCAGACGATATACATAGCCATTACTAGGGTCACCTATAACAACTACTTCTTGCTCATTGACATACTGACTGTGAGCACAATAAGGATTTATACCTAATAATGTACCCCACTCATACACTACGTTTACAGGGTCATCTATACGTCTACCTATAACGCCAAATGTTTCGGCTGTAGTAATTGCACTATCATATGACCAACATCTGTACTGATTCTTAGCAGCTATATGTACAGCACTATAAGAATTAAGGCTATTACCTTGTAAAAAGTCTTGCGTGTTAAGTATAGGATGTATTTTACGAGATAATAATCCTAACTGTAAATCGCCAATACGGAAGGTAGCAGCCAATGAACGGAATCCGTCCGGCGCTAAGTATATTAAATCACCGCCTATTTCTAAAATAGTATCCTGCCCTAAACATCCAATACCTTTAGTAACAGCATCAAATACATAGGTAGTACTATCTGTACCCGTCAACTGCCATATACTGTTCAAACAGAAGATATATAACGTATCACGGAAAGTTTTAAGTCCTGTAATCGTGTCACCTACTTCTATTTCAACAGCACCATCAGCCCCACTAAAATCTGTATCACTTAAAGGCGCACTTAAAGAGAGCTGAGTACCGTTACCATAACCAGCAAGGGCCATAATACCAGTAAAATACGCTGCCATTGACGGATTAGAAGGCGCTCCAGTACCATTAATCTGGGTATACGTAGTTCCATCCCATTTAGCGGCGGGATTAACACCATCCGTAATGTATATAGACTGTGCGGCAAGCGCATATGAGAGCATACGCACCTTAGTAACGCTAGTACTAGGTCTTGTAGCAGTATTTATCTTTGTCCAGCCAGAGCCGCTTGAGAAATAAACATCATTACTTGTGGTAGAAGTATTGTAACGGGCAGCGAATACTCCGCCCAAAGCGGCGCATACGCCAAGTACAGGTTTACCAGTCGTACCGGGAACCGTGTTAGTATCCCATTTAGTATATCCTTCAATACGTGCATATCCACCTGCTATTGATGGTTCATAATTCTGTAATACCGTAGCAGCACCGGGGGTCTGTGTACCTAATGTCAGTATGTCGACTGATTGGTCTATACCACCCTTGCATATAATCGGCTGTGAAGTCCACCTATCTGTCATTAGATGCCTTCAAACCGCATACTTTCCGTTTGAGGAATAAGTATCCGTCTCATTTTATTGACGTTGTTAGTGTATCTTTGCTGAGCAGCTTCCGCTTCTTCTACATTGTCTCTAAACATATAAGC
>QGNH01001491.1_pt2 | contig 11716 bp, 14 predicted proteins | sample 1735481 | NCBI WGS metagenome assembly QGNH01 (sample SAMN09239004, study PRJNA386568) | Viral metagenome, whole genome shotgun sequencing project. | reverse complement strand
TGCCCCTTCTTGCCATACTTTTTATGGCATATAGCACAACATCCTTTTTGAAACTTCAAGACTTGTTTGTACTCATCTAGAGTAATGTTATACTCTCGTTGTAGTCTTAAGTCTTTTGCCCTTTCTTGCTTTTCTTGCTTTTCTTTTTTCGTCACTTGTTTTCCAAGAAGCAACCTAAATCGATTAGCTTCAAATTGTAGTCGCCTCTGTCCACATCGACTGCTAGCCCGACGTTGTTAGTACATATGTCAGTGCCAAGTGATTTATTCCAGCACGAATCTACTAAAGCTGATAGTGCGTTACACCCCGCTTCCCCTACCGCTGTAAACAAAAGAGGCTTGTAATATTCCATAGCCATTATACCACAGTCCCAGTTAAAGTAAAATATCTGGGGCATGAATTGCCTAAGTATTTTGTACTTTTTGAAACGCTCTATCCGGCACACCGCACTGTACTCTGCCCTCGCGTGTTCTATATTGTCACTTATATTGGTCTCATAATCAGTCGTATACCGTGGAATCTTGAACACCAAGTCCAAGCCTCTTACTTTGTACACACGCCGGTAAGCACCGTAGCCTTTGCTAATCTCGTGGCATTTAATGCCAAGTTTCTTTATGTCTTCTAGGCTTTTGGGAGAATGTTTACACAGTAGCTCTACGATGTCTGGAATGTTCATACTATAATACCCTCATCCGGCTCTTGTGGGACAGTTGGCGCTAATGCCTCTTTTAGTTGATTAAAAGGCAATCCCATTGCCGTTGCTTGCTTTTCATACCCTACACCTTTCGAAGCCTTTTCGTCCATGGCTGCGATTTTTCCGGCGCTAAGGCTATGCACTGTACTTGTTGCGCCATTGAAGTAAAGAGTTGTTGAACCTCCTGCACTATACCGCGAAAGGTTACAAGTCATTAACATCTCTGGGGCAAACGATCCTTCAGTGTTTATATATGCTCCTTGCGAGAGCATGTCTTTGGTTACTTCTCCGAGTTTATTACGGTTAATTGTTAAGAACACATCAGCGTCTTTAGCAACTTGACTAGCACCATCAACACTGTCAGATGTTGCTAGACTGTTTACGCCGATTCTATGTGGCTGAAGAAGTATTACCATTTGTACACCGTAATCCTTACCAATCTTAGTAAGTCGTTTGCTTATCTGTGACAAATGCTCTGTTCTGTTCTTCCCTTTACCAATAGTCACATCACATAGTAGTTGTAAATTGTCAATTACTAGCCAAGTTGCCCCATAACGTCTAATAATGTCGATGACTAGTTTGTATATGTCTTCTTCATTAGAATAAGCGGGATAGCATAATAGTAAGTTCCCTGTACGATTGGATGCTAGCTCTTTCAATTGCGGTATAACGTTCTTGAATTGTTCGGTAAGCTCTTGTGCTTCTTCCGGTGTTTTTGGGAGGTTATCAGCTATGCCGGATTTGTGTGAAACCCACCGCCTTGCTTGCTTGGCCCTTGTCATTTCTAGACAAATAATAGCAGCTACTTCTCCATACTTCTCCACCATGTATTCCACTAGATTCATGGAAACAATTGACTTTCCTGATTTTTCAGGACCAAGCAGCATAATGCAATCTCCTTCATCAAATTGCACCAAGTTCTCAATCAATGGCCAAATGTATTTCTGCCCCGCCCCTTTCGCTTCTAATTCTTCTGTAAATTCATCCAGAGCATCTACAATTCCCTTAGTCCCTTCAGCATCGAATAATGTAGCATTTTTCTTTAACTCTTCGAACTTTTCCAGAGTCCCGCCGCCTGATGTAAACCATTCATTAATGTCTTTGCCATTGCGAACTTTACCGTCTTCGGTCGTGACTGTAAACATCGGTAACACAATCTTCCAGCACTTCTCGATGCCAACTCTACACGCAAGCTCTTGTGATGCCTTCTGGCCAACCTTATCGTTGTCATATAGAATGAACACCTTTTCTACGGAGTCCAACTGAGTGATCCATTCGCTTTTTTTAATATTAGCTCCCGGAACTCCGCATACATTCATTATACCACGGTCAATAGCTGCGATGCAATCCATCTCCCCTTCGACAAGAATGATTTCTTGAGGGTTCGCATTGATGGCTTCGATGTGGTACAACGTTGAATCCCATCCATGTGGTGAGTTAAAGTCTTTCGGAATCTTTTTTAAATCATTAGGGTCAGGAAGTGTGCGGTATTTAGCCCAGATACAGTTACTATTCAACAAGTATGGTATGACTATCGCTCTCACTTCTCCAGTTGATTTGAAGAAGTGCTTCTCTTTTAGTCCTAGTTTCTGGCGCTTGATTGTTTCAATCGATATGCCTCGAATATTTACTAGATAATCCAAGGCATCTACATCATTGAGCAGCGCTGTATGCAATACTTCCACGTCTGGTAACAAATCTTGCTTTTTTTCTGAATTTCCCCACTCTTTCTGGGATGAGACTCCGGGAATTATCAACCCAAGATGCTGCTTTAAACCATATATATTGTTGGACTTTCCGCATCTCATGCAAATGTGCAAACCATCACGTTGTCTGGAATCGCTTCCTTGTCCATGAATTTCCATCTGGCAGTGATAATCTTTCTTACAATATGGGCAATCCAGTTCAATTTGTTTGGAATCCTTTGCTCTCCAGTTCCATCCTTGTTGAAGGACAAGTTGAAGTGCTCCTGATCCGGTCATGCTTTCTGGTATATTCATTATCCTCATTATAACATCTGCATCCAAAAAAGTCAAGGCCGATTCTCACCGGCCTCTCAAGTATTCACCCATTCTATCGGAAATATCTGGGTTAGATTCATTATAAACTTTTGACTCGGCAATTCTACATTTTTTAGGGATTTATATACTTGACTCCCCGTCTTCATCGCTTGGCTTTCTGTGCAGCAGCGATGCGCTCGCTGGCAATCTTGAAGTACGCAGCATCCTGCTCAATGCCTATGAAGCTCCGGCCCGTGTTGACGCACGCCACGCCCGTGGTGCCGCTGCCCATACAGTTGTCCAGCACCATCATGCCTTCATTGGTGTAGGTCTTGATGAGGTACTCCATGAGAGCCACTGGCTTCTGGGTGGGGTGGAACTCTGCTTTGATGTCCACAGGAAAGAAGATGTTGGTCTTGGGGTATCGTGTGGTGCAATCCTTGACCGAAGAGAAGCCCACTTTGCCATAGTTGTCACCGGAGTCACCCGGCTTGTGTGAGTTGCTATACGCCTTCCCCTCACTCATCTGTGGGTTATAGCATCCTTGCTTAGCATAGAAGACCACCACATCTTCATGCGAACGCATAGGCTGCTTCTTTGCATTGAGATGACCAGTGGCTTTGTTTTTCTCCCACACCCACTGATATTTGAAGTCACGTACATTGCTCATCACAAGAGCAGAGGTAAAGGGCTGGGTAGCGGTCAGCACGATAGCTGCCGTGGGCTTACAGATGCGCTTGTAGGCAGCCCAGAGAGCTGTGAGGTCAATGATGCTGTCCCATTTATTCTGTGTGGTGCCATAGGGCAAGTCACACATCACCATGTCCACATAGTTGTCCGGTATCTCAGCCATCTCTGCCAAGCATTCACCGTGCGTAAGAATCACCTTGGGAAGTGAGTTTGCCATCTAGTATTTAGCTCCTTTGGTTTTTGCTGCTGTCTTTACTTCCTTACGTCTCACCAAACTGTGCCGGTGTGAAGCGTCTAAATCGCTCATCATAACGAGGGGAGTCAAGTATATAATTCCCATTTTTTACCTAGATTTCTAAAACTTTCAGCCCTTTTAATGAAAAACTTTTCTATACCTATGAAGCCACATTTTGAGCAAATTCTTATTTTTACAAGTTCATCCACCATTCCTCCGTGTGCGTCTAAAAGCTCCTCTCACTATATTAGACGCACCAGAACGGAAAAGGTTGCATATTTGTTTTAATTTATACAGTACAAAAGTAATCAATTATTTGTTATCTTTGCTTAAAAAGTCATTAGAAACTATCTTAAGTTGGCACCTGCCAACTCTTGGTTGGTGCCTTTCTCTTGCGGTTTTTATCACAATACCCTCTCTGATGTTCTTAGCTCCCGGCACTTTAGAGATTCCATCTACATGCTTCTGAACCACTTCCAAGCTATATGGTCCTACGTACAGAACGGGTACGGAATGTTCCATCAATTGTGCAGGCTCTGGATCAGATTCATCAGCCCATGTCCCATCCGGCTTGCGAATGTCGAACACAAATAACTGAGGACTTGTGCTTCCGTACTCATAGTTCTTTTGGGTAGGAGTGAGTTCCCCCCACAAGACATATCCTTCATGCGCTCTGCACCAATCTCCAATCCAAGATTGCGTATTTAATACGCGCCGAAAGATGCAATCAGAATCTTCTGACTTCCACAGATTCCTTGATCCGGCATACTGCTTCCCGTCCAAATAGATGTATCTGGCATTGGAGTTATGAACCAATATGTTATTGGCAAAGTAATTATGAGTTGATGTTTCTAAATCATATCTCTTCGAGCTTACTTTTTCATTAACAGTAATAGATTCAATAGTAACAGCAGTAAGCGTCGTTTTGTATGCCGATTCTGATTTTGGTAGCCAGCCAGTCCCTCCTCTATACCGTTCGGGTAGTTTTCGTTGCATACAAGGCGGTATGTACGGAGCTACCAAAAGAAACAACTTCTCGGCATTTTTTGAATTTAAAACTATTCTATTGTATTCATAGTCTGCTACTTGAGATTCAATGCCGAATTTTAACAAACCGTCGATAAGAACTCCACAACTCTCTTTAGAGAATCCGCATGTGGCAAATGCTGCGCGGTCTTCCTGCCCTTGCGAATGAGATAAACTACCATCATCCATATACCAAAAGGCAATTGCTATCGGTGTCAACTCATCTTTAACCCAAAAAGGGACTTGTTTGGTCTCTTTCTCATAAAAACATTTGAACTGCGTCTTAACAAAAGACGATCCTATAGAACTTCCCTTAAGCATTTTAGAACCGTACCCGCTCACCGACTCATCCACTCTCGTATTAGATAGTTGACCTAAACCACGACTTGTCCATTCAACATACTCTTTATCTTCTATACGGTGACCATAGTGCAATGCTGCGGTATTTTTTACAATTGCAAGATACCCATCTCCCAACAATTTTCCCAATATTACTTGGTATTGCAGCGGTGTTAATTCCAAATCCGTGCGCAATGTTAGCGCGTGTTCCCCAATTTGTAAATCTTTTGCTTCGACAAATTGGTCTCTTTCTTCAACCCAAAATTTGTGTTCAGGGGTACAATTAACAGCGAAGAATGAGTTGCCTCGTCCAGCAAGACCTTCTCGTTTTCCTGAAACCCTAAGCCATGATTCTGCCTTACCGTTGTTGTACTTCTTAAGGACAGTACTTGGTACAAGTTGACCGAAGACATTAACTCCCAGTAGTTGATCACCTTCGTCAATATCTCTTATAAATTTTTGTCTACCGTCTACGAGTCTAACTTTAGTGCTATTTGTTACACAACCATGAATCTTCTCGGTCACAATGACCTTTTCACCTTCAACGAACGTTCCGGGATAGTTTTTCAAAGCCTCAACATCGTAAGTTGGGATTCCAAGGCTAATGCTCTCCTCTTTGCCGTCTAACGGTCCTTTATGGAACAGTCTCCAAAAACGCCTAAACAGCCATTTATACCAACCCTTGAAAGTCTTAGGATACTTCTTAGTAAGTCTTGGAGCATGACTACTTTCGCCGCCTGTTTCAAACTTGCCTGCGTCGGGATCGTAATGAGTAATACCTAATAGATCACTTACGTCTGTTCCCTCCGGGAAGTCAGCCTCTACGAAGTGTCGTGTCAACGTGCTGTCAACAAGTTGATCGAAGTCTGTTACAGGAAGAAGCAAGCCTTCGGACCACTCTCCTCTGAACTTCCTAACAGTTATGCGCCTACGCTTTTCAGGCACTTGGAATGTCGTTCCCGGCTCCGTTGGTTCACACATGTACGGTTCCCAAATAAACCTAAACGGCTCAGTCTGAGGTATGACACTATCAGGTTGTATGTAAACTGCCAAATCTCCAACAGAAAATTGCCCCTTACGTGACACGACCTGATACTCTCCAATAGGAAGGATTTCTAAGCTGTCGGCATTTCCGTGAGTAAGTATCTCAGTTACGCGAACAATCTTTACTTGGTGGTTAGCTTTCTTATCATTCATCAAATTTCCTTCCAAATCTCTCTATAACAAATTGGACATACTACTATAAGAAATGTTTCATTCCTACAGCTAGATTCCCGTCTAGCTTCCAATCGCTTAAAAGATACTTCCGTCTTACAGTTAAGACATTTGGCATCAAACACATCATTTTCTGGAAGTTCGCCTACTTTTGTTACTATCATATTATCCTTTCTGGGCTTTCTTAGAGCCGATTAACTTTGAACACCAACCTCGTGTGAGATTAGGAGGAATTTGTTTTCCTTTAAACATTCGTTTTACTGCCTTCAATTGGGCCGGTGTAGGCGGCAATTTATGCCACGGCTCGTCTCGGTTTACCAGTTTAAGAGCCTCTGGTGCCATTGTCTTTACCAACCCATCGGCAGCAGCAAACGCTTCTTCTATCGTTGTCCTAGTCCCCTTGTACCTCTTGCCTCTTATACTACCACGACATTCGAACTTGTCAAGGATATCTTGATCAATTTTTACCGAATCCCCGTCAGGCAGCAAAAGTACGTATCCTCCGGTAATACTTGGATGCCAGATTAACGTTGTGTGGGCATCAATCTCGTTTGGAATCTTGGGTTCGAATAGGTTGACCGATTCAACGTATGCCTTAATCTGAGTAATGTCTTTGAGGCTTGTGAAATCCAGATGTATAAACTCTTTCTGGACTTCCTCCAACTCTTTCGCGGCCCATACAACTCCATGGCCTTTCAAATCTAATCCAGCGGGTAATCCTAGCAGAGATGGAACACTAATAAGATTGTGTCTGTTAGTATTATCTACTACATCAATAATTAAACAATCGCTCTTTCCTGTAAACAATCTAGTAGCACGGCCAACACACTGCGTAAACAATACGCTTGACTTGGTGGGCCTTGCTAGGATTACACAAGAAATCTGAGGATCATCATATCCTTCAGTAAGAATTCCACAATTGGTTATTACGTCGATCTTACCGGCTTTGTGCAACTCAATCTTCAACGCTCGGTCAGGGTCCTTGGCCCAAATTGCTTCGCACTTTATACCGGAGTTTTGGAACGCTTTAGCTAAGTCTTGCGCGTGGTCTACATCCACGGTGAACACAACGGTTCGGCGTTTAACAGCATTCTCTAGCCACGTATTAACGATTAGCTGATTTCTATAAGGTGTGTTAACTGTGTTAGCTAGTTCTGATTGATCAAAGTCACCTGATTTTGTACTTACTTCATCTAGTGAAGTCTTGGTATTTACTTTTATGCCTTTTACATCTACTAGCCAACCGTCCTCAATTCCTTGACGTATGGTATAGTTGTATACAATTTTATCATAAATGTCAGACAACCCTTGGCTGTCGGACCTTCTAGGAGTTGCTGTAAAGCCTACATGGAGCTTGTCAGTATCTGCACGAAGAACGTCTGCCATCTCATAAATGTTTTTATAAGAAGTAGACGTTGCGTGATGGCATTCATCTGTGATAACGGTCTTGATGTTTTCCCAAGGGAATCGCTTCGCTCTGACAGACTCTTTGCGACCAAGAGTAGCAACACTCGCTACGATTATATCTGAGTTAGGGTTGGCGTAGTTGTCGGCCATTTCTTTAGATATGCTGAGAGATGGGTTAGCTACATGTAGTTTATCAATAGCTTGGTCAATCAACTCCTCTCTGTGTGCCAGTATGAGAGTCTGCCCGGTAATGTATTCTGGCAAGTGTGAAAAGATTTGGGTCTTACCTGTACCTGTCGCCATGGACACCACTTGACGCTTTACCCCTTTTTCGTAATGTGATTTAATAGCTTGTAAAGCGTCGTGTTGATATGGTCGTAACATTAATCCTCTATCTTTGTCCCTTTAGCATAACAATAGCATTCCAAACTACAATAAGCCTTTCCTGTATAACTCTCAGGAACTTCAACCATTACCACCCCTCTAGGCTCGTCAGGACGTTCGTGGTGTATCCGTCTGTTTGAACATCCTGGCCCGTCACAAGGTCGTTTTACAAATTGATCCGACAGGCAAAAGTCACTCTGAGCATCGTTCTGATTTCCACTCATCATTCTCCTTGTTTCCTGAACTTGTTGAAGCGAACTGAATGCTTGTTGAAATGCATGTAAACTGTTCTTTCTCAGTTCATCTCTACCGCTGGCAGTGTAGCAACAGATTGGACACTCTGCTGAAAAATACTCTTCATTCATGTCGGTTTCCACTTACCCTTTCTAGTAAATTTCACTATAACATCGTCTTCGGTTCGTTCTACAACTTCAATCTTTAAATTTCCCTTATGGACTCCGTCCAAGTGACAACATGCGCATAATGTGATTACATTGTTCATATCATCATTGCCGCCTTGTGATCTAAATGTCACATGATGAGGATGGAGTCCGTTGCGATTTTTACAATGACGACATTGGAAATTATCTCTCCAGTAAATCATTGTTGGATATCTCTTTGTAGCTGTTGTCATGTTTACCTGAAGAATGCTGGAAAGTACTGGCTGTAATTTACACAAAAGTATTGAATATTTAGTATGATATAACGCATTACTTAACCATCTTTTCAAGTTCTTTCACAAACTTAATGATGATTTCAGGTTCTAGGAAGATTTCGTTACTGACTTCCACCCCATTCCAAGTGTACAACCATGCTCCAACTTGCTGTTCATTACGTAGATACACACTGTCACCTAGGTAAACATCGTCCTTATGTGGATTTATCCAAGCCATTACTTCTCCTTATGTCCTAAAATAGGCTGTCATTCCGTTGTAAAACGCACGACAGTAGCATCTGGTACATAACCCTTTGCCTTGGTGTTTTACATTTGGATGGCAGATTGCTAATTGTCTTGTTCTAGGCATTGCCGTCTGACAAATAACTATTGGCAGGATCGTTTAAGTACTCAACCGCCATTATCTCAACTGCTTTACTGTCAGATGCATCAAGTGATATACCTTCATCATCCTTTCCAACACTTCCTATATTCTTTTTCGCAAGTTCTAAAGCGGGTCTTACAGTGCTATCTAACACACTCTGTTTCATATACAGGTGAATCCAGCACATAGGGTCACCGGAAAGTCCTTTGAGCGTTTTAACATGGTTCTTGATTTCCTCAAGTCCCATCTCTTCACCCTTCTCGACAAAGCCTACTATAAACGATTTAATAGGAATCTCTTCAAGAGTTTCTGGGTTCTTCCAGATACCGGAGGCATCAAGGCTGGTTATCTCACGCAGCTTGGCTGTGCCCAGTGGCTCGTATTGTGCCCTAGTGACGCCTACCTCTTCCATCGTCTGCGCAATCTTGGTTAGATATTGGGCCTTGCGCGGCTTTATTGCCAAAGTTCCAACGTATTCAGTAAAGGTAGTAAAGCCGCTATAATAGCCATTCTTCTTTACATTCCACAGAAGTTCTGCTATCTCAAAAGACGAACTGTTAACTTTACTAATAATTGCTTCTAATTGTTTTCTAACTGTAGCAGCTTCTCCTGCCACTTGACTGTCAACCAAATATGTCTGTTCCACCCTTCTCCTGTAAACTTTCTAAACCTTCTAGGCCTTCTGGCACTGCCTCCTTGAACCACTCGATGCCCATCTGCCTCTTGGCAAGATAAATCCGTTCTTCTGTAATTCCCGGATTGCTTACTCGTATACTGTTTAATAGGAACTGATAAGCGTGTAGATGGCTCGTGATGAACTCATCTATATTTAGGAAATTTGTCACTCCCGGTACGTAATGGAACACGTTTTCTCGCGGCCCTACGACGAAAATTGTCTTTCCCTTCGCTAAAGCGTACCCGAACTCTACGTGACGCCCTCCACGAATAACTCCCACAAGCGGGTCTTCAGAAAAGAACAAAATAGCATCAGACTTAGCTATATCTTGTAGGTCAATTGCTGCTGTGATGCGGTAGAAATCTTCAGAATGCTGTCCCATTTGTAAATTCAGCGGTTCCGTCTCATCTAACCAGCGAGAAGTAACAGTAAAGTGCAGTTCCTCTCGCAACCTCTTTACTACTTCACGAAACTCATCTCGTCTCGCGTATTGTCCGGCAATGTAAACCGTCAATTAGCCCTCCCAATCATCTTCCAAATTTCTGTCTTGTAGTCTCTCTCGTCCACAAGCGCCCAACAAATGCTTGCGTATTGTTTACGCTCACCCTCAAGAAAGAATTGAGCAAACTCTTTACGTGTAGTGCAGACTTCCAATGCTTCTTTCACGATACTAGATACCTTCTCAAAAATCTCCTTATACAAAGGCTCTTGAGTACCAATAAGTTGTTGCAACTTCTTTGCTTCTAACTCTGCATAAAACTTCTTGCGATTTTCCAGATAGGTTAGGAACTTGATCTTAAGCTTAAGTGGAGTTGTCCCCGGCCTGTTGTAGGTTGCCACATAGCCCTCAAAATCGGATGAATCTTGCGATAAAGCATAATCCAAATTACTCCAAAACACTCTCGGCTTGTGTATTCCATTTCTTAGCGAGTAATGAGTAAGTTCATGTTGGGATAACTCCTCACCAGTTTCCTTGTTAACTAAAGCAAGTAGAGCCAGTCCGTCTTGTGGATACTTGATCACATGTTCTTGCACTTCTTGACAAATGATTTCGAACACTGGGGTATAGCCCTCTGGGAATACCAACTTGCCATACTCTTCGACATGATCTTCTAACCACTTGGTCGCAAACTTCGCATGGTCTGATTGGAACGAACCTTTACTGGACACTCCCCAATGGATACCATACTTCCAAAAGATGCCAAGAGAGCCATTAACTTTCTCTTGTATTACCGGAGGTCCAAACTCTTTTTCAACAGACTCGACGTTCCTGCCATAGGTTTCCTTACGGCCCTCTGTCTCATAGTTGAAGAACTTCTCAAATGGACGTGCGATTATCAACTCAGTGTTGGCATCGTATATAAGGCCGCGTGTGCGGCATGTCACGTCGTCCCAAATGTTGTCGTATACTGCTTTACGCCCGTAGCACAAAATGTTTAGAGGCAATGTTGGGTGCGGCTTACAAGTCACAATCCCTTTTGCCACATAACTATCTAGTTTCTTCCTATCAAGATACTCATGTAAGAACATTGCCTCTCCTTCTTATTGCAAGATACGGGCTAGTAAGGTACCAAGCCCAAATCCTAGTATTGCCGTTCCTAATTCGTTAAAAAGGAATGTCATCGTCGTTTTCTTGGACATAATCGCCTTCAATTACTGCGTCTTGCTGTGCTTGTTGCTGCTCAATCTGCTTGTCTTCCGTCTTCTTTGGCTTGATGCTCTCAAGATACTGGAAGTAAACTGCTCCGAACTTCTCACGTTCCTCATCGGTAATGCGCTTAAAGTCTGTGAACTTTGGCACATAAGTCTTATATGGCCCGGTGATGATTTCCTTTGTGGTAATCTTAAAGCGTACATCAAACACGTTTGGCTTGAGTCCTTGAGCCTTCATCATAGCAATGACTCTGGCAATGTTTTGTGTAGCAATCTCAAACTCTGAACGCGACTTGGACCGTAGATACATCTTCAACGGAAGCTGATAAACAGTGTCTAGGAATACCGCTATATAAC
>QGNH01000832.1_pt1 | contig 11716 bp, 7 predicted proteins | sample 1735481 | NCBI WGS metagenome assembly QGNH01 (sample SAMN09239004, study PRJNA386568) | Viral metagenome, whole genome shotgun sequencing project. | reverse complement strand
CCGGTGGCTCCAGCGCCCAAAATGGAGCCACCCAGCGGCGGCCCAAAGAGGGAAGGGGCAAAAGCGCCTGTGTTCTGGAACGATTCGCGGGCAAATAGATTGCTGTTTGGCGAGAACTGGTGATCCACGCGAATGTCGAAGGACTCCACGTTCGATGTGTCCACGCGTGTCACTGCGTAGTTGTTGAACGGCAGTGGATTGCCGAAGCCGTCGAATTGATTGGGCAGCGGCAACAGCGACGTGATCTTGACCGCCGCGGGATCGAGCAGACTGGCCGGGATAACGTTATTCGCGAATGGCGTGCGGACGTAGCTGGCGACGAATGGGTTGTATATCGGGACTTGCAAGCCCGAGAAGTTCCCGCCCCGTTGATCGCTCAGAGGAACGCTGGTGATCATCGGTTGCGCGCTATGCGTGACGGTTCCTTGGTAGTCCGCGAAGAAGAAGGTTTTATTGCGTTTTATAGGTCCGCCCAGCGATCCGCCGAACTGGTTGTAGCGAAGCGCGTTCTTGGCCTGGCCGGTCTGGTTGGAGAAGAAGTCGGCCGCGTCCAGCGCGTCGTTGCGAAAGAACTCAAACAGCGATCCGTGCAACTTGTTGGTACCGGATTTCGACTGCAGGTTAATGACGCCGCCCGCCACGTCTCCGTACTCAGCGGAATACGCTCCGGCCTGCACAGAGAACTCGCGAACGTCTTCCAAAGGAATGTTGAAGTCGTTCCCGCGTCCTTCGGTGGACGAAGTCGTCGATATGCCATCCACCAGATACAGATTTGCTTTCGTCCGTTGCCCATTGATATTCACTGGATTGGGTGAACCCGATTCGCCGGGCGCTCCGGGATTTACCCCCGCGCTCAGGTCGATGAGTTGCTGCCAGCTCCGGCCGTTCAACGGAATTTCCGACACCTGCTTGCTGACAATGACCTGAGAAACCTCGGCGCTTTCCGTCGATAGCAACTGCGTTCCTGAAGCCGCTACTTCAACCGACTCTGAAGCCGCGCCGATGTTCAACGCGAAATCGACGCGCACCGTCTGGTTCACTTCGAGCGTCACCGGTCCGAACACTTCCGTCTCAAAACCAGGCTTCGTCGCGCTCAAGGTATAGGAACCTGGAATGACTGTAGGCGTGACATAAAGACCGTCTCCGTTAGACTCCGCGACGACCTGGGTCCCGTTGTCGTTGGATCGAATGACCACCTTGGCCCGTGGCACGATCGCGCTGGAGGGGTCCCGTACTTCGCCGCGAAACACGCCGCCCGAGGTCTGAGCCTCAGCGGCGCTCGCAATTAGCGCACCGGTGATGAGCAACTTTCCTGCAAACGATAGCCAACCGATCACTGGAGGCCTCCTTAATTGCCGTGGGTGTATCATCGGCGAGCACGATAGCATGAGGTCATTCCACTTATCGGCCAAGTGTTTGCCGCGCTTTAGTGGAGGAGAGACTCCACGACTATAAAGAGCCGCGCAAAAATGGTCGATCCTTATTACACATGATCTAAGGCGAATAGCCGGGATATATAGTTGCAATCAATGGGTGGGGGTGAAGGTAGGAAGGATTAGGGCTTTGAGCGTCTCGAACCTCATGGATTCCCGCATTCTGATCGTTGACGACCAAACCGCCAACCTTCAAGTACTAGCCACCGTCCTCGAATTTGCAGGTTACGCTAATGTTAGCTGCCTAAGCGATTCGCGCACAATTCTTCAAATAGTCCGAGAATTCCAGCCCGATTTAATTCTGCTGGACCTCCACATGCCTCATGTCGACGGCCTCGGCGCCATGGATCAATTGGCCACTGTAATCCCCAAGGACGACTATCTGCCCATTCTGATCCTCACTGGCGACAACACGTCCGAGGCGAAGGAGAAGGCGCTCTCGCATGGCGCCCATGACTTTCTTTCCAAGCCTCTCAACCGGACCGAAGTACAGCTTCGAGTGAAGAATCTTCTGCAGACTCGCCATCTTCATCTTGAGCTCAAGGCCCAAAATGCATCGTTGGAGCATAACTTGGGCGAACGAACCAAACTTGCCGAGGAACTGGGGCGAACCAACCAAAAGCTGCGACAGACGCAGGCGCATCTGGTTCATTCCGAAAAAATGGCCGGATTGGGTCAACTTGTAGCGGGTATCGCGCACGAAATCAATAACCCGCTAGCCTTCGTAATCAACAACATCTTTATTGTGCAAGAGACGCTGGGAAAGCTGGCTACCGAAGGCGTGGAAGGCTCGGAATTGCCGGTCGCGGCCTCTGCGAAGGTGGGCAAAATGCAAGCTCGCATCAATGATGCGCATGAGGGCGCGGCGCGAGTGAAAGAACTGGTGTCGAAGTTACGGACGTTTTCTAGGCTGGACGAAGGCACGGTCAAAACAATCAACATCCACGAAAGTATTGAATCGGTCCTTCTGTTCTTACGCCACAAAATGGAAGGCCGGATTGAAGTGGAACGCCGTTATGGTGATGTCGAGATGGTGACCTGCCTGGCGGGTGAACTGAATCAGGTGCTCATGAACATCGTGGCCAATGCGATCGATGCGATTGACGGACCGGGGCGCATCACGCTTGTCACTGGGCAGCAGAACGGCGATTTCGTGATTCGCGTTCGCGATACCGGAAAGGGAATACCGGAAGGGATTCGCAACAGAATATTTGAGCCGTTTTTTACTACCAAGCCGATCGGGCAAGGCACGGGACTCGGGCTCGCCATCTCCTACGGAATCATAAAGGCCCACCAGGGGTCGATGGAATTCTCCACCAAGACCGGCGAAGGCACTGAGTTCACCTTAAAGATTCCGGTTGCAATGGGAAGCAAAGCATGACGGACCAGACCTATAAACCGACAGTGTTGGTGGTGGACGACGAGCCGCAAATCCTGGCGTCGATCCATGCCCTGCTGGAAGATGATTTTGACGTGGTGGTCAGCACCGACGCGATGGAAGCGGTGGAGCTTCTTAAGAACACCCAAATCGCGGTGATTCTGGCCGACCAGCGCATGCCCAATCTCACGGGCGGCGAGTTCCTATCAAAAGCGCGCGAACTATGCGATGCCACGAGGATTCTCATAACCGGTTACGTGGACATCGACGCGTTGATCCGCGCCGTCAACGACGGCCAGATCCATTCTTATGTCCCCAAGCCCTGGGAACCGGCGAATCTCAAAGTGACGGTGTTGAAGGCCGCCACCTACGCCAAGGAAATCAGCCAGCGGAAAAAGGCGGCGGAAATTGTAGCGGAGCAGCAAGAGGCGCTGGCCCGCTCGGAGGCCGCGTACCGTGAGCAGACGAAAATCCTTCGTTCTGTGCTGGACAGCATGGGTGACGGCGTTCTGGTGACGGATGACAGCGGAAAAATGGTGTTGCTCAACCCCGCGGTCGAACAGATGCTAGGCCGGTCGGCGGCGGGCACCCACCAGTCGGAATGGGCTGAACGATATGGGATCTATGTGCCTGGAACCGACACCCTTTATCCCAATGACAAATTGCCGTTAGCGAGAGCGATGCGGGGAGAGACGGCGGACGGCATCGAGCTGTACGTCCGAAACCAGCATAAGCCGGACGGGATGTTGGTCAGCGTCAATGTACGGCCATTAAAGGACGACAGCGGCGAAACCAAAGGCGGCGTCGCCGTCGTTCGTGACATCACGTTGGCTAAGTATTCAGAGGACATTCTGCGGCAGGCGAAGGAAGAGGCCGAGCGCGCCAATCGAGCCAAGAGTGAATTCCTTTCACGCATGAGCCACGAGTTGCGCACGCCGCTCAACTCTATCCTCGGCTTTGCGCAGCTCCTCGCTCTGGCAGACTTGGCCGCCCAGCATCAAAGCAATGTACAGCAGATTCTGAAGGGCGGTTATCATCTTCTGGAATTGATTAACGAGGTGCTCGATCTCGCGCGAGTGGAAGCCGGCCGGCTCAGCCTCTCGCCGGAGCCGGTTCTAATCAGCGATGCCGTGAAAGAAGCCTTGGATCTGGTGCGACCCATCGCTAGTGCACAGAATATTATGCTCAGCGCGGATTTCTTCGCTTACGCAGACCGATACGTTCACGCTGATCGCCAGCGCCTAAAACAGGTATTGCTGAATCTGCTCTCCAACGCCATCAAGTTCAATCGCAGCAACGGCATGGTAGTACTCAGGTGCGAACAGGTCCTGAATGGCCGGCTACGCATCGAGATTGCGGACACCGGCTCCGGAATCGATGACGAAGGACTGAAGAAGATCTTCACCCCCTTCGAGCGCCTCGCCGCCGATCGGAATGCCATCGGGGGAACGGGCTTGGGTCTCGCGCTCTCCAAGCGAATGGTGGAAGCCATGGGAGGAACTATCGGCGTGGAGAGCACAGTTGGCGTCGGCAGCCGCTTCTACTTCGAACTCTCTCTGGTGGAACAGGCCGTCGAGCCCAGAATGGATCGCGATTTCCACTCCGGGCTCATGGCCCTCGGTCAGGCTGCTTCCTATCAGGGAACGATACTCTACATCGAGGACAATATCTCGAACATCCGGCTCATCGAGCAAATCCTGGCGCGCTATCCCGGCGTGCGATTGCTCGAAGCCATGCGGGGTAAATTAGGTCTGGAGCTGGCGAACACGCACAGGCCCGATTGGATTCTGCTGGACTTACATTTGCCGGACATGGGGGGCGAAGAGGTTTTGCGTACCCTCCGGCAAGATCAGCGTACCCAAGAGATTCCGGTCAGCGTACTCAGCGCGGACGCGACGCCCAGCCAGGCGAATCGTCTCAAGGCAGCGGGTGCTCGAGAGTACCTGACGAAACCTTTGGACGTCAGACAAATTATCGCGCTGCTGGAAAAAACTCTGCAGCGAGAACGGCCGGAGAATCAGCCCGGTGCGAGCGGGCCGTCGTTTCCCGAACAACACGGTCACCAGCCGGACGCGGCCCTTCGCTGGGCTCCCGAGACCGTAACTTTGACCGGGCTTCCCGCAGAGCTGCTCCAGCAGTTGCGCAGCGCCGTCCGGGATGGAGAGAAGGATCGTCTGGACGAACTCATCGCGACGGTTGCGAATCAAGACCCACAGTCCGGTCGAGCCCTGAAGAACCTCGCCGACAGGTACGAATACGACACTCTGAGTAACTTGCTCAGCGAGGTGGCTCAGTGAGGGACGAGCTGCGTCGACTTGCGGAAAGCGCGACCGTCGGGGCCGGCGCATCCCCGGTTCAGCCCACCGTCACCGAAGCCGTACCTCCCAACATCATGGTGGTGGATGATCAGCCCGCGAATCTGAAATTATTAGAAGACCTGCTGACGCAGCAGGGACACGCCGTGCGATCGTTTCCCCGTGGACGATTGGCGCTGGATGCAGCCGTACGCAATGCCCCCGATCTGATTCTGCTCGACATCAACATGCCGGAGATGAACGGGTTTGAGGTCTGCAAAAGACTAAAGGCCGATGAAAAGCTGGCTGGCATTCCGGTATTATTCCTAAGCGCGCTCAGTGAGACCCGCGACAAGCTGAATGCTTTCCGGGCGGGTGGCGTCGACTATATCACCAAGGCTTTTCAGGTGGAAGAAGTGCGCGCGCGAGTGGAGACGCATCTCCAGCTTTATCGCGCACGCCAGGTAGAGCGTGAACTGCTGGAAAAAACTCTTAATGGCGCAGTGAAGGCTCTCTCTGACCTGGCACACCTGACGTCGCCCACATTGACAGAGCGATCCGGAGCGCTACGCAGCATTGTGTTTCAAATGGCCTCGCAACTACGCCTGCCCGATCTTTGGCAGTTTGAACTCGCGGCGATGCTCTGCCTGATCGGTTGCATCACGCTGCCGCCCGACGCCTTCGAACACGCTTACGTCGGCGACAACGCCTCACCCGAAGAACTGCAAATGTACCGCGCGCACCCGGACGTCGGCTTTCAGCTCCTCGCGCGCATTCCTCGCCTCGAAAATGTGGCAGAGATGATCCGTCTGCAGCAGATGGATAGCACGAATTGGGCCGCCAACGGCGCTGCCGAACGAGGCTCGTGCATGCTGAAGACTGCGCAGGAGCTGGATCGCCGGACCTTACGTGGGATTCCGTTCCAGAGTGCTTGCGATCAACTTCGTTCCGTGCCGGGAACATATCCAACAACGCTGCTGGACTCGCTGAGGGATTATTCTCCATCACGCGTTCACTTCGAAATAAAGCGGTTGCCGGCCCCGCAATTGTTGCCAGGAATGATTCTCGAAGACGACGTGGTTACCGAGGACGGGAACTTGACGGTGATTTCCAAAGGTACGACACTCACCGTAACGCTTGTTGAGCGGGTCCGAAACTTTGCCCGCACCCGCGGCCTTCGCGATCCAATTCAGGTGCGGGTGCCGCAGGGCTCGTTTTCAGACGAGTTGCAGCACGTTTAGGGCAATCAGAGATGGCGCTCAACAACGGCAAAAGCCCCCCTGGCAAGAGCCACATCATGGCAGTGGATGACCAGCCTGCCAATCTCAAGCTCCTGGAAGATCTGCTGACGCAGCAAGGTTACATCGTGCGCTCCTTTCCGCGCGGGCGATTGGCGCTGGACGCCGCCGCCCGAAACCCGCCGGATTTGATTCTGCTCGACATCAACATGCCGGAGATGAGCGGTTTCAAAGTGTGCGAGCTGTTGAAGTCCGATGAAAAGCTGGTAGGGATTCCGGTGATCTTTCTGAGCGCGCTCACCGATGCCAGCGACAAGGTACAAGGCTTTCAGTGCGGCGGCGTAGACTACGTCACTAAACCATTTCAAGTGGAGGAAGTTCAGGCGCGAGTGCAAACGCATCTGAAAATCCACCAGTTGCAGAAACAGTTGCAGTTGCACGCCGACCATCTGGAGGATCTAGTAGCTTCTCGCACGCGTGAATTGGCCGACAGTCAGGCACGGTTGCGAGTGCTCGACCAGGCCAAGGGCGATTTCCTGAGGCTAATCCATCACGAGTTGCGTTCGCCGCTGAATGGACTGTTGGGGGTTGGAGAATTGGTGCTGGCAGAGCTCGGTGTATCCCAAGATGGCGCGGAACTTCGCCAAATGTTCGAACTGTCCCGACAAAGGATGCTGGCGATTCTGGACGACGCGCTGCTGCTGACGGAAATTGAAGTGGCGAGCGATACTTTTTCCTCTGAGGCAACCGACCTGGTCTCGACTCTTCACTCCGCAATCGACGGCACTGCCAGGTTCGCCCAATCGCGCGGAGTCAGCATTGAATTGGAACCGGGCGAGGCGGGCTGCGTCCTCGCCACCAGGCACTTGCTCCAGAAAGCAATTCAAGCGCTCCTCGAAACTGCGGTGAAATTCTCCAAGACCGGGCAGGTGGTGCGCCTGAAGTGTCAGGCAGGTGTGGGCGGCGTTGAGGTCTTGATTCACAGTTGCGGCAGAATTCCGGAATCCGCCATCGCGAACTTCTTCGAGGTCTTTTCCATCGGCGAGGCGATTACCCCCGGCGGCGATCTTGGGTTGGGACCTCCAGTGTCGCAACGCATTATTTCGCTGTTTGGAGGCTCGATCACCGTAGAGAATCTGGAACCGTCGGGAATTCAGCTCAGAGTCATGCTTCGGCTGTTTACTCGCGACCCGCTTCCGCTTACGACTGAGCCGTGAGTAGTGAGGCGCATTCCGTCAAGTGGGAACACAGCGGATGTAGATGAAATTGTAGTTGGCGAGAGCCTCAAGGTTCAAAACCGTTCCACACGATTCAACAAGTGGGCCGCATCTGTTTGAAACGGAAGCAATTGAAAATGAATGTTCCTGTGTGGCTGCCGGAATCCGCCTTGGGCGCAGGNNGGGTCGGGCGTTCAAATCGCCCCGCCACGACCAATAGAATCAATCAGTTAAAGCCCAACTCCCATCTCGTGTTTCCGCGTCTGTAGTTGAAATTGTAGATGCACAATTCCTCTGCATCTGTGGGCACCCGTCACGCGGGAGTGAAATTTTTGCGACAAGAGTGTTCGACGCGGTCCACGGAAAGCATTTTCGAGCCCGAAGATATCGTGACGTGACCGTCACAAAGTCGACTAGGTCGATTCGCGCGGCAACGTGCGCCTGCAGGAATCTAAGGGCCTTGCCATTCCCTGAGGATGTCACGGGTATCATGCCCCAAGATCGAAGGCATTGATCGGCCTTTGAAGGATCGGCCGATTTCGCCTTATGATTCCAGGAGTACCACGGCAGCCGAGCAACGTTGAAGACGAGCAGCGAAAATACCGCGAATCGATTCCGAAAAGCTCTCACCTTCCTATCCACCTATCGATGCTCACGCTCATCGCGAGTTTTCCGACAGAACGAGGGGCCGAACAAGAATCCGTTCTCCCAACCCTCCTGGATTATCCTCGATTATCTCGTTTGACGCCGTCATAATAAATTGCTAAAGTTATCCCGTTCCCGTCAGTACTCTTGATTTTGTGGAGGCGAGTCCTGTGCCCACGACCGTTCGTGCTTCGATCGCGCCGCCGTTCCCTGTATCGCGCAGTTTGACTTCACAAAGGAGTTGGCCACCACTGCCGAAATTCCCGCCGCCACATCGGAATCCATTTTTCACCCGATGTTGATAGATTTCTTATGAAAACGACGCTGTTCCATTACTTCATCGGATTTCTGAGCCTACTACTTATAGCATCCTTCGCCATTTTTCAGCTCGCCTCCATTCGCTTCCGTTCCTGCCCTACACCGAATGCCGCGATCCCGTCGGGTTGGGTCTGTTATCAAAGTCGGACCTTACAACTTACGACCTGGCATCCTGCGAACGCAGAGGTGTTCGTCAATCCCGCTTCCTCGCGTGTCGATTTCGAGACGGGATATCCAGGGCAAGCGGTAACCCTCGTGGTGGAGGAGCAAACAAGTTCGCTCGCTTTCGAGCCGCCCGACAATTATAATTTGCGCGCTGTATCATTGGGCTGCGAAAGTTATCGGACAAGCACGGTGCTCGTGGGTTGACCGCGACTATTTTTCAGAAACTTGTATCTGGCCAGAAACTCGAACTCCCGTATTGGCGCAACCGACGGAATTGACCGAGTTGCCCGATGGTCAAGTGACGATTACAACCGTGATCGATCCGTACAGCACGGCCAGCAGTAGTCTGGCTTTCTCGGTCACTCTAGATCGGATGCTCTCAAGCATCACTTTCGGAGGATAACGTGTTCGTACCAAAATACTATTGGACCTTTTTGTTATCTCTGGCGCTCCATAGCCTGAAGGCGCGTGGCCGAGGCGGCGTTCGGACGACGAGTCGCCTTAAGCTATTTCGCGATCTTGTATGCCGAACCCGCGGGCCGTGTGCGCGTGCGAGCCGGTGGCCTTCATCATCTCGGTTTAGTGTCGCACCGTTGGCCCGTTTCATTATCGCGATCACTTCAGTCTTCTTATTGCTGCGACCCGCTTTCGGTTTGCCGGCCCGTTTTCTTGGGCCGCGATATTTTTCGTGGCCCTGGTCTTCTTGGCGGCTTTGCGATAGACCCGAGAGCAGATCAAGGCCATTCGACTGGCCACAAAACTGATGTCCGAAATATGTGAGCGAAGGAATGCATGAATCCGGACCGCTGCCATCTTATTTATTTCACATTACGCTTGACAATTAATTCGAACGGCTTCATCGCAGGAAGCAGTTTTATTGTGAGCGAATTAGCGCGCCAGCATCGGCGACACGGGGTAAACCTGCGCGCGCGTTCTTGAGCACGCGAAGCCCTCAACTTGCAGGATTGCCGCCGGTATGGAGGAAAGCAGAATTGTGACTCATCGTTTAATTACTGCTACCCACCTTTGCATCCGCTCAGGCAGTCCCGGCCAAACAGGCTGCGAACGGTCACGGTGGGCCTCTGCCTCGGATATTGCCGAAGGCGAACCCCAAGACTCAGGGATCGCACCTCAGCGGACCGGCGGTCACTCTGCTCGGGTCAGTCGCCACGCCATCGGCGGCAGAGACCTTCGCACTAAATGGAACCCTCGCCTATGTCTGCGATGACGACGAAATTTCCATCATTGATGTCACGAATCCGCAAAGTCCCAGGGCCAGGACCGCGTGAACATTAGGCTAGTTCTGGCAGGTTCTCTGTGTGTTTTTCAACCTGAGCCGAATGTGTCACCGCAGGTGCCCGAAGAGCCCCCAAACTGATCAGGGCTAGGCTGGCACGGATTGTGGAAAACAGGAGGTGCCAGCCAGTGACGAATCTCAATGCAGAACGAAGAAAAGGGGCCGATTAGCGCCCTTAGCAAAAGACAGACCGTAAGCTGGATTGCAAGGAGCTTGATCGGAGGGTACTTTACGGCGAGGCGCGATAGCAGCGCTGGTGGCCACACTACCTCAATCGGTCATTGAGACTTTGCAAGACGATGGCGAGAAGGGATTTTGACGTAAACGGCTTTTGCAAGAAGCGCGTGCCGGGATGGGTCGTCGCCGTTCCTTGGTAAGAGCCTGACATGATGACAACGCCGGAGTCCCGCGAACGCTGCTGGAATTGCTGAACTAGCGCGGCGCCAGTCAGGCCCGGCATCGTCAAATCCGTGAGCAGCAGGTCGACGGAATTCTCACTTTGGTCGAGGATACGGAGGGCTTCATTTCCGTCCGCGGCCGTGATCACGTTATAGCCGGCGTCGTTCAAGATGTTTTCGATAAGCTCCCGTAGCGGCGGATGATCTTCGACGACAAGAACGGAGAGCGGTTGCTGCTTTCGTTCGCCCACTTCTTCCAACCTCACGTCCTCTCACCGCGCTTTCAGAATCTGAAACCAATGCCAAACATGGCCCGATCAAAGACACTTGGCTCATCGGCATTCGGCTCACTTTCCTTAGCTGGGCGGAACTGTCGATTGGACGGCTAGTGGCTATCAGGCTGAGTCCCGAGCGAATAATGTTCAATAGCTTGTAATCAGTTCGGCGATGTTTTGCAGCGGCGTAAGGAAATCAATGCCCATGTGACTCCGTTCTCCGTTGTAGTAGGCGAGGTATTTCTTGATGGCTGTCTGATACGATTTGAAATCTTTCGGAACGTGATCAAGCGATTCCTCCTGAATGCTCCGATTGAACCGTTCGACATGGGCATCGTCGTTTGCCTGCCGCACGCGTGAATGGCGATGGCCGATCCCCATGACACCGATGTTCTCCGTGAACCATGATGAAAATTCCTGTCCGTTGTCCGACTGGATGGTTTTGAATGTGAATCCGGCTTTTTTCTCCGCTTCCTGCACGAACTTCAAACTCTCTTGGGTGTTGATATGCCAGACTACTTTGGCATATGCGAACCGGGAGAAGAGATCAAGTCCGGTATATATGTAGAATGTCTCCTCTCCTCTCGGCTGGATATGGATCGTGTCAATTTGTACCAGATCTCCTGGCTTTTCGGCGATGGGACGCGGAAAACTGCTGTGCCATCGTTTCCAGGGACTCCGTGCTTTGATGAGCCCCTTGCGCTTGAGCGTTCGTTGCACGGAAGAGAGCGATACGGACAATGCCTTGCTTCCTGAGTTCCTCATGCACGACCTCGGCGCATCGGTTGTGCTCTTCCCGTTTCGCAACGATGGCATCCACCAATTTTTCCGGAAGAGTTTTCGGATCGCTGTGCGGTTTTGATGACTGGGTGCGCAGTCTCCGGTTCGAGGGAGCCGGTTCATCCATTGCACGATGGCTGCCTGGGAATATCCGAGATGCGCTGCGACCTTTCTCGTGCTCCATCCGGAACGAACGAGCTTCACCGCATCCATTCTGACGCGGGGTAACCGAGGGTTTGTGGTGTATGCCATGTACCACTAGTGTCCGGCTAGAAGTG
>QGNH01000778.1_pt2 | contig 11717 bp, 26 predicted proteins | sample 1735481 | NCBI WGS metagenome assembly QGNH01 (sample SAMN09239004, study PRJNA386568) | Viral metagenome, whole genome shotgun sequencing project. | reverse complement strand
GACGTTTTGGTACGTGGTGGTGCGGTCGGGGTTGAGCCATTTGTAGTAGGTATCCGTCACGGCTGCCTCTCTACGACCTTCAGTCATTCTCGATCTCCCTTGGCAATCCGTAGTGCTCACGCAACGCACGATACTGACGCTCAGCAAGTTTCTTGGCGAGCGATGCCCGCTCCTTCGCGATCTTGTTCTCGGCCCTGGCGACTGCCTCATCACGCGTGGCGTAAGCTACACGGAGAACCTGACTCGTCCGCGTCACGCCGAACTCGTCGGTGGTGGCGATCACTGGAACATAGGGCCATTTGGGATTGCGTCCACGCTTGACGGCGGTGGCCTCACCGAAGTTCACACTGGCCACAACCTCTGCAATCCGTCTGTCCTGGCTCTCTGTCATAACCACAGTATGCACTTTGCCTCGTCAGTTGTCAAGCGGGTTGACGTAGAAAGTTGACACTTTCATCGTACCGCGACGCCGATCTGTGAGCGCACGCCGCGGTGACCATCATCCGTGGTAGGACGGATGAACAGTACACAACGCGGCGCCCGTTGTCAAGTGTAGAAAATCTACCGCCAACCGTTGACACGCAGTGCTGTCGTTTTGTACGATCCTAGGCGGGAGGTGGACGATCGTGACGATGAACTACGCTGGCAATCCTGCCAACCAGTGCTGGGGGAAGGCGCAGTACCGGACGAAACCCGAGGCCAAGACGGCCGCGCGGCAGTTGATGACCGTCGTCGGCGGTAGTCTAATCCAGCCCTACCGGTGCGTCTGGTGCGGGTGGTTGCACATCGGGCACGCCCAGGGAACGCGGATGTTGGCACGACGAACACGAGAGGCGACGAGTTGAGCGTCAAGGGCAACAACAGGGCGAAGCTGAGTTTGCGCGGGAAACATCGCGGTGAACGTCTGGCCGCACGCATTCGCGGGTGGATGACGATGACGACCAACGGCACGCAATACACAACCGCTTACCACAAGCCCGGATCGAGGAAGAAGTAGGTGACCGATCAACCGCTGCTCCAAATACTACCAGAGGTCACTGTTGACAAACCCGCGCCAGACGATCTGAGACTTTGGAGCGTCACCACGATCCTCAAGGTGCTAGCGAAACCCGCCATCGAGTACTGGCAGCGGGAAGAGGTTGCCAAGGCATTCGTCGGCATCCGCAAGTCGCTCAACGCTCGCGTAGAAGAAGACGGCGAAGATGCGATGATCACGTGGGGCATTAACGCTCCGTTCAGACGACCGAAGGTCGGACGCACAGCGGCAGACCTAGGAACTGCCTTTCACGAGGTGGCCGAACAGATCGCCATTACGGGCGTCGTCCCGCCCGTAGACGACGAACTGCGTCCGCTTGTCGAGCAGTACGAGCGATGGTTACAACGGGCACAGCCAGAGTTCCTAGCGGCAGAAATGCCCGTGTACTCGCCACAATTCGGCGTGGCCGGGACTTGTGACGGACAGATGCGCATTCAGGGAACCGATTTCATCCACGATTACAAAAGTTCCAAAAAGTCGTTCGACAAGAAGGGCAAACCGACACATCCTTGGCCCGAAAGTGCGCTCCAACTGGCCTTCTATCGCAACGCCGAATGGTCCGTCCCTGTGCCACCGCGACGATGGACGCAGTTCTCACGTCGCTATTATCTGTTCGGTGATCCCGAGCGAGACAACGCCGTGCCTGTGCCAGAGGTCGATGCCGGACTAGTGATTCACGTAACCCCAGAGCACTGCCATGCCTACATCGTGCGTTGCGACGAAGAAGTGTACCAGTACGGCCTCTACATTCTCGAAGCGTCTCGCTTCCAAAACGACTTCAGCAAAACCGTCATCGGTGACATCCTAGAGATACCGGAGGTTATGTAAGGTGCCCATCATATCGATGCAGAGAAGATTGCGCGAAGCGGGTCGTATTCGGTTAGGCGAACAATTGCCGACAAAAGACCGCAACGGCAACGACACCACGCGACCGGGCAAACTCGAAAAGTTCCGATTCACCAGCGCTGACAAGGCTGCACTCTTGCAGATAGCGGACCTGTGTGGCGGGACGGTCCAGCCATGGGAAGGTGCGCCTGTTGGTGAGCAGTTCGAGCTTTACGCCGACTGCAAGACTCTTGACGTTCTAGTACCGCCAGTGGAACTAGCGTTTTCGCAGTGGTATGAGCTGTGGAACGGCGGCGGGTGCAAACGGCGCTGTGACGGACAGACGAACGTCATCACCGACAAGACGTGCGAGTGCGACCCCGACAACATGGAGTGCAAGCCGACGACGCGTCTAGGCGTCATCCTGACCGCGATCGACGGTATCGGGATTTGGAGACTCGAAACACATGGATGGAACGCCGCGCAAGAACTAAACGGTGCCATCGAGGTATTGCGAGTCATCCAGTCCAAGGGTGCGATGGTGCCAGCGCGGTTGATGTTGGAACAACGACAGTCAAAGCGTGACGGCAAGACGTACAACTACGCCGTGCCCGTGCTCGACTTGAACCTGTCCGTGGCTGCACTCACTGGCGCTAGCGCGCGTCCGCAACTTGAATCAGGCGTCACGCCGATCGCCAAAGATCAGGCACCCCCAGTGCTAAGCATCAGCGATCAGGTACGCGCCGCCGAGACGCCAGTCGAACGACCACGCAGGTCCAACGCGGCCCCTACGATTCCGTCAACGGGACTAGCACCACGTCCTGCCGCGGCCGTCAACTCACAACCAGCCGATGACCCCGCCTCCATCCGACCGCCGGCAATACCAACGACCGGATCATCAACCGGTCCGCTACTCACCGAACCGCAAGGCAAGATGATCGGTCGCCTGTTCACCAAGTTGAAGATCAAGGACCGACAAGAACGCCTTGATTTCTTGTCCGACAAGTTCAAGCACCCGTTCGACTCATCCAAGGAACTGACCAAGCAGGAAGCGTCCACGCTGATCGAGGAATTGATGACGTTGGCAGGCGAGGAATCCAAGCCGTTCGCGCCGCGACAACGCACGGAGGAACCAGCAGCGGAGGACGAGACAGATTACGACGCGTATCCTGACGCTGCGCCGTTCTAAATGCCATACATTGACGAGAAGTCCCGCGCCTATCTCGACAACCACGAGTCACCCGTCACTGCCGGCGAATTAAACTACGCTGTCACCAGACTGGTAGATGACTACCTGGGCGACACGCCGCGGTACTCCAATCTCAACGAGATCATCGGCGTGCTAGAGTGCGCCAAGTTAGAGATCTACAGGAGACTGGTGTCACCATATGAGGATCGCAAGCGATCCGAAAACGGAGATGTCTACAGGGGAAGGAATCTTGGTCAAGCCTAAGGCATATCTCGGTGGCCCTATGCGCGGCCTAAATTTATTCAACTTCCCAGCATTCGAGGCAGCCGCCGCCGACCTACGATCCCGCGGATACACAGTATTCTCACCAGCGGAACATGATCTAGAAACAGGATTCGATCCGACGACCAACAGTCTTGACGGATTCGACTTGACCGACGCCATGCGGTGGGACTTGTCCAAAGTTCTTGAGTCTGATGTCGTTGTGATGTTGCCAGGATGGTACCCGTCGATAGGCTCGAACATCGAAGTCGCCACGGCACGCGCTATCGGCACGCCCGTACTCGACTACCCATCGCTAGAACCAGCTAAGGACGAGGCTGTGACGGCCGAGGCCGGACGTATCGTCATAGGCGCACGACAAGCAACCTACGGGCATCCATTTCTCGACTTCTCACGTACCGCCAAAATGTGGGAAGGCGTGTTTGATCACGACATATCACCGGAACAGGTAGCGTTGTGCATGGTGCTCGTGAAGGTCGGACGATTGTGCCAGACGCCAGACCATCGAGACTCCGTTGTGGACATTGCTGGATATGCGGAGGCACTGCACCTCGTTCAGCAGTATCGGAAAGGAACCCGATGACCAACGGTAGCCCCGACAAAGAGAAGGTGCGTTGGCGCGAGCTGCGCGACCGCGACCGTGCTGCCAAAGCCAAACGAAAAGCCGATCGTGAACGGAACCTAGAGGCGGAAAAACGATTGCAGTTGCAGGCGTTTGAGGCTACGCAACGGGCAAGACCCACCGATGAGTAACAGACCGCGCTACGCCGACGAGGACTCTTGGCCCTCAACTGCCAAAACGTGTCGGGACAGGTTGGCGGACGAGAACGCCGCACTGTTGGCCGAACTTCAAGGACGACCACGACAGTCTCGCTACACGCCCGACTTCTCGCCCATCGAGGGCGGCCACGCGTACATCCAATGGAAAGGCACGGACGTATGCCTTGACTTTCAGTGCCAGTGCGGTGCCTCCGGACACTTCGACGGTTACTTCGCCTACTCGCTTCGGTGTGGCGCTTGTGGTGGCGTCTTCGATTTGCCTCACTCTGTTGAGGTAATCCCGACACTCCGCGACGAGTACCCTGTGATTGTCGATGTCGAAATGGATTCCGAGGCCGATGAGTGATCCGACGTGTCTCGTTGCAGAGGCGCGCAACCACTACCGCTCCTTTTGGGCCACTCCCGACGCTCGTCTCGTGTCCGATCTTGCAGACGCGCTAGAAACAGCCGTGAGACTGCTGGGGAAAGTACATCTGCCCAAGAACGAGGGATGTTCGGGCGTTGATTGCGCCGTTTGTGAGATCAGAGCATTCCTCGCTTCACCAGAGACAACGTGAACAAATCCAAGCGCATCGGCACCGCGTGGGAAACCACAGTGGTACGATACCTACGTGAGTGGTTCCGCTACGCTGAACGTCGCGCACTCGCCGGCAGTCAAGACCTTGGCGACATAACAGGCATCCCTGGTGTCGTGTGGGAACTGAAGGACTGCGTGCGGCACGAGCTAGCACAGTGGACAGACGAGACTGAAACGGAGCGTACCAACGCTAATGCACAGTACGGCATTCTCGTCGTGAAGCGTCGCAACAAGAACGTCCGCGAGGCATATGCGATCATGCCGTTGTGGCAGGTTGTGGAATTACTCAAGGATGACGATGCGTCCTGAATGGCAACGTCAAGCTGCATGCAGGGGTGGCAACAATACTGACACGTTCTACCCGGACAACGCAATCAAGGGCGGTCAGGTCGAGAGAGACAGGGTGTCGATCAAAGAGGTCGCAGCCAAGGCATTGTGTCGTACGTGCCCGGTGAAAGATGATTGCTTGATGTACGCTATTCGTGCGGATGAACATGACGGGATATGGGGAGGATTGATGCCGGATGAACGACAGGAATGGATCAAGATGCATGGTCGATCATGATTGATCGGGCGGAATTATTGACTTCGATGGTACCTGAGGGTCATGTCGTCGTGGACGACGGATACTACGATGCCGAGTGGTTCACTAGCACGAGCGGGTACATTGTGCCGGCGGAACTATGGACAGAGTGGAACCGACTTAACGACCTTAGATTAGGCGTCGAAGAGCAAATGCGGGCGTGTCAACGAGGGAGGCAGCACCTAGTAGAAAGCAGTAACTTTCAACCGTGAACCCACCGGTCTATTGCCTAAACTGCGGAGAACAACAGGACTGGGACTTCTCACACTGGGGGATCGGTCCCTGGCATCGCCGTGTTCACTTTGTCTGTAAGTGTGGATGGTGGATTGAAGTGACCGCCAAGGCACCAGAAATGGCGACACGCTTAGCACGAACACCAGAACTAGGTGACCCTATCGAAACCGAAAGTAGTTCCTTTCAGAAGGACTCACCATGACCATAACCAGCTCCATGACGATCAACGCTATGGCACTCGGAATCCTGATGCAAGACCCGCCAGACTTGCCGGATTATGACAGGGCTATGTTCACGCACATCTGCCAACAGATGACGACCATCGCCAACCTGCGCAAGGCACTAGAATACCTTGCCGAAGTGAGTCAACCAGGTATCCTGCAATCAACGATCGAGCGCCTAGATGAAGACGAACTAAGCGAGTCGGCTAAAGCAATCAGGGACGCCCTCGCATGACGGACACACCCGCCACATGGGTGCTCATGCCACACATCACCGAACTAGAGGAACAACTTGACCAGACACGCGAGGCGTTGGCAAAAGCTCTCGCTGAGCCTTGTCGATTCTGCGGTGTTAAGTACGTTGACCCTGACGATCCACCGTGGCCGAGCGTCGACAACTCAGGGTCGCTCGCAAGTGAATCAGAGGATGAACACCCCGACGCGTATCAGTGGTGCGACATCTGTGGCTACGATGTGGGCAGGACTAGCCACTACCATTGTGGCAACTGTGACGAGGAGTCGGGCGCATACGGTCATTGGATCAACGGATCGTTTGACTGTCCGAAGGATCGCAAGACATGAGACAATCATGCGACTGCGGACACACCAAGGGATGGCACACGAAGCCACCACTCGTGTCTGAGGCCGAACAACTCGTCAGAGCATTCAGCTTCCTTCCGATGCGCGGCTCATCCTGTGAACTGTGTTTCTGTATCGGCTATGTAGAAAGCCCGCACTTTCGGACATGAAAATGACCGCCCGCGACGTTCGTGATTGTCTCTTGAAACGATGGCCGGCGACGGAGTTCGTTTCTATTGAAGAAGCGCCACAAACATCAGACAGACAGGGACGCAGACTAGACGTGTTGGTCGTTTCCCTTTGGCGATCACGGGGGTATGAACTTGATGGCGTCGAGATCAAGGTGTCTTTGTCTGACTGGAAGCGAGAACTAGCAGAAGCAGCAAAAGCTGACTGGTGGTGGAACCACGTACACCGGTTTTGGGTTGCCGTTCCGGCAGAAATAACTAGCAAGGTGAGGGCAGACCTGCCGACGGGATGGGGTTTGTTGTCGTGTACCCCCGAAGCCTCTACTATAGTAGTAAACCCGGACAAACATAGTGCTGTACCTTTGTCGTGGGGTACCACCATCGGTCTAATACGGGCGGCATCAGGTGCAGGTCTTAATGCACTCACACACGCAGAGAGCAGGGGGTATCAGAGGGGCACGGATGCGGCTCAACACAAGGCCGAACAATCCACTGGCGACGCTCGCCTACGCGAATCTATAGGGGTTTTGACGGCCAAGGTCGCAGCATTTGAGAACGCGTCTGGACTAGATATTGGCAAGTGTTGGTCAGATCAAGACGCTAGTCGTCTCGGTCGTCTCGTGAAGGTCGTAGAAACATGCCAAAGCGATCCGCTCAACCTTGCCAAGATGTTGACCAACCAGGCCACACAGATCGAACGTCAAGCGCAATCACTCAGGACCACCGCAGAAAGTCTGTGCTTTCAGACATAGTTATCCACAACCCACGATGACCAGGAGGTTTAGATGACGACAGACCAGAAATGGGCAGCGGCATTCAACGAATGGCTACGGCAGTACCAAGCCGATCCGGACGGCTTCATCAAGACAGATAGTGAGGGGCCGATTCTTCCGGGCGTGGCGTCGACGTACGGGGATAGGTGCGTCAGCACGTTTCGTCGCATGGGTAAGAGTTTGGGCCTCTCGTTGTGACCATGACAACAAACAGAGAGAGCATCGCCTATCCTGTGGTGTTATACGACACGCGAATTGTCCCCGACGACCAACGTCAGGGTGATGCTCGTCGTGTGAGGGTCATCATTGGGATTCATCAAGACAACGACGGCGTCTTCACATCAACAGGTACAGATATAACGATTCCGTGGGGACAGATCGGCGTAGCCTTTTCTGACAGCACTGCGGCTAGTTATGCACCAGAGGATGCCGAGAGGTTTTGGAGGGAGCGCTATGAAACTCTGGTGTAAACATGAATGGCACTACGTCCACCCGATCAACGCCAAGTTGTCGGGGTACTTCGTGTGTTACTGGTGCGGCAAGAAAAGACTGGACAAGTGACACACCCCGACGACCTCTGTGTCTGCGGTCACCGCGCCGACGATCATCACACGTCGTTCTACATTCAGTCGGGTATTGACGTGCGCGAGGAGTGCGAGTATTACGGGTTTAACGAGACTGGCGGCATGGAGTTGGACGACGACGAGGGGTGGATCGATCACTGTCAGCGATTCCAACCGTTGACAACGCCCATCGCTACGTGATCGGATGACCTCATGAAATACGCCGATCTTCAAACCACGTGTAAGCACCTCTACGAATCGTACAAGGGCGACCCTGAGCACCTATATTTGGGCACCGACTCCTACAACGAACTCAATGACGATCCGGAATCGCTGAAGTTTGACGGTGGCTCGTTCATAAACGAGACGACAGGAACATACATCGAGATACACGATACGGGCAGTTACCGTCCGATGGACTGGTTTGGTCCAACAACCCTCACGATCCACAATCCACATGCGAACTCCTGCCTTGATCCACCCGCTGTTTTTTGGGCCGAGCCATTACGATACAACAGAGGAGAACACCCATGGCGAACGGCCTAAAATCTCCGCTAAGTACTGGCATCGTGTGGTTTGGTGGTATCGTGACCTGCGTTGACTGTGGGCGTATTCAGTATGGCACGCTGGACCCCGAAGACAGCAAGGCGATCGTCGCTCCCGTGTGTATCTGCCACTATAGGTTCACTCCATTACGGAACAGGCTGCCGCGTAGCGCGTCCGTTTCCTCAACATGAACATCGCTACGTGATCGGATGACTGTCAGGTACACTCACGTGTGCGAAGGAGCTGGACGCTACGGCGACACTAAGAATCCACCGAAGGTGACCGATCCACGGATGCACGCGCCCCACGGTTGGGAGTCGTTCTGTGAGGTTGAAACGTGCCACGAGTGCGGCGATGATGCGCCGCTGAGAGGATGTTACGGGGTGGTGGAGCTGTGAAACCGTACTACGAGGACGCTCTGGTGACACTGTACCATGCGGACTTTCGCGAGATATTGCCTACACTACCAGACGCGTCCGTGGACATGGTGTGGGCTGATCCGCCTTACGGTCACAACAACAATGATGGTGACCTAGCGCACCAGAGGGAAGCAGCCCTTGGGCTCCTTCCCACTGGTAGCAGCGCACCAGAGGGAAGGCCTATCCTCAACGACGGGCCAGAGGCCAACGAGTTGGTCCAGGTTATGTTCGCTGAGGCGAATAGACTCCTAAAACCAGGCTGCTGCTGCTGCTGCTGCTGCAGCGGCGGCGGCGGTCCAGATCCGCAATTTGCTCGGTGGTCCTTATGGTTGGACGCCGCCGTAGGTTTCAAGCATGCCGTAGTATGGGATAAGGGCGGTCTCGGCATGGGATGGCACTATCGGCGGAACTACGAGTTGGTCCTTGTGGGACAGAAACCCGGCGCTGCGTGCCACTGGTTCGGTGACAACAGCGTCGCTAACGTCATGCGCATTAGCGGGATTAAACCTCGCGAGTGGGATCACCCCACACCAAAACCAGAAGCGCTGATTGAGCGATTCGTTGGATTACATTCCGAACCCGGTGATCTAATTGTTGACCCTGTGTGTGGCGCTGGGCCATCCTTGGTCGTTGCTAAGCGTCTGCATCGACACGCTATCGGAGTGGAATTAGACGAACGGTGGTGCGAGTTGGCCGCGAAACGGTTGGCTCAAGGCTCCCTGTTCGAGGTGGACGCGTGAGTCGTCCTGGTCGCATTTTCGTGCCGATCGACGTTAACTGGTACGACGAGTGGGGGCACGAACTGACCAACGACGCGGCGCTCATGTGGGTCGTCGCGTGCTGCTATTCTAAGCGGTTGATGTCGGACGGTAAGTTGACGTTGGCCCAGTTGCGTCGGATCGGACCAGCGATAACCGACGATGCGTTGATGGTGATTTTGGACGAATTGGTAGATCGTCGCGCGTTCGTTCGCGCGTCAAATGATGCTGTTGATGCTTATCGCATACGCGGGTGGAATGATTGGAACGACAGTGCTGCTGCCGTATCGCTACGTGCCAAACGGAAACACGACGGCGCTGTCGAGGCAAACCATAAGCGCTGGCACGAGGCTCGCGGGGTGGTCGATTTCAAGTGCATACTGTGTCAGACTAGCGAATCAGATAAGCGATCAGATAAGCGATCAGTAGGCGATCAGTATAGCGAATCCACAGATATAGAGACAGAGTCAGAGACAGAGTCAGAGACAGAGACAATTAATAAAACTACTCGCGCGAATGCTACGCATTCGGCGGTGGGTGGTTGCGAATCGGACTTTGACGAGTGCTGGAAGGCGTACCCTCGCAAGCTCGCTCGCAAGCCTGCACTGAAGGCGTACCAAGCTCGGCGTAAGGCAGGCGTGACGAAATCCGATCTGCTGACGGCCACGCAGAACTACGCTCGTGCCGCCGCCGGCAAGTTGCCCGAGCATGTCATGCACGGCGGAACGTTCTACGGACCGAACGAACGGTGGCGTGATTACGTTGGCGAACAACCAGAGGCGTTCGTCGTTGGCAACACGGACGTGGCGTCAGGCGCTCCGTCAATGTTCGACCAGTGGCGCGAAACGCATCCTGACGGGACGCGTGAGCAGTTTGACTTGGAGACTTACGGCGAACCCATCGACTTTGGTGCCGAGTGACGGTCATTCCGCACGACGTTGAGGCTGAACGGGCACTCGTCGGTTCCATGATCATCTGGCCTGCTGGGATCATGGAGGCGATCGAGTACGTCATGGTCGATGACCTGTACACGCCTTTGCACAAGGCTGCGTACGCCGCGTGCATCGACCTAGCGTTGCGTGGCGACAAGGTTGACTCGATCACTGTTGCCGACGAGTGCAAGCGCAAGGGTCACGAAGACGTGACCGTATCCGACGTGATCCGCCTGACCTCAGGCGAGGGCGGGTTGGCGTGGAAGCGTTACGCGGACATCATTTTGCAACACTCGCTGCGTCGTCGGTTGCTAGCGGAAGCGTATGAACTTCAAGAGTCCGCCAGTGATATCTCGCTTGACCCGGCCGTGGTCATGGATCGACACCTGGAAAGCGTCGCACGGATCGACACGGCGTTGATCGCTCGTGAACCTGACGACATCAGCGTGGAGGAGTTTCTACAGCGGCCAAGTCCCGCTCAGTCGCCGTGGGTCGTGCCAGGGTTGTTCCGTCGGGACTGGCGTACGATCGTGGTTGGTGGCGAGGGAAAAGGGAAGAGCTGGCTTCTTCGACAGCTAGGCGTGCTCGCCGCGTACGGCATCCACCCGTTCCGGTTCACGCGCATTCCGAAGGTTAAGACACTCATCGTGGACTTAGAAAACCCGGAGGACGCTCTGTGGAACAGCTTGGACACGATTGTCCGCAAGGTACAGCGGCAGACACCAGACCGCGAAGTGTTCAACCGCCTGTGGTGGCGTCCTAGTGGCATCGACCTGCGCAGTCGGTCAAGTCGCGCCGAGTTGGAGTCGGTCATAGCTCAACGTCGTCCCGAGTTGGTGTTGATGGGTCCGTTGTACAAAACCTATTCGATTACCGCGCGTGACGGGTTTGAGTTGCCGGCGAGGGAAGTCCAACAGGCGCTTGACACGATGCGCATGCGCTACGGGTTCTCGCTGGTGATTGAGGACCACGCTCCACAGGCGAGCGGCGGCGTCCGCGACATGCGTCCGTATGGGTCGTCATTTTGGCTCAGGTGGCCCGAAATCGGTATCGGGCTGGTTCCATCGCCAGAGCAGGAAAACGCGCTCACGGTGGGCCGGTGGCGTGGCGATCGAACAGTGACCGACTGGCCCGCGACGTTGGTGCGTGGCACCGCTTGGCCGTGGGAGGGCATTTGGAAAGCAACGGAACCATTTTGAGAAAGGGCACGACATGACGAACGAATCAGAAGA
>QGNH01000983.1_pt1 | contig 11722 bp, 19 predicted proteins | sample 1735481 | NCBI WGS metagenome assembly QGNH01 (sample SAMN09239004, study PRJNA386568) | Viral metagenome, whole genome shotgun sequencing project. | reverse complement strand
ACGCTGTCCGGCTTCGACGGGTCGTTGACCGGCACCATCTTGACGGCGCCGCTCGCCGTGCGCGTCGAAATCTCGCCGGCCGTGTCGTCGTAGAATGGCAGCAACTCCTCAAGGTCCTCGCCAATGGCCGCAATCATCGCCTTGTAGGCGTCCACGAAGTTGTAGCTCGCGACGTCGCCGGACTTCTGCAACTCTTGGAGCCCGACGCCAGAATCGACGCGCGCATTGCCGCGCCGCGGGTCGCCGATACTGGAGCGGCCCATCGCATTCGCGATGTCTCGACGCGCGGCTTCCGCCGCAATCTCGTATTCCTGCAGGTCGAGCGCGGCGGCTTCCCGACGCGGCAGCGGCAGCACGGTGTCGCCAGTCTTCTCCGTCGTCGGGTTCGCCAGCACGACGGGCACGGGCGTATGCACAGACGATTGCAGCGCGGTCAGCTGCTCCGGCGTGAGCTGCCCCTGATACGCGAAATACGGCACCAGCAGATTCATCTTCAGGCGCTCGCCCTCCGATGATTTCAGGTAGTTGTAGTATTTCTGCGCTGAGCGCGCGAGCCGGATGTAGCTCAGAATCTGCCGGCGCGCCGTGCCCGTCGAACCCGTGCCGGCCGTCGTGCCTTCGGACGTGTAGACGATGCGCCCATAGCACGCCTTGAACGGGATGCGCGAGCCCTTCCACTCCGTGCGCTTCGGCTTACCCTTCTTCGCCAGCAATTCAACGCCGTTGGTGAGATACATGCACACGACGGGGCGTTCCGCGTCACGCTCTTGAATCACGGGGAGCAGCTTCTGCGCTGCGGTGCGCTGGTCGTCAAACACGTCCACCGTCGTGGGGGGCGCGCCGGGCTGCGTCGGCGGCACGCTCAGCCGCACCAGCGTCGCCATCTCCTGCGTGACGGTCCAGTATTCCGCCACCTGCACGCGGTCCACCTTCTGCCAGTCGGCCGCCGCCGCGAGGTCCGTCTTGGAGAGCTGCGAATACGAATGGAACGTCGCGTCCGGATAGTCGCGCTGGAACTCGTCGCGACTCATGTCGTAGCTGTAGAACAGATATTTCCAGTCGGCACCCGTGATGCTCTGCGCGTCGGGGTCCGGCAGCACTTGGTCAGGATTCGGCACGGGCCGGATGCGCAGCTGCTTCTTGAACCCCTTCGGCTCCCACTCCGCGATGATCCGCGCGTAGCCGTAGCTGCGATCGGTCGCGCCTTCGAACGCGGCGGTATAGGCCTCCTGCGCGTTCGAGAGGTATTCGATCTGCCGGATGCGATCCGCGCGCACCGTCGCCGTCTGGTCGTTCGCGCCGTTGCCTTCAGGTGTGATCTTGATCGCAATCGGCGACTGCCGAATGCTGTTCACCAGCTGATTGCGATACTGGTTCAGCTGATCGAACTCCAGCGAGAGACGGCCGGCGCGCGCGTTGAGGTCGCGCTGGTCCCACGTTTGGCCAGTTAGGTAGCGGATGTCGGTGCGCCCTTCCTCGTGAATCGGGTCCCACTCCTGGCGCGCGTAGGTCCAGCGGGCTTGTAGCTCTTTTACGATGACCTGATCGGCTTCGGGAATAGCCGTGGCGCGTGGGGCGTCGGGATCCTTGCCGGTCGCGAGGCGTGACTTGCGGATGGCCGTCATCGCGGCACCAGCGCCAAGGGACGCGCGAGCACGACGAGATGCAGCTCCGACCAGATTTTCTCCATCGCCGCGCGCTGATGCGGGCCGACGCTCGTGCTATCTAGCCATGCGTCGAAGCCTGCTCGGTCGTTGCCGACGACGCGCACGGCGCGGATGCAGCGCTGAAACGAGCAGTAGGCCTTTGGTTTGCCGCCGACGCGGGAGCGCGGGTTGGCGCGCGCGGCGTGGCCCATTAGGCAAACTCGAAAGGTGAAGGCTGCGAGGTGATGATGCTCGCATTGACCCGACGATCATCTTGCCCGCCGCTGATTGAATCTAGCCGAAACATTGAAGTTTCTGGCGTTATCAAGTTTTTCGCGTTAGTAGGCAAGCGCTCAGTCATCCTAAACCATGGCTTTCGGAGTCTCTACGGCTTGCAATCCGTCGATTCTCCCATCAGCCGCCTTCGTAACACCGCACCCATGCTCCAGCGCGGAATGCTCCATTACCGCATCCACTCCGGTTCCATGTCGATGACGATTTTGTCGCACCCATGCTCCGGCCGCTCCGGTGTCGCGACGAACGTCTCGTGACAGTCCGCGCACGTCCGAATGATCGCCACGCAGTGGTCGCTCGCCGCCAGCGGCTTCTGCGTATACCGGCTTGTGAGCTTCAGGCCGCCGAGAGTCGGGCCAGAGTGCCAGCCGGTGGTGCGGCTCATCGCGGCTTCCTGATCTTCGCCACTGCGGCGCGCAGTCGCCCGACTTCCTCGTCGGTCAACGTCTCAATCTGTCGTAGCGTCGCGCGCGTCACGGTCCCGGCTTCGTCGATGTGGCAGGGGAAGGCGCATGCGCCGCAGATGGCGATAGGGCCGATGACAATGGCTGGATCGGACGTGACGCCGCAGACGCAACAGGTCATCCCTCCGCCTCAATGATAGTCCAGCGCCATCGACCGCCACGCCACCACGCCGAGCCATCACGTGGATGGAGGAACCATGTGTGCCCCGTGTAGTAATACTCCGGCCCGCAGTAGAGATCCCACCAGAGACGCGTGAACCAATTACGCATTCAGCACCGCTGGAACCGGGCGTCAGGCACGGAGCGCCTCCACCATATCAAGAAGTTTTGCGCATTCCTCTGCGTTCACAGGCCCCTCGCCGTCGAACACGCACTCGCGAGCTTGGTCAATCAGCTCATTGCGGTCAGCCTGCGTGAGAGGTGCGCGCGGTTTCAGCACCTCCAGCTTCGCGTCAATCTCGCGGATATCGCTCGCCGCATCCTGCACCGCGTGCCAGTCGGCCGCGCGCACCTTCATCAGCAGATACGCGACCAGTTCCGCCTTTGCCTCGACGAGCGCCGTGATGCGCGGGTCCGTCTCCATCGGCGCTGAGTCTACCACAGCCTAGCCCCACGCCGAACGCGGCGGCGGCGGCGGGGCCTGCGGCTTCGCGGGTGCGGCCACGGTCTGCGCAAACGTCAACGCCAGCGCATCACCCTCGTCCGGTGACGGCACATCGCGCGCCTTCATCTCCTTTTTCGACTCCAGCCACACGCGCTGCTGCAAATCGTCGCGCAGCCCTGGCGCGGTCAGGTCGTTCTCAAGCCGCGGGCTCTTATCGATCGCGCCGGTGAGGAGCCAATCCTTCATCTGGCCCCACATAAAATCCCGCATGTAGCGATACTTCCGGCTCGGGCTGTCCGCGCCGAAGTTCACTTCGAGCAGATTCGTGTGACCGAGCTCGCGCAACCGCGTGCCGATGCTGCCGGCGATGCCAGCCGAATCGAGAAACAGCATCGCAACCTTGCGCCCGTCATAGATGCCGCTCAGGATGTCCGCAAGCCGATTTGTGAGCACGCTCGGGTCGCGCGTGAGTTCACCGGGGATGCGAATCGCCGGAATCGACCGCGCATCGCGTCCGCGCCGGAACCGGATGACATTCGCGTCCTTCCCGCCCCACGCCAAATCACAGCCAGCGACGAGCGGTTCATCTGGCAACGCGAACACCTCGCGCCGCTGCGCGTCGATGACCCGCTGGCTATCGATGAACTGCGCATCCTCGGCCTTCGGCGGAACCCCGCGCACGCGCACGCGGAAGCGATCGGAGTCTTCACCCCAGTCCTCAAGTTGTTCCTCGATGAGTTGCTTATTTGGGAACCGGCAATTGCGAGCGTCGATGACCCACGTCTTCCAGCGTTTGCCTTCGCCGCCGAACACGATGTCATAGAACACGCCGCGGCGCCGCGTCGGGTTGCCATAGAGGAAGTGCATCGGCTCGCCGTCCGTTAAGCCGCCCTCCTGCACCTCATGGATGATGTTCGGCACGTTTGAGTCTTCGTCGTTGATGTAGAAGCTCGTGCTGCTCACGTTATGCTGACCGGCGAACGCCTCGGAATTGTCGGGATCGCATGTCTGCGGCGAGCACTTCCACTGCTCACGGAAGCCCTTGCGATACATGATGTTCTGGTTGATCTCGAACCAGTGCGACGTGATGCCGCGTTTCACCCAAGTTTGAATCGCGGCCCAAGTTTTATCTTGCAGCTGCGTGCTCGTGTTCGCGGTGATGACGCCCTTCGCGTTGCGGCGTGTGGACATTAGGAAGTCCACCAACATGCCGACCTTCGCGCCTTTACCGATGCCGTGGCCGCTAGAGACGGCTCCGCGAATCGGCATTACGGGCTCAACACCGTCGAAGTTGCGGGTCGCGATTTCGTGGCCGAGCCATTCAAACCACTCGCACTGCCAGATGTCGGGTTCACGGTAGGCGACAAGCGGCCCCGGCTTACCCCACGGATACGCACCGCGGACCCAGCCGAGCGGGTTTGCGTAGTGCTCAGCGCAAAATTGATGAAGTTCCTTCTCAAAGTCTCGCGCCGTGGGCGGTGGGAGCGTTTGCGTGTCGCTCACGTTTTGCCTTGACGGGCGCGCGCTTTAGCTTCATCGAGGAGCGCGAGGTTGTCTTCGTTGGTGGTCACCTCAAGCTTGTCCTTCAGCATTCCGAGTGACCGCGCGCAGAGCTCCAGTGCCTTCACCTTGTCGAGCAACCGCACTTCCACCGTCGTGTCCTGCTTCTGGTCGCCGGCTGTGAGGTTCTCCGTGCGCACCTTCACAGAACCAAGACAGCGACGCAGTTCCTCCGGCATCTCGTCGATGTTGCGCAACGTCCACTGACGTGTGCCCTTGAGGCGCTCGAACATCGCTAATGGGTCATACAGCGCCAGATAGCGCAGCTCTTGCTCGACGCGCTCGCGGGTGAGCTTGTTCTTGCTGCCCTTGGGACGGCCGGGGCCGCCGCGAAGGAGTTTGTCCTGGTTCTGTGGATTTGGATTAGCCATCCGATTACCGTGTCAATCTTACGCTCTTCTTGTAACCGTAACCGTCAGTAACCGGTGTTTTCCAGACTCTCATGTGCGCGCATACGTATACGAGTACACATAGGTTACAAGGGTTACAAGGGTTACAACGCTTTAGAATCAATCACTTAAATGTAACCTTTACGCATTACGAAAACGGTTCAGAATCAGCATCGGTTACAGTTGGTGAGACCCACGCTTTGACCACATGTCCTTCTCTCCGAATGGTTTGGCGCTTCCAGCCAGCCAACCGGAGGATGCTGCCGACGCGTAATTGCGCCATCCGATCCATGTCCGAAAGACGCACTTTTAGCGCCCCCGCGAGCACTTCCGCGCTGGTAACGTCGGCCCGGCCGATGAGCCATGTCAGAACGTCCACGGTCCAGATATCGTCGGCTTGACGGTCCCGCTGCACGGCGAGCGTTGGGTCTACAGGCGTATGCCACCACGCCTCACCAGCCTTGAAACGATGGACCGCTTCCGCGAGCAATTGCGGACGCGCGAGCGCGAACCGTTCACAGTCGATGAGGCCGCACCGCACCGGGAGAAACCGCCGTAAGCCGGTGTCATCGTTGCCGTAGTCGTCGCGGTTCGTCGTGCCGATGAAGATGCACTGACGGGGATGGTCCTCGGCGCGGCGGCCATAACTGGACCGGTAGCGGTCAATCGGCGTGCTGATGGCCAGCTTAATACGCTCTCGGTCCGCGCGGCTGAACGCGTCCATCTCGCCGACTTCGATGATGAGTTTCCCAGGAAAGGACTGAAAGAAGTCTTTGTGCGTGACCGACTCGGCCGCGAGCATGTAATACGATCCGCCGAGGATACGCAGCGCGCGCGATTTCCCGATGCCTTGCGGCCCCTCGAAAATCACCATCGTATCAAGCTGGCACCCAGGTCGAAAGACGCGCGCAACCATCCCCAGAAAGAGATTCGCGCTGACCGCTCTGAGATATTCAGAAGGCTGCTGCGCGCTCGCTTCGGCACCCCAGTAATCTTCCAGCGCATGTTCCAGCCGCGGCACGCGGTCCCACACGAGCGCCTCGAACTCCTCGCGCACACAGTGCCGCGTGCGCTGGCGCGCGACGTAGCGCACGGCGCTGGCTGCTTGCGACTCCGAGAGGCCGGACATCTTAATGACTTCCTGCATGTGAATCGCCACGCGCGTGTCGTCGTCGTCGCGCCATTCTCGAACGGGGCTGTTCGCGATGAGCACGCGATCGAGAAATTCGTCATACCAGAAGACGAGGCCGGACCAGAGCGGATCGCGTTGCAGCACCGCTACGGCGTTCGCGAGCGTCGAGCGCGGCCCAGCGCCGGTGCATTCGAGAATCGTCGTCCACGAGATCGAACGACTCATCGCCAGAGCCCAGATGATCGGCCGGGCCAGATCCAGCGACGTTTCGGGGAGGGTTGTTCAGCGGGCCGACGTGCTCGACTCGGACGTGTCCACTCCCCGCCATCTGTGAGCCCATCGTCCTCGAAGCCGGCCGCGCGGAGCGATGTGCCAGGCTCAGACGGCAGTGTGTAGGTGACGAAGCGCGTATAGCCGAGTGCGAGCCCAGCTCGCCGAAGTGCGCCGTAGAGGCGTGAACACGCGTTGACTTCGATCGGCGCTATTGAGGCAACGCGGGTTATTTCTGCCGTGTAGCCGTTTTGTAGAAGCCGGCAGGGACGGCCAGCGCATCCGACTGCGACGAGCGATGACACCTCCGTGCGCAGTGCGACACGGAAGAGATCGCCGCGCGGCGCCGAAAGATGTCGATGGTAGAAGTTAAACCACGCGTGCGCGTGACGTTGGGAAATGGGAACGAGTTCAGCGCGCATGCCACCTCTGTCTAGGTGAAGGGATGTCGGGCCACGCCCTGAGACAGCAGCGCGTGCGCATCCAGCGAGGACCGGCCAGCCCCGCCCGACAGTGTGAAGTTTAACACGGATACCACGCCTTACCGACCCAGCGCGCGAGCTCAAACGGGATCTTCGCGATGTGCGCGGAGGCGGCTTTGCGGGCGGAACTCTTGGAACTGCTCATGCGCGATATGCTCGGCTGCGAAGCGTTAAACCAGTCGCCGCCTTGTTTCACGCCATCGGCCACGCGCTGCTTTTGCTCCGCGTAATCGCCGAACCATCCGCCGACGCCTTTCGCGCCGTCAGCCTTGAGCCGTCCATCCGGATTCTGCCCATGCCCACTCGTCGTGTTGTGCGCGACGTTGAACCAGGAGCCGCCGTCGTTCTTCGTGGCCTTCGCAGCGTCCACGCACTCTGTGTGATGCATGTTCCACTTCGGCGCGCCGACATTCATGCTAAACCCTGATACCTTCGCTCGCTTCGTAATTGGCATCAACGCCGGCACGTCGCCCCACAGGTAAAAGCTCCCGTAGTGCCAGCGAGCGCGTCCGACCCACTTCTGCGCTCCGCACACGTTCTCCACAACGAGCGGAATGTGACGGCCTGCCGCTTCGATGGCTTCCCGCTGAATCCGAAAGCACGCATCGAACAGCGCCGTGAGTCGCTTCGGATCGTCGCGTCCATCGCGCAGCGCGGCGGCTTTCTCCTTCGCTTTCGTCCACGGCATCGCCATGTAGCTGAACTCCTGGCACGGAGGGCTCGCGACGATCAGCGCGGCGCCGGCGAACTGCGCGCCGTGGATCGTCAGCACGTCCTGAATCACGAGCTGTGCTGGATACTTGGCGTCTCCATAGACGTGTCGCTCGTTGTCGAAGCCCACGACGCGATAGCCTTCCGCGAGCAAGCCTTCGGTCCAGCCGCCGAGGCCGCAGCACAGGTCGATCGCGAGCGGCTCACTCACAGCGCCCGCACCGCCGCATCCGCATCCGCGAGCCGCCGCACGACGGCGGCGATCCCGCCGTGCGCGTGGACGGTGGAGAGAAACGCGCCTTGCTCAGTCGTCGTGGTATTACGACCGACCTTACACTCAAAGGCCGTGAACACCGCGAGCGTGCGGCCGACGTGCTCGGGGCCGATGACGACGGATGTCCAGCCGATGACGTCCGCGGAGCCGACACAGAGGCCGTATTGCACCCAGCGACCATCAGCGGTGCGCAGGCGGCCGACGTTGTTGCGGAACAGCCGCCCGCCTTGCGCGTGGAGCAACAGCTCGCGGACGAGGCTGGTTTCGGTCATGCGACCGCGACCGCGAGCAAGGCACCTTCGGGGCGATAGGAGCGCGCGAAATTTTCGGAATAGCGAGGTAGCCGAAAGCGAAACGCGTTTAACCTGCGCAGCCGTAGGGCCTGGAAACGGTATCCGTTTTCAGCGGTATTTATTTTCGTTTGCATCACTTAGCCTATTGACACATCTAAGCGACTGCTGTAGGCCGATGCCGCCATCCGCGTTTCGCCGCGAGAAAGCACGCTGTCCCGCAGAATCGCTTCTCGCACACCTTCCCGCACCGCTGGCAGACGCGCGCCGACTCCTCGCGAATCATCCCGAGCTGCCGCAGCACGTCCACGTCGGTTTCCACCAGCGTGCCTTCAACACGCTCGACGGTGCGCGCGTTCACCGGGAACACCACGCCGCAGAGCGGACAGACGCGCACGCCCGCGCGCGAGACGCCGAAGCACGCGGCGCAGCGCTTCACTTGCGGCTCGCTCTCGCGCGTGCGCGATGTGCGGCCCTCGAGTGTCCACGTGCGCGCGTCATCGGGCAGGCCGTGGCGTTGCCAGTTGTTCACGTGGTCGAAGATTTTCACGTGCGTTTTCAGAGGTGATGGCCGTAATCCGCGTCCGACTTGTTGGAGGTAGAGCCCCAAACTCTGAGTCGGCCGCAAAAGGAACACACAGTCAACGGCAGGGACGTCCAATCCTTCTCCGAAGAGATCGACGTTGCAAAGCACGCGCAGCGCTCCGTCGCGAAAGGCACGCATCGCGTTCGTCCGAACACCGCGCGCAGTTTCTCCATCGACATGCTCTGCCTCCACTCCCGCTAACCGAAACGAATCCGCGATCCCGCGCGAGGCTTCCACACTCCACGCGAACACGAGCGCGCGTCCACCGGCGCCATGCTGCAGGTAGTGCGACACCGCATCACCGACGACAGTCGAGTGCTCCATCACGCTCGCCGTCTCGCGCTTGTTGTAGTCCCCCGCCACGCGATGCACGCCGGCCATCGACACCGCGCCAGGCGCGTAGAACTTATATGGCGAGAGCGCGCCGCTGGCGATGAGCGCCTCGGTGCTCGGGCCGGTAATCAGGACGTCGAACCACGACGCCAACCCTCGCCCGTCCAATCTTCGCGGCGTCGCCGATAACCCGATCTGAAGCGGAGCGCGATCCAATCCTTGCGCGATTTCAGACCACGAAGATGATGCAAGATGATGGCACTCGTCCCAGACGATGAGATCGGGGGGAGCTAAGGATCGCCACTGGCGAGCCAGCGACGGCACGGAGCACACTTGCACCGGCGCGAGAGGACTACGAGGGTATCCAGCGGCGACAATCCCGACATGGATGTCAGCCGCTTCCACGAACGTCTGGACTGATTGGTCAAGCAGTTCCTTTCGGTGGACGCAAAACCACGCCCGCTTCCCGCGCGTCGCTGCGCTCGCGAGCATCTGCGCGGCGAGGACGGTCTTGCCGCTGCCGGTACTACTTTGAATAAGAACACGACGAGCACCATCCCGCATCGCCGCGCGGGTGCGAGCCACGAGATCGAGCTGGTAATCACGTAGTTGGATCACCTGAAGCGTCCGCCGTTCTTCCGGTGAGCCCGCGCGTGAACAGATTGGTCAATCAGAACCTGGAGGTTCGCGGGATCGTTGTTATGTTTATCACCATCGACGTGATGAACAATCTCGCCATATTGCAAAGCGCGGCCGAGTTTCTCTTCGGCTACTTGTCGATGGATGTGTCGGCCGAGATACTTTTTATACGTCGTCGGCTTGACTTTGCCTGTTTTAGCATTTGCTTCACGGCAACGCTTTCGACGTTCCTCGCTAGGAGTCAAGTAATCTGGATCGCCGTAACGTTTCACGCGCATTGCGTGCTTGCCACACCAACCGTTCCATCGTGCTTGCATGACGCAGTCGCTATGCGCGCACTTAACGCCAGCGTAGGACTTCTGATTGTTTACGGAAGGATCGCCATGTCGATAGAACCGCGTCGAATGCTTCCGACACAACTGACGACAAATCGCTGGGGCTGAACAGCCATCTACCGTGCAGTTGAAGTTCTTTCGCTCGCTCAATATCCTCTCCTTAGTAAACGGCCCGCCGCGAAGGCCGCGCGCGTCTGCGCGTAGAGCTGCTGTTGGTCGGGGCGGAGGGTCAGCATTAGTCCACGCTGACTTCATAGAAACGGCAACCGACCACATGGCCAGCGGGCACGTTTGGATGTTGCGCGATGTAATCCGCTTCGGTGACTTCGCGCAACCAGACAATCGGCACGTTGTAATACGTTTTACCGTCAGGCCGGTCCCAGTTCACGAGTTCGCGCGTGCCAAGAACGGGGAAGCAATTTGGGAGAGCGACGATCTCGCTCATGACGCCACCTGCCCCCGCACGTAGCGCCGCAGCTCCTCGCGCAGCGCCTGACACTGCGCTTCCAGCTCCGCCTGCCGCACGAGCGCCGCGTGCCACTGGTCCAGCATCACGGCGCGCATGGCGCGCTCGACGGCCAGCTCGCAGGCGAGGTCGGTGCGGGTGACGGGCATGAGCGGTTAGGCTACACCTCCGCTTCGGGTTCTGCAAGCCCCTACATATAGACACGCTTGACAATCGAACCGGAAGCGCTCATAGTCTCAGCCCATGCCACGAAAGAATCCACACGCACAGGCGCTCGGTAAGCTCGGCGGGCGAGCCAGCGCCAAGGTCTGGACCGACGCCAAGCGTGCGGCGTCCCGCCGGAACGGGAAGAAGGGCGGGCGGCCGCCTCTCAGGAAACGGCGCTTGACAAGCTGAATCGGTTCGGGTTAGTATCTGGACATGGACAATATGAACGCCACGCCGCAAGCCGAAGCCGACGCGATTCTCTCCCGTCACGCGCGGACGCTGTATGCGCTCGCGCTCCAAGCCGACGCGCGACTGTCGGCCACGATTGCCGCGCGCACCAACAACCAGCGCACGCGCTGGACGCTGACGACTGATGACGAAGCGCAACCAGAAATCCGCGAGGCGTTGCGTGAGAAACTGGTCCGCGATGCGGCGTGGACCACGTTTCAGCGGGTGTCGCGATGAACCGCCGCCGCATCCTCTCCGGTATTCACACCACCATCGCGCGCAAGCAGGGCGTCAACGCTGTCGCATGGTTCACGGGCCAGTCGTTCAACTCCGGCACGCGCGGCGACGTGCCGCTGGAACGCCTCACCTATACACAGGTGAATCAAGCGGGTGCAGGGCTGTTGCCGACGCGCATCGTCTGCCCTGACTGCATGGGCAGCCGCGAAGTGACGAGAGCCGACGGTGCGCCGACGGTCTGCGGCGAGTGCAGCGGGCGCGGGTATGTGGAGGGGGAGCGATGACGCCGCAGCTGCAACACTGGCCAGAATGCATGGGCGGCGATGCCTGTCGCTGCGCCGAAAGCGGAAGCGTGGTCATGGAAGGCACGATGACCGGTATTCAAGCCGAGCGCTTCAAAATGCGCATGGACCGTGACCGCATCGCCGCCATTCTCGCTACCTTCTACCGCGCCCCGCTCTCCATGTCCTCCGTCCAGCCGCTACTGACGCTGGCCGAGGAGCTGAATCCGGGGCTGAAGCGATGACCGGCCGCCTCCTCGCCTACTCCTTCGCCGGCTTCTTCTTCGTCATGCT